>Ga0079070_1022046_pt1 | contig 19349 bp, 36 predicted proteins | sample ADurb_Oil_03_Slu_FD_74543 | JGI IMG/M metagenome (GOLD analysis project Ga0079070, IMG submission 74543) | Active sludge microbial communities from Illinois, USA, of municipal wastewater-treating anaerobic digesters - ADurb_Oil_03_SludgeMetaT... | ecosystem: Engineered > Bioreactor > Anaerobic >...
TATACAAATTACACTAATTCAAGAATTGCCATCGGCGCAGCATCGCCGCGACGGTTGCCAAGTTTGAGTACACGAGTGTATCCACCCTGACGTTCAGCATATTTCGGTGCAATTTCATCAAATAATTTTCTTGCAACTTCTTCGTCCATGAGACGCGCAATTACCATACGACGGGCACTTAAGTCACCGCGTTTTGCCAAAGTGATGATCTGTTCAGCGAGACCGCTGATTTCTTTCGCCTTAGCTTCGGTTGTTTCAATGCGTTCATGTCTAAAGAAGGAAGTTAAAATGCTGCGGAATAACGCTTTACGCGCACTAGAGTTACGTCCTAATTTTCTGTAGCCCATTATTTCCCTCTCCTATTCTTCAGTTTCGACAAGCGACAAATCGAGTTCCTGCAATTTTTTCTTGACCTCTTCAAGTGACTTACGACCAAGATTTCTCACTTTCATCATATCGTCTTCGCTCTTCTGCGCGAGATCGGCAACCGTATTGATGCCGGCTCTCTTCAAGCAGTTATAAGAACGCACCGATAAATCCAAATCTTCAATAGTCATTTCTAAAACTTTAGAAGCATCACTCTTGGGAGCTTCTGTAAATGTTCCTTCTTCTTCTTCCTCTTCTTCAGGAAGGCCCGCCATGTTCTGGAACAGCTTCAAATGTGCCATCAAAATGCTGGCAGATTTGCTGACTGCTTCTTCCGGACGAATGGAGGCATCAGTCCATACTTCAAGCGTAAGCTTGTCGTAGTCTGTAACGTTGCCCACACGCGTATCCGTTACCGTGTAGTTGACTCTCTCAATCGGAGAGAAGATGGAGTCGATAGGAATGATGCCAATCACATGATCCGGCTTCTTGTTCTTATCGGCAGGAACATAACCCCGACCGCGTTCAACCGTCATTTCGATCTTAAGCGATCCGGTCTCATCAACGGTCGCAATATGCAGTTCCGGATTGAGGATTTCAACATCTGGATCAGTGATGATATCAGCTGCTGTTACATCCTTTTCACCGTTTACATCAATGCGGATTACCCGAGGTTCTTCCGTGTGCATTTTGAGGCACAGGGATTTTAAGTTCAGAATGATATTCGTAACGTCATCTCGAACACCAGGAATCGTGGAGAACTCATGGAGAACTCCGTCGATTCTGATGGAGGTTATTGCAGCACCCTGTAAAGATGATAATAAGATACGGCGCAGGCTGTTGCCAAGTGTGGTACCATAACCACGTTCAAGCGGCTCACAGACAAATTTACCGTAACGATTATCTTCACTGATTTCCACTATCTCAATCTTCGGTTTTTCGATTTCGATCATCTGGAATACCCTCCTCAATTCTACGCGTAAAAAATTACGCTATGTCTATATTGTAAAACACAGACATATTATCTGGAGTACAATTCGACAATCGCCTGTTCATCGACTGGAACATCGATTTCATCGCGATTAGGAAATCTTGTTATTGTGCCGCTCATGTTCTGCGCATCTGCAGTGATCCAAGCCGGTGTGCTCAAAGAATCATAGGATTCAGCAAGACCTTTAAAGAAGTCGTTAGCACGGCTTTTTTCTTTAATGGAGATAACGTCATTTACTTTTACCAAAGCAGACGGAATGTCCAGGCGTTTGCCATTTACTAAAACATGACCATGGGAAACAAGCTGACGAGCCTGTCTGCGAGTCGATGCAAGACCGAGACGGAAAACAACATTGTCGATTCTTCTTTCGAGAAGTCCGAGCAAGTTTTCACCTGTAACACCCTGCATTTTTTTCGCTTTATCATAATATGCGCGGAACTGTTTTTCCAGAACGCCATAAATGAATTTTGCTTTTTGTTTTTCTTTAAGCTGTGTACCGTATTCGCTTACTTTTCTGTTCGTACGGCGCGGCTGACGTTTTGATTCTTTACCTAAGCCGACAACAGCTGGTTCAATGCCGAGGGAACGGCATCTTTTGAGAGCTGGAACTCTATCAATTGCCATCTATTTTTGCACCTCCTATTATACTCTTCTACGTTTTGGCGGACGGCATCCGTTATGCGGAATCGGAGTAACATCTTTGATCATGTTTACTTCGAGGCCTGTTGCCTGCAGCGAACGGATCGCTGCTTCACGTCCCGAACCAGGACCTTTTACGTATACTTCGACCTGCTTTAAGCCATGTTCCATTGCGGCTTTAGCGGCAACTTCTGCTGCCATCTGTGCTGCAAACGGAGTGCTCTTTCTCGAGCCTCTGAAACCAAGACCACCGGCACTTGCCCACGATAATGCATTACCGCTTTTATCCGTAATCGTTACAATTGTATTATTGAATGTCGAACGAATATGAGCAATACCAAACTCAATATTTTTGCGGACTTTTTTCTTCGACCGCGTTGCTTTTTTAATTGCCAATGTTTACCCCTCCTTTACTTCTTTTTACCAGCTACTGCTTTTTTCGGACCTTTACGCGTACGAGCATTGTTTTTCGTGTTCTGTCCACGAACTGGCAAGCCCATGCGATGTCTTCTGCCGCGATAGCAGCCGATTTCAACCAAGCGTTTGATGTTCAAAGACTGTTCACGGCGCAGATCGCCTTCTACAGTGCATTGTTTATCAATAGCATCACGAAGTTTTGCAACTTCGTCTTCCGTCAAATCACGCGTACGTGTATCCGGATTGATGCCCGTAGTTGCTAAAAGCTGTTTAGAAGTCGTGAGACCTATACCAAAGATATATGTTAAAGCGATTTCGATTCTCTTATCACGAGGTAAATCTACTCCGGCAATACGTGCCATATATCAAGCACCTCCTCTTATCCTTGTTTTTGTTTATGTTTCGGATTTTCACAAATAACCATTACGTGACCTTTGCGTTTTATTACTTTGCATTTTTCACAAATTGGTTTAACCGACGGTCTAACTTTCATTGCGTTATGCCCCCTTTTCTTACATTGTCATTTGATCCGTCTGATGCCTGTTTTTGCATCAGACATCAATACGACTACTTGAAACGGTAGGTTATACGGCCACGTGTTAAGTCATATGGCGTAAGTTCAACTGTAACTTTATCACCAGGTAAAATACGGATGAAATTCATGCGAATTTTGCCTGAAACATGTGCCAATACAACATGACCATTTTCTAATTCGACTTGGAACATCGCATTTGGCAATGATTCAAGCACTTTACCTTCAACTTCAATTACATCTTGTTTAGACATGAGCTTCTCCCTTCTTTAAACTTGGTTGGGCTGAAGTCATTCCAGATTTTACTCGTGGCTCATGACCGGCCGAACCAGAATTCGGGATCTGAGGAGCTTTCTGCATTATAGCAATGCCATGCCCAACATTATTTTTATTTAGCTTGTGAAGCCCTGCCGCAGCCCAAAGGGCCGTGGCAGCATCTCCACCTGAATACTTAAAAGCTTGAACTGCACTGCAGCTTTGCATATATCGATCGGTGATTTTACCATATCCAGAAATATGACCACCTGGTCTGCCGATACACATTTTAAACCCGCAAACTGGCAACAACATCAGCATATACCGTTTCCATCGCCTGACTGCCATCAATCTGTTTGTATAATCCAGACTTTTGGTAGTAGTCAATCAGCGGTTTTGTCTGTGCTTCATATACGGAGAGACGATTTTTCATCGTCGCTTCACTGTCATCCGCACGCTGATATGTTTCGCCGCCACAGGCATCACAAATTCCATCCTTCGCCGTCGGCTTGAACTTCACGTGATATGTGGCTCCGCATTTTTTGCAGATTCGTCGTCCGACAGCCCGATCAATCAAGGCCTCCGCCGGTACACTGATGTTCAATGTGCCGGTGAGCTTGATGCCGATTTCTGTCAGGATACCATCGAGTGCTTCTGCCTGGTCTACGGTTCTTGGAAAACCATCCAAGATAAACCCTTGTTTGCAGTCCGGTTTTGCCAAACGTTCTTTGACAATCCCGATTGTCACTTGGTCAGGCACAAGCTGTCCGGCATCCATACATGCCTTCGCCTGCTTACCAAGTTCGGTTCCTTCTTTTACGGCAGCGCGGAACATGTCGCCTGTAGAAATATGCGGAATCTGAAACTCTTCCACCAGCTTAGCCGCTTGAGTACCTTTACCGGCCCCCGGCGGTCCCATTAACAGGATGTGCATATCAAAATATCCTCCCCTACTTCATGAACCCTTGGTAATGACGCATTACAACCATCGCTTCAATCTGCTTCATTGTGTCAAGTGCAACCCCGACAACGATCAAGAGTGCTGTACCGCCAAAGTATACGCCCTGAATGCCTGTCGCTGAAGCGACAGCATTCGGCAGTATAGCTATGAAAGCAAGGAAGAATGCCCCTGCAAGCGTGATCCGAGTCATAACATGATCTAAATATTCTGCCGTTGGCTTGCCAGGACGAATTCCCGGTATAAAACCACCGTATTTTTTCAGATTCTCTGCCATATCCGATATCTTTACAGTAACCGCGGTGTAGAAATACGTGAAGAATAGGATGAGTAGCGCATAACACGCTGTCTGTAGCGGTGTCCCCCACGCAAAATAACCGGCAATTGTTTTTACCCAGGGAATATCAACAAACTGGGCAATGGTTACTGGAAACATCAGCACGGATGACGCAAAGATTATTGGAATAACTCCCGCCTGATTAACCTTTAGCGGGATATGTGTAGAGTGCCCGCCATATGTTTTGCGGCCAACAACCCGTTTCGCATAGGAAACCGGGATTCTGCGCTGCCCCTGCTGTATCGCGATAACGAATACAATCATGGCAATCGCAATAAATACAAACAAAACAACATTAAAATAACTAATGGTACCTGCTTGTAAATACTTATAAATCGTTCCCAACGATTTAGGCAGAGCAGCTACGATACCGGCAAAGATAATCAGCGAAATGCCATTACCGACGCCGTTGGCTGTAATCTGTTCGCCAACCCACATCAAGAATGTGGTACCAGCTGTCAATGTGATCGCAATAATCAGGATCGACATAACCCCTGGATTTAAAACGGCCGCTTTCAGACCGATCGCCATACCTATGGCCTGGAGAAATGCTAATGCAACTGTCAAATAACGCGTAACCTTGGTGATTCGCTTGTGCCCCTCTTCACCTTCCTTAGACCATTGTTCCAGTGTTGGAACTACAACCGTCAGCAACTGTATGATGATGGAAGCATTGATATAAGGCGTAATGCTCATTGCGAAAATTGAAAACTTGCTCAAAGCACCACCGGAAAACAAATCCATTAACCCGAAAAGGTTGCCGTTCGTGAACAACTGTTCAATTACAGCTGGATTGACTCCCGGAACAGGAATATGCGTTCCTAACCTAAAAACTGCAAACATGATCAATGTAAACATGATCTTTTGTTTGAGTTCAGGGATCTTGAGGATGTTCGCAAGGGCCGAAAGCACCTTAGATCACCTCTACTTTTCCGCCTGCTGCTGTGATCTTTTCTTCTGCAGATTTGGTAAAGCCGTTAGCTATTACAGTCAACTTTTTCGTGATTTCGCCATTGCCTAAAATACGAATACCATCGCGTACGTTTTTCAAGATACCTGCTTCGATAAGAGCTACCGGATCAACCGTTGCTCCGTCTTCAAAACGGTTAAGCGAAGATACATTTACTTCAGCAAACTGCTGAGCAAAAATATTTTTAAATCCACGTTTCGGAAGTCTACGATAAAGCGGCATCTGACCGCCTTCGAAACCACTGCGAACACCGCCGCCGGAACGGGAATTCTGACCTTTATGACCTCTACCAGATGTTTTTCCGAGTCCGGAACCAAGACCGCGACCTACACGAGTACGGGTTTTTTTCGAACCTGGAGCTGGTGATAATTCATGCAAATTCATACTTACACCTCCTCGAACTTAATCTTGTAATTCTTCAACTGTAACAAGATGTTCAACTTTGTGGATCATGCCACGAACAGTTGCGCTGTCTTCTTGTTCTACTGACGAATTGAGTTTACGTAACCCTAAAGCCTTAACAGTAGCTCTTTGATTTTCCGGTCTGCCGATCAGGCTTCTGGTAAGAGTTATTTTCAGTTTTGCCATTGAAATGCCTCCTTAACCCAAAAGTTCCTGAACAGTTTTGCCACGGAGCTCCGCTACTACTTCAGCTTTTTTCAATTGAACCAAGCCCTTGAGTGTAGCACGAACCATGTTGTTCGGATTGGAAGAACCCAGGGATTTTGTCAAAATATCGTGAATACCTGCAAGTTCAAGTACTGCACGGGCCGGACCGCCGGCGATAACACCAGTACCTTTAGCAGCCGGTTTCAACAAAACGCGGCCTGCGCCGAATATACCGGTAATCTGATGTGGAATTGTTTTCCCCACCAATGAAACTTCTACGAGATTCTTCTTTGCATCTTCGATGCCTTTTCTGATTGCTTCAGGAACTTCGCCGGCTTTACCCAAGCCTGCGCCAACGTGACCGTTTCTATCGCCGACAACAACAAGTGCGCTGAACGAGAAACGACGACCACCCTTTACAACCTTAGCAACTCTATTGATATATACAACTTTCTCTTCTAATTCGAGAGTATTGTAGTCGATTCTGGCCATTCATTTACCTCCTTTACAAACTTAGAATTTCAAGCCCGCTTCGCGTGCTGCTTCGGCAAGAGCGGCAACTCTGCCGTGATAGATATAACCGCCACGGTCAAATACGACTTCGCTGATACCTTTTTCCAAAGCGAGTTTTGCAACAGCTGCACCCACTGCTTTAGCTGCTTCAACATTGCCGCCATAACCGTTGAAATCTTTATCTTTTGAACTTGCTGCAACCAAAGTTACACCGTTTTCATCGTCAATCACTTGCGCATAAATATTGCTCAGGCTGCGGAATACGTTCAAACGAGGTCTAGCAGCCGTTCCGGAGATATGTTTGCGAACTCTTAAGTGACGTCTCTGACGAGATTTATTTTTATCTGCTTTAAGAAGCAAAATAGTCACTCCTTTCTTCTAAAGATGATTATTTTTTACCTTTCGCGCCAGCTTTACCAGCTTTACGACGAACAACTTCATCTTCATATTTAATACCCTTACCTTTGTAAGGTTCTGGTTCTCTGTAGCCGCGAATTTCAGCTGCAATCTGACCAACAGCTTCTTTATCAATTCCGGAAACAACAATCTTGTTCTGTGCCGGAGCTTCTAAAGTGATGCCTGCTGGCGGTTCTACTACTACCGGATGAGAGAAACCAAGAGCCAGGTTGAGGTTTTTACCAGCCATTGTCGCTCTGTAACCAACGCCGTTGATTTCAAGCGTTTTCGCAAAACCTGCTGTAACACCCTGTACCATATTGTTGAGCAGCGAACGAGTCAGACCATGCAGCGATCTGTGCATTTTATCTTCTGACGGACGTGCTACCGTTAAAACATTGTCTTCCAGTTTAATGATCATGTCTTTATGACATGTGCGAACTAATTCGCCTTTCGGACCTTTTACCGTCACCAAATTTCCTTCTGCAATTGTAACTGTTACGCCTGCCGGAATTTCTATTGGTGCTCTACCAATTCTTGACATCTGTACACCTCCTAACCTTAAATATAATTACCAAACGTAAGCGATTACTTCGCCGCCAAGACCAGCACGACGTGCCTGCTTGTCACTCATAATCCCTTTCGATGTGGAAATAATTGCAATGCCGAGACCGCCGAGTACACGCGGAATCTGGTCATTTTTTGCATAGGCACGCAAACCAGGTTTGGAAATACGTTTAATGCCTGTAATTACTTTTTCACGTTCCGGACCATATTTAAGCGTCAGTGTAAGCACACCTTGTTTATCATCTTCCGCAAACTTGAAGTCTTTAATAAATCCTTCTTCCTTCAAAACAGCAGCAATTGCCTTTTTGATTTTGGAACCCGGGATTTCAACTTTTTCATGGAAAACAGAGTTTGCATTACGCAAACGAGTTAACATATCTGCAATAGGATCAGTCATTACCATAAATCGATATCCTCCTTTCTTTCTCTCTAATTACCAGCTAGCTTTGGTTACGCCAGGAACGGCACCCTTGTAGCTTTGTTCTCTGAAGCAAATACGGCACATATCAAACTTTCTCATATAGCCGTGTGGACGACCGCAGATTTTGCATCTGTTGTACTTGCGAACCTTGAACTTTGGTTCTTGGCTCCATTTTTCTATCATTGCCTTTTTGGCCACAGTCAGTACCTCCTTCTTATGCGCTAAACGGCATTCCCATGAGTCTGAGCAATTCTCTTGCTTCTTCGTCTGTCTTTGCCGTTGTGACGATGACGATGTTCATGCCACGAATTTTATCAATTTTATCATATTCAACTTCTGGGAAAATCAGCTGTTCTTTCAAGCCTACGGAATAGTTTCCACGGCCGTCAAAAGCTTTGGCGCTAATGCCACGGAAGTCACGAACACGAGGCAAAGCAGCGTTCATGAATTTATCTAAGAACTGGTACATGCGAACACCGCGAAGTGTAACCTTTGCGCCGATCGGCATGCCTTCACGCAATTTCCATGCTGCCAAAGATTTTTTAGCACGCGTGAGAAGCGGTTTCTGACCAGAGATCAATGTCATATCAGCAACTGCAGCGTCAAGAGCTTTCGGGTTGCCGACAGCTTCGCCAACGCCCATGTTAATGATGATTTTTTCAACTTTAGGAAGTTCCATTATGTTCTTGTAACCGAATTTTTCAGTCATTGCCGGAACAACTTCCTTCAGATATTTTTCCTGTAATCTATCCACCAAGATACCTCCTTCCTAAATTATTTAGCCTGGTCGATGAGTTCGCTGCATTTTTTGCAAACGCGGACCATCTTTCCATTGACTTCTTTTTTCGCAATACGGGTTGCTTTAGAGCAAGCCGGGCAGACAACCATAACTTTTGAAGCGTGCAGCGGGGCTTCTTTGGTAATAATACCACCCTGCGGAGCTTTTGCATTAGGTTTCGTGTGACGTTTAATTTTGTTAACGTCTTCAACTACAACTTTGTCTTTTTTAGGTAACGCCTGAATGACCTTACCTTGTTTGCCTTTATCTTTACCAGACAATACGAGAACCGTATCACCTTTTTTTACATGCAATTTGTTAAGTGACAAACTTGGCACCTCCTCACTATTAAATTACTTCCGGAGCTAGTGAGACGATTTTCATGAAATCTTTGTCACGCAACTCCCTAGCTACTGGTCCGAAAATACGAGTTCCTCTTGGGGTCTTATCTTCTTTGATTATAACAGCTGCATTTTCATCAAAGCGAATATATGAACCGTCAACACGGCGCAACCCCTTCTTAGAACGTACAACTACAGCTTTAACAACATCACCTTTTTTAACCTGACCGCCAGGAGATGCGGATTTAACTGCAGCTACAATTACGTCACCAATGTTGGCATATTTACGGTAAGAACCACCAAGCACACGAATGCACATAATTTCCTTAGCACCGCTGTTATCACCAACATTAAGCATTGTTTGTTGTTGAATCATTGTTTTACCTCCTTCTTAAAATTCTCAGCTAAGATGCAAAATCCGAAAAATTCTTATTTTGCTCTTTCAAGAACTTCAACGACTCTCCAGCGTTTGTCTTTGGACAACGGACGAGTTTCCATAATAGAAACCGTATCGCCAGTGTGAGCATCGTTGTTTTCATCATGGGCCTTGAATTTTACAGTTTTCTTAACTGCTTTTTTATAAAGCGGATGCTGTTCGAGATCGACTACAGCAACTACCACTGTCTTTTCCATTTTATCGCTTACGACTTTACCAATTTTAGTCTTGCGTTCATTTCTTGTTTCGCTCATCAGTGGAGCCTCCTTCCTCTGCATATCATTTGCCGTTTAAATAGGTTTTACGCTTTAATTTCCTGTTCACGCTGAACTGTTTTTATACGGGCAATTGTCTTTTTTACTTCTTTGATACGCATTGGGTTTTCAAGCTGCCCTGTAGCAAGTTGAAATCTGAGGTTAAATAGCTCTTCTTTAAGCGAAGCAAGTTTTTGGTTAAGTTCGCCAGTACTCATATCACGTATATCATTAACCTTCATTTACTTCACCGCCCTCTGCTTGCTGTTGAGTTTGTTCACGTGTAACGAATTTTGTTTTGATTGGGAGTTTGTGAGCCGCAAGGCGCATTGCTTCTTTAGCAACTTCTTCCGAAACACCATCCATTTCAAACATAATACGTCCTGGTTTCACAACGGCTACCCAGTATTCCGGCGAACCTTTACCGCTACCCATACGAGTTTCAGCAGGTTTAGCCGTTACCGGCTTATCCGGGAAAATTTTGATCCATACCTGTCCGCCACGTTTGATATAACGTGTCATTGCGATACGGGCTGCTTCAATCTGTCTATTTGTAATCCAAGCTGGTTCCAAAGCCTGAAGGCCGAAATCACCATGGCTGACGGTATTGCCTCTGTTGGCTTTACCTTTCATGCGTCCACGGAACTGCTTGCGATATTTTACTCTCTTTGGTAATAACATTACGCTTCGCTCCCTTCAACAACGGCAGCAGCTACAGGTCTTTTCTTTTCAGGAAGAACTTCTCCTTTAAAGATCCATACCTTTACGCCAATGCGGCCGTAAGTCGTATGAGCTTCAGCTGTACCATAGTCAATGTCCGCTCTCAGTGTATGAAGTGGAATACTGCCTTCGCGATAGGATTCGCTTCTAGCAATTTCAGCTCCGCCGAGACGGCCGCCGCAGGTAATCTTAATACCTTTAGCCCCAATACGCATCGTGCGTGTTACAGCCTGTTTCATTGCCCGACGGAAAGCGATACGGCGTTCCAGCTGAGCTGCGATGTTTTCTGCTACTAATGTAGAATCCATATCCGGCTGTTTGATTTCAGCGATATTGATATCAACATGTTTGGCAGTGAATTTCTTTAAACCACCTTTGAGCTGTTCGATTCCCGAACCGCCGCGGCCGATAACCATACCTGGTTTTGCCGTATGAATCGTTAATTTTAAACGATTTTTTGAGCGTTCGGTTTCGATTCTCGATACACCGGCGATCTGAAGAGTTGCCTTCAAATACGCACGAATTTTTATGTCTTCATGCAGGTTTGCTGCATAATCTTTATCTGCATACCACTTAGCATCCCAAGTTTTTACAATACCAAGGCGCATACCATGTGGATTAACTTTTTGACCCAATTCGTTTCCCTCCTTCTTACCTTTCTTTTACAACAACTGTAACGTGTGATGTGCGTTTCAATATTTTGAACGCCTGTCCACGGGAACGCGGATGAATGCGTTTCAATGTTGGGCCCTGATCAACAAATGCCGAAGCTACATAGAGCTTATCAACATTCATATCAAAATTGTGCTCAGCATTTGCTACAGCTGATTTCAATACTTTTTCTATTACATCAGCACCAACTTTTGGTGTGAATTTCAAGATCGCAAGTGCTTCTCCGATGCTCTTGCCACGGATCAAGTCCATAACAACACGAACTTTACGAGGAGCTACGCGAACGTATTTTGCTACTGCTTTAGATTCCACAGGGGATCCTCCTTTCGGCAAATTACTTAAGTGATGTACGTCTTTCTTCGCCGGAATGACCTTTAAACGTACGAGTCGGCGCAAATTCGCCGAGTTTGTGGCCTACCATATCTTCAGTTACATATACAGGCACATGTTTACGGCCGTCATGAACTGCAATTGTATGGCCGACAAACGTAGGCAGAATTGTTGAACTGCGCGACCAAGTTTTAATAACCTTTTTTTCATCTACTGCATTCATAGCGTCAATTTTTTTCACAACGCTAGGGTGGATGTAAGGTCCTTTTTTAATTGATCTGGACAAAATGTGTCCTCCTTTCGCCTCAGGCAGGCCGCTACCGGCTGCCTGTCTGTTCTTCTATACCAACGCCTTATTTCGTGCGTTTCTTAACAATCAACTTGTCAGAGGCTTTTTTACGGCGAGTCTTAGCACCCATAGCGCATTTACCCCATTTAGTAACAGGATGTTTGCGGCCAACCGGGCTACGGCCTTCACCACCACCGTGTGGATGGTCATTCGGATTCATCGCTACGCCGCGGTTTTCAGGACGAATGCCCATCCAACGGGAACGGCCGGCTTTACCGATCGTAATGTTTTCATGTTCCAAGTTACCAACCTGGCCGATTGTTGCACGGCAGTTGATATGAACTTTACGGAGTTCGCCGGAAGGCATACGGAGAAGTGCATAGTCACCGTCTTTCGCCATCAACTGAGCACTGGTTCCAGCACTGCGAACAAGCTGACCACCTTTGCCGATTTTTAATTCAATGTTATGAATCATCGTACCTACTGGAATGTTCTTGATTGGCAGAGCATTACCAGGCTTGATATCAGCGTCCGGACCGGAAACAACCTGATCCCCAACTTTTAAGCCGTTAGGCGCGAGGATATAGCGTTTTTCACCGTCCATATAGTTTAAGAGCGCAATGCGGGCACTGCGGTTCGGATCGTATTCGATCGTTGCCACACGAGCCGGAACACCGTCTTTCGTGCGTTTGAAATCGATGATACGATATAAACGCTTATGTCCGCCGCCTTGATGTCTTACAGTCAAACGGCCCTGCTGATTGCGGCCGCCATGTTTTTTGAGTTTTTCAACGAGGGATTTCTCAGGCTTATTTGTCGTGATTTCATCAAAGGAAGCCACTGTCATAAATCTTCGGCCTGCAGAATATGGTTTAAAACTTTTTATTGCCACTTAATTTACCTCCTTTACAAAAGATCTTACGCTTCGAAGAATTCGATTGTTTCTCCAGCTGCAAGCTTTACAATTGCTTTTTTATAATCAGAACGTTTACCGATGTGACGTCCCATGCGTTTCACTTTACCAGTTACATTTACTGTATTTACCGAATCAACTTTCACTTTAAAGATTTCGGCAACAGCCTTGCTGATTTCAATTTTATTTGCTGCTTTTGCAACAACAAATACATATTTGCCTTCAGCCATCAGCTGTGTCGTTCTTTCTGTGATAAGCGGACGGATTAAGATATCGCGTGCGTTCATTATGCAAGTACCTCCTCAATACGTGTAATTGCATCTTTCGTTATGAAGAGTTTGTTATGATTCAAGATATCATATACATTCAATCCACAAGAGCTGATCGCTTTTACACCAGGGATATTGCGCGAAGATTTTTCTACATTATCAACTGTTTCAGCTGTAACGAGCAGAACTTTCTTATCAACGCTGAAGTCATTCAACATTTTTACAACATCTTTTGTCTTCGGAGCTGCGAAGTCGAGGTTTTCTAAAACGACAAAATCACCGCTCTGCACTTTGTCAGACAAAGCGCATTTAATTGCCAGACGGCGCTGTTTACGCGGCATTCTGAAAGCATACGAACGAGGAGTCGGTCCGAAAACCGTACCACCGCCAACCCAGATCGGGGAACGCGTGCTTCCGCTGCGTGCGCGGCCTGTGCCTTTTTGTTTCCAAGGTTTACGTCCGCCGCCGCGAACAAGACCTCTAGTTTTTGTTGCATGCGTACCAAGACGCTGTGCTGCCAGCTGCATAACAACCGCCTGATGAATGAGTGCTTCATTCACTTCAACGCCGAATACGCTTTCATTTAATTCTAAATCGCCAGTCTGTTGGCCAGCGACTGTATAAACTGCTACTTTAGGCATAATATAGCATATCCTCCTTCCAATTAGTTTTTACCCGGTTTAATTGTGTTTTTAATCATTACAAGGCTATTCTTAGGACCCGGAATAGCACCTTTGATCAAGAGCAAGTTGCGGTCTGCATCTACTCTTACAACGCTCAGGCGCTGTACAGTAACTCTCTGGCCGCCCATGTGACCCGGCAATTTCTTGCCTTTAAGCACACGTCCGCCGTGACCGCTGATCATCGCGCCTGTAGAACCCGGTTCACGATGAGATTTAGAGCCATGGCCCATAGGTCCACAAGCGAAGTTATGACGTTTGATAGTACCGGCAAAACCTTTGCCCTTCGCTGTACCTGTAACGTCAACTAATTCGCCAGCACTAAATATGTCAACGCCGATCATATCACCGACTTTGTATTCAGAAGCATCTGCTAAACGCATTTCGCGAATGTACTTCACTGGCGTAACGCCAGATTTTGCGAAATGACCCTTCATTGGTTTCGTTACTTTATATTCTTTTATTGCACCAAATCCCAACTGTACAGCATGGTAGCCATCGTTTTCGATCGTTTTATTCTGAACGATAACGTTTTTAGCGGCTTCAACGACTGTAACCGGAACTACAGCTCCGTTTTCAGTAAAGATCTGAGTCATACCAAGTTTTTTACCTAAAATCGCTTTAGACATTCATTCCACCTCCTCTTACAATTTTATTTCGATATCCACACCAGCTGGCAAATCCAAGCGCATCAAAGCGTCTACGGTTTTGGAAGTTGGTTCTAAGATGTCAATCAAACGTTTATGCGTTCTCATTTCGAACTGTTCACGCGAATCTTTGTTGACATGTGGAGAACGTAAGATTGTGAAGATGTTCTTTTCAGTAGGTAGTGGAATAGGACCGGATACCATTGCACCCGTTCTCTTTGCAGTATCAACAATTTTCACTGCACTCTGATCGAGGATCTTATGATCATAAGCTTTTAAACGAATTCTAATTTTTTGTTGTTTAGACAATGTATATTTCCTCCTTATCGCCCGGATTCCAGATCCAGACATTTCTCCGTGCTAGTTCCCTCGCAAATGCGAGCAATCTACCACGTCATCGCATTGGGGATACCTAAAACCTTTATATAAGGGCGACGAGATCGCCGCCCCTATACAAAATTTATTATTGAATTATTCTTTGATTTCGATTACACGGCCGGCGCCAACTGTATGGCCACCTTCACGAATAGCGAAACGCAAACCTTTTTCGATAGCGATCGGAGTGATCAATTCGATGTCCATTTCGATGTTATCGCCAGGCATAACCATTTCAGTGCCTTCCGGCAGGTTGCAGACACCAGTTACGTCAGTTGTACGGAAGTAGAACTGCGGACGATAGTTTGTGAAGAACGGAGTATGACGGCCGCCTTCTTCTTTCGTCAATACGTAAACCTGAGCCTGGAATTTCGTGTGCGGTTTAATGGAACCCGGTTTAGCGAGAACCTGGCCGCGCTGGATATCTTTACGGTCAACACCGCGGAGCAGAGCGCCGATGTTATCGCCAGCAACTGCACTGTCAAGCATTTTGCGGAACATTTCAATGCCTGTAATTGTTGTGGATTTGGATTCTTCTTCCATACCAACGATTTCGATAACGTCGCCCATTTTGACTTCGCCACGTTCAACACGACCTGTAGCAACAGTACCACGGCCAGTGATTGTGAAGACATCTTCGACCGGCATCAAGAAAGGTTTGTCTGTATCACGAACCGGAGTCGGGATGTATTCATCAACGGCATCCATGAGTTCAATGATTTTAGCTTCGTAAGCAGCATCGCCTTCGAGAGCTTTCAGAGCGGAACCAGTTACAACCGGAATGTCATCGCCTGGGAAATCATAGCTGGAAAGAAGTTCACGAACTTCCATTTCAACCAATTCAAGCAATTCTTCGTCATCTACCATGTCAGCTTTGTTCAAGAAAACGACCATAGCCGGTACGCCAACCTGACGGGACAAGAGGATGTGTTCGCGAGTCTGCGGCATAGGGCCGTCAGCTGCACTTACTACGAGGATAGCTCCATCCATCTGTGCGGCACCAGTGATCATGTTCTTTACATAGTCAGCATGGCCCGGGCAGTCAACGTGAGCATAATGTCTTTTTTCAGTTTCATATTCAACGTGGGAAGTGTTGATCGTGATACCACGTTCTCTTTCTTCCGGTGCTTTGTCGATCATGGAGTAATCCATGAAGTCAGCGCCGCCTTTAGTTGCCAGCACTTTAGTGATAGCAGCCGTCAAAGTAGTCTTGCCATGGTCAACGTGACCGATTGTACCGATGTTAACATGTGGTTTTGTTCTTTCAAACTTTTGTTTAGCCATTTAGGTAATTTCCTCCCTTATTCGCCTTTAATTTTAGCGACAATATTGTCTGATATATTTTTAGGAACTTCATCATAGTAAGCAACTTCCATGGAGTAGTTCCCACGACCCTGAGTTTTGGAACGCAAATCCGTCGAGTAGCCGAACATTTCAGAAAGCGGTACGAACGCATTGATGACCTGAGCCCCGTTGCGAGCTTCCATACCTTCCATACGACCGCGTCGTGCATTTACGTCGCCGATAACATCGCCCATGTATTCTTCCGGGACAATGACTTCGACTTTTACATACGGTTCAAGCAATACCGGCGTTGCCTTTTGGCAACCGGATTTAAATGCCATGGAACCTGCAATTTTAAACGCCATTTCCGAGGAATCGACATCATGGAAGGAACCGTCATAAACGATTGCTTTAATGTCAACTACAGGATAACCGGCTACTACGCCGCTTTCCATAGCTTCCTTGATACCGGCTTCAATCGGGTTGATGAATTCTTTTGGAATTGCACCGCCGACAACTTTGTTTTCAAAGCTGAAGCCAACACCAGGTTCCTGCGGAATGAGTTCCAGCCAGCAATGACCGTATTGGCCGCGACCACCGGACTGGCGGACGAACTTGCCTTCGGACTTGACTGTTTTGCGAATGGTTTCGCGATAAGCAACCTGCGGCTTACCAACGTTGCATTCCACTTTGAACTCACGCAGCATACGATCGACGATGATTTCCAAATGAAGCTCGCCCATGCCGGAGATGATTACCTGTCCGGTTTCATGGTCAGTTGCTACGCGGAATGTCGGATCTTCTTCTGCAAGTTTCTGCAAAGCGATACCCATTTTCTCCTGGTCAGCTTTCGTTTTCGGTTCAACCGCAACGGAGATAACCGGATCTGGGAAAACCATCGATTCAAGAATGATCGGTGCGTTTTCGTCGCAAAGTGTATCACCTGTTGTCGTATCCTTCAGGCCTACAGCCGCTGCGATATCACCACTGTAAACTTCAGTGATTTCTTCGCGATGGTTTGCATGCATCTGGAGAATACGGCCAATGCGCTCTTTCTTGCCTTTAGTGGAATTGTATACATACGATCCCGAAGACAATGTACCGGAGTACACACGGAAGAATGCAAGTTTACCGACATACGGATCCGTCATAATCTTGAAAGCCAAAGCCGAGAACGGCTCGCTGTCGCTGGACGGGCGGCTGTCTTCTACACCATCATCCGGATTTACGCCTTTAATAGCCGCAATATCGGTTGGTGCCGGCATGTAGTCGATAACCGCATCGATCATCGGCTGTACGCCTTTATTTCTGTAAGAAGTACCGCAAGTTACCGGTGTCATCTTACAAGCAATCGTAGCCTTACGGATAGCAGTTTTAATTTCAGCTTCGCTGATTTCTTCGCCCTCAAGATATTTCATCATGAGATCGTCATCAAACTCAGCAATTGCATCGAGCAGTTTCTGACGATACTCCTCAGCAATTTCCTGCATATCTTCCGGAATTCCAACTTCGTCAGCAACTTTGCCAAGATCATCTTCATAGATGATGGCATCCATTTTAACGAGGTCAACAATCCCCTGGAAATTATCTTCCGATCCAATCGGAAGCTGGATAGCTACTGCATTGGCATTCAGACGTTCTTTCATCATTTTGATAACATTGAAGAAATCTGCGCCAGTGATATCCATCTTGTTGACATAAGCCATGCGCGGTACGTTGTACTTTTCAGCCTGACGCCATACGGTTTCAGTCTGTGGTTCAACCCCGCCTCTAGCTGTCAGAACGGCAACAGCACCGTCAAGCACTCTAAGAGAACGTTCTACTTCAACCGTAAAGTCAACGTGGCCTGGTGTGTCAATGATGTTGATACGATGATCTTTCCAGTGGCAAGTCGTCGCAGCCGAAGTAATGGTAATACCTCTTTCCTGCTCCTGAGCCATCCAGTCCATCGTGGCAGCGCCTTCATGAACTTCACCAATCTTGTGAACTCTACCTGTATAGAAGAGAATACGTTCCGTAGTAGTGGTTTTACCGGCGTCAATATGCGCCATAATTCCTATATTACGAGTTTTTTCAAGTGAAAACTCTCTGCCCACTATTACATCGCTCCTTAATTTTCAGATACTACCAACGATAATGAGCAAATGCTTTATTAGCTTCAGCCATTTTATGAGTATCTTCTTTTTTCTTGATCGCTGCGCCCGTATTGTTAGCAGCGTCCATCAATTCACCAGAAAGTCTTTCATTCATTGTCTTTTCACCACGAAGTCTAGCGTAGTTTACGATCCAACGAATTCCCAAAGTCATACGGCGATCCGGACGAACTTCAACTGGAACCTGATAGTTGGCACCGCCGACACGACGAGCACGAACCTCCAGGACCGGCATTACATTTTTCAAAGCTGTTTCAAAAACTTCCAAAGGATCTTTGCCCGTTTTTGCTCTGATGCTTTCAAATGCATCATAAACAACTCTTTCAGCAACGCCTTTTTTGCCCGAAAGCATGATTTTGTTGATGAATTTTGTTACGATTTTCGAATTGTATACCGGATCCGGCAACACATCGCGTTTAGGTACTGAACCTTTTCTTGGCATCGGAATCCCTCCTCACTCATTAATCTTCATTGCGGAATCCGCATTATTTTTTCTTAGCTTTAGCGCGTTTTGCACCGTATTTTGATCTCGACTGGGCACGATCCTGAACACCTGCAGTATCTAACGAACCACGGATGATATGGTAACGAACACCTGGTAAATCCTTTACACGTCCGCCTCTAATCAAAACAACACTATGTTCCTGAAGATTATGACCAATACCCGGGATGTAAGCTGTTACTTCAATGCTGTTCGTTAAACGAACACGGGCAACTTTACGAAGCGCGGAGTTTGGTTTTTTCGGAGTTGTTGTATAAACTCTTGTGCAAACGCCACGTTTCTGTGGGCAATTCTTCAAAGCTGGTGCTGTGGATTTTTCCTGCATGCTCTGTCTGCTCTTGCGAACTAACTGATTAATTGTAGGCATACATGCACCTCCTTCCTTCAAATGAAAATTTATTATTTAATAACCCCATCACAATCCTTGGAAAATGACAAGATTTTTAACAATAATAGCTACTTCAGTACTGCAGCCGCAGCTGCACCGACCTCGATTGAACAAGCCGTTCCGAGATCCACCATCGTCGCTACATTTTCGGTAGCAACATTTTTTTCACCGCACAGCTCTTTGAGCGGCTGTAACACTCTGGCATCAGCATCATCTGCAATAAAAACACAGCCCACCAAGCCTTTATTAACGGCTTTGGTAACTTGTTTTATGCCGATCACCCGCTTGCCATTTTTCAGTGCTTCAAGCGACATTTGCTTCACTCCTATACCACCAAATGAATGCTT
>Ga0079070_1020256_pt1 | contig 17152 bp, 15 predicted proteins | sample ADurb_Oil_03_Slu_FD_74543 | JGI IMG/M metagenome (GOLD analysis project Ga0079070, IMG submission 74543) | Active sludge microbial communities from Illinois, USA, of municipal wastewater-treating anaerobic digesters - ADurb_Oil_03_SludgeMetaT... | ecosystem: Engineered > Bioreactor > Anaerobic >...
TCGGCTTGACTATTCCGGCGGCTGACCGATTACGATGAAAGCAGAAAGCCACTCAAACCGGAGACATGATGCAACAGATCATCGTAATGCTGATAGTCATCCTGGCCATCGCCCTGATGGCCCTGCGCACCTACCGCCGCTACAAGAACGCCCAGGCCGACCCCTGCGCCGGTTGCATGGGCGACTGCCAGAACTGCGCCACGCTCGGTACAATTGCCGAACGCCTGCCCGAAGACCGCCAGCAGCCATGACCCGCAACCTGCTGCTGGTGGGCCTGGGCGGCGGCATCGGCTCGGCCCTGCGTTACCTGACTAGTACTGGCCTGATGCAGCTGTGGGGTCCGCGTGACTTTCCGCTGGGCACCTTCACGGTCAATGTCGTCGGCTGCCTGATTATCGGCCTGCTGGCCGGGCTGATGCTAAGCCGTCAGGCACTTGGGCCAGAATTCAGACTGTTTTTTATGGTGGGCATTCTGGGCGGCTTCACGACCTTTTCTTCTTTCGGTTACGAAAGCATCCAGCTGCTGCAGGATGGCCAGTTCCTGTTGATGCTCGCCAATATCCTGCTCAACGTGACTATCGGGTTAAGCGCCTGCTGGCTGGGCCTGAGTCTGGCCCGGACACTCTGAAGGAGAGTCTATGCTGCCTCAAGAAGGAACGCTGCTGCGCATCATGATCGGCGAAAGCGACAAGCGCGACGGGCTACCGCTCTATGAGTGGATCGTGCGTGAAGCCCGCCTGGCCGGCCTGGCCGGCGCGACCGTCACCCGCGGCTTGAGCGGTTACGGCGCAAACTCGGTAATCCACCGCGCCAAGATTCTTGAGCTATCGACCGACCTGCCAATCCTGATTGAAATCGTCGACAGCCCTGAGCGCATCGAAGCCTTCCTGCCTGTTCTCGACGAGGCCGTGCAGGAAGGCCTGGTTACCGCAGAACCGGTGCGCGTGCATTTCTACCGCGGCCGAAAAGCTTAGTTGCTGATCGCCTGGGCGCGCGTCACGAAAGAAATGCCCTGACCAGAGCGCGCGCCGATCATGACGCCCTCGACCAACGGGGCGTTGACCGGTACAGCCGAACGCCAGCGCACGATGAACTTGGCGCCAAAGCCGGCCGATTGATCGGCTTCGGGAATGAACACGCGATAGGAGCCCAGCGCTGCGATTCGGATCGGGCGAGGAACAAAGGCCCTGACCAAGCGACCATTATCGGAACGATAATCGATTGCCGTGACAATAATGGGCTGGCGGGTATCGGTGTTGCGCAGACTCAGGTTGACGGCCAGGTTGTAGGCCTGCTGTTTGGGCCCGATGAAAACATTTGAATACACCGGAACGTAAAGGGTCTGGGCCGTCAAGAGTTCGGGCTCGGCCGCATGCAACAGACCAGGAAGAAGGCAAATCGTCAGACAGAACCAGGCCAAGACTGATTTAAGCATATAAACCTCCTGCCACCCATCCTAAGCCATAAGCCCGCTGGACTCAAGCGCACCAAATAAAATGGCCGGAAAGGGCTTAACCCTTCCGGCCATGAGTTACGCTGCCTGACTTAATTAAGGATGGTAGTCCTGAATGGGTGTCACACCCCAATCGCCCTGCTGCATGGCCTTGATGGCCTCAGCCACGGCGCAACACGAAGGAATCGTCGTAGTGTAGGCCACGTTATACTTAATGGCGGCCTTGCGGATCTGATAGGAATCTTGCGAAGCTCGGCGGCCGATCGAGGTGTTGATGATCAGCTGAATATCGCCGTTCATGATATGGTCGACCACGTTCGGACGGCCTTCGCTGACCTTCTTGACGACCTGGGCCTGAATGCCGCTTTCGGCCAGAGCATGAGCCGTGCCTTCGGTCGCCATGATGTGGAAGCCCAGCTCGCGGAAGTAGTTGGCGACTTCGAAGATTCTGGCGCGATTGTAGGCCGGCACCGAGATAAAGACCGTGCCGCCGGTCGGCAGGCTGAAGCCGGCCGCCATCTGGCTCTTGGCATAAGCGACGGCGAAGCTCTGGTCGATGCCCATGACCTCGCCGGTCGAGCGCATCTCGGGGCTCAGCACGACGTCGGCCTCGGGGAAACGATTGAACGGGAAGACGGCTTCCTTGACGGCCACATGCTTGGGCCAGACCGTTTCGGTAAAGCCCAGGTCCTCAAGAGAATGGCCCAACATGACCTTGGTGGCCAGCTTGGCCAGCGGTCTACCGATGGCCTTGGAAACGAATGGAATGGTGCGCGAAGCCCGCGGGTTGACTTCCAGCAGGTAGAGTTCGTCATCCTTGATGGCGTACTGGATGTTCATGAGGCCGATAACCTTGAGCTCGCGCGCGATCAGGCGCGTGGTCTGGCTGATGCGCGCCAGCATGTCGTCCGACAAACTCTGGGGCGGAATGCAGCAGGCGCTGTCGCCGGAGTGGATGCCGGCCTCTTCGATGTGCTCCATGATGCCGCCGATCACGGTGATATTGCCGTCCGAGAGCGAATCGACGTCGATTTCAAGGGCGTCTTCCAGGAACTTGTCGATCAGGATGGCGTTATCCGGGAACTCTTCCAGCACGCGGTTCATGAAGCTTTCGAGCGTCTTGGCATCGTAGATGATTTCCATCGAGCGGCCGCCCAGAACGTAGGAAGGCCGCACCAGCACTGGGTAGCCGATTTCCTTGGCAATCCTCAGAGCCTTGTCGCTGCTGAAGGCGATGTCGCTGTCAGGCTGCTTGAGGTCGAGCTTGGAAACGATCTCGCTGAAGCGCTCACGGTCTTCAGCGCGGTCGATCGAATCGAAGCTGGTGCCCAAAATCTTGACGCCAGCCTCATGCAGGCCCTTGGCCAGTTTGAGCGGGGTCTGACCGCCGAACTGCACGATCACGCCCTCGGGCTGTTCGGCGTTGATCACGTTGAGCACATCTTCCAAGGTAACCGGCTCGAAGAAGAGCTTATCCGAGATGTCGTAGTCGGTACTGACGGTCTCGGGGTTGGAGTTGATCATGATCGACTCGTAGCCCTCTTCGCGCAAAGCAAATGAAGCATGCACGCAGCAGTAGTCGAATTCGATGCCCTGGCCGATGCGGTTGGGTCCGCCGCCCAGGATGATGACCTTGGGCTTGTCGCTGGGGCGGGTTTCGGTTTCTTCCTCATAGGTCGAGTAGAAGTACGGGGTGTAGGCCTCGAACTCGGCCGCGCAGGTGTCGACCAGCTTATAGACCGGCGCGATGCCGTTCTTAACGCGCATGTTGCGAATGTCGGTCTCGGTCAGGCTCCAGAGCAGCGCCAGGCGCTTATCGGAAAATCCCAGCTGCTTGGCCTCGCGCAACAACTCGGCCGTCGGCTCAGAGTGAATCAGCTGCTCTTCGGCGGCGACGATCTCGCGGATCTGTTCGAGGAACCAAGGGTCGATCAGGGTCATCTTGGTCAATTCCTCGACCGTGAAGCCCAGCTGGAAGGCCCGGCCGATGGCGAAGAGCCGCATCGAATTGGGCGTGGTCAGCTCGCTGATCAAGTCCTTGCGGGCTTCGTCGGTGCGGTGGTTGAGCTCGCCGGCCACGGCGAAGCGCCCGATCTCGAGCGAACGCACGGCCTTATTGAGGGCCTCCTTGAAGGTACGGCCGATGGCCATGGTCTCGCCGACCGACTTCATTGAGGTAGTCAGATAATCCTTGACCTCGGGGAACTTCTCGAAGGTAAAGCGCGGCAACTTGACCACGGTGTAGTCGATGGTCGGTTCGAAGCTGGCGTAGGTCTCGCGCGTGATATCATTGGGAATTTCGTCGAGGGTATAACCCACGGCCAATTTGGCCGCGATCTTGGCGATCGGGAAGCCGGTGGCCTTGGAGGCCAGGGCCGAGGAACGGCTGACGCGCGGATTCATCTCAATCACGACCAGTTCGCCATTCTTGGGGTTGACGGCGAACTGCACGTTCGAACCGCCGGTTTCGACGCCGATTTCACGCATGACCGCGATCGAGGCGTCGCGCATGCGCTGATACTCGACGTCGGTAAGCGTCTGGGCCGGCGCCACGGTGATCGAATCACCGGTGTGCACGCCCATGGCGTCCATATTTTCAATCGAGCAGATGATCACGCAGTTGTCGGCCCGGTCGCGCATGACCTCCATCTCGAATTCTTTCCAGCCGATGACCGATTCCTCGACCATGATCTCGCCCACCATGCTGGCCTGCAGGCCGCTTCTAGCGATGCGGTCGAGATCTTCGGGGTTATAGGCGATGCCGCCGCCGATGCCGCCCAGCGTAAAGGCCGGACGGATGATCATCGGGTAGCCGATCTGCTCGGCGATGCGCCAAACTTCATCCATGGTGCGGGCAATGCCGCTCTCGGGCACGCGCAGGCCGATCTTTTCCATGGCCTCGCGGAAGAGTTCGCGGCTCTCGGCCTTGCGGATGACGTCGATGTTGGCGCCGATCAGTTCGACGCCATACTTCTCGAGTGCGCCGGTCTCAGCCACGGCCACGGCCGTATTGAGGCCAGTCTGGCCGCCGAGGGTCGGCAGGATGGCGTCTGGGCGTTCTTTCTCGATGATCTTGATCACGGCCTCGGGCGTAATGGGCTCGATGTAGGTGTGATCGCACATCTCGGGGTCGGTCATGATGGTGGCCGGGTTGGAGTTGATCAGTACAACATCATAACCTTCTTCGCGCAGGGCCTTGCAGGCCTGCACACCCGAATAGTCGAACTCGCAACCCTGCGAGATGACGATGGGGCCCGAACCGATAATCAAAATTTTTTTAAGGTCTTCTCTTTTAGGCATTATTTTCCCTTATTGGTTTAACACGCAGAAAGTCCCCAGAAACAAATAGGCCAGGGAAACTGAAATGCTTCCGCTGACCTATTCGCGCCATCACCATTATTTCCTGTTCTGCCGCATCAGGCTGATGAAGTCCTCAAAGAGGTAGGCTGCATCCTTGGGGCCAGGGGCCGCTTCGGGATGGTACTGGACGCTGAAGGCCTTGGAGGCCGGATAGGCGATGCCTTCGAGCGTGCCGTCGTTCAAGTTGATGTGCGTGATCTCGGCATCCTTGGGCAGCGTGCCGGTGACCACTGTAAAGCCATGGTTCTGCGATGTAATTTCGATGTGACCGGTTCTAAGGTTCTTAACCGGGTGATTCAGGCCGTGGTGGCCGAACTTGAGCTTCTCGGTTCTGGCGCCGAGCGCCTGGCTGAGCATCTGGTGGCCCAGACAAATGCCGAAGATCGGTACCTTGCCGAGCAGTTCGCGCACGGTTGAAACCACATAGGTTACCGGTTCAGGGTCGCCAGGGCCGTTACTGAGCATGATGCCGTCCGGCTCAAAAGCGAGGATCGCGCCCGAGGGCGTGGTGGCCGGCACGACGATGACCTCACAGCCCAGCTCTTCCAGGCAGCGCAGGATGTTATACTTTACGCCGCAGTCCACTACCACGACGCGCAGCTTGTCGCCGGGCTTGAGCTCGCTTTCGCTTAGTTCCTTGATGGCGCCATCCTGCCAGCGGTAGGGTTTCTCGCTGGTGACGGTCTTGACCAGATCGCGGCCGACCAGGCCAGGAGCGGCCTGAACCTTGACCTTGAGTTCCTCGATGTCGTCGCTGACGGTCGAAATGATGCCCATCATCGAGCCCTGCTTGCGCAGCAGTCTGGTCAGACGACGCGTGTCGATGCCTTCCAGGCCGATCTTACCGTGGGATTCAAGGAAATGCTTGAGCGTCTGATCCGAACGCCAGTTGCTGGGCTCGGTCTGATACTCGCGTAGGATGAAACCGTCCATGTGAATGGCGGCGGATTCCATGTCTTGAGGGTTGATGCCGTAGTTACCGATCAGCGGATAAGTCATGAGCAGCATCTGGCCTTTATAGGACGGATCGGTCAGAACTTCCTGATAGCCGCTCATGCCGGTATTGAATACAACTTCACCGTACACCTCGCCTTCCCCGGCGAAAGCATACCCTCGAAAGAAATTCCCGTCCTCCATAACCAGCGTAGCCTTACGTTTATGAGCGTACAAGGACAAGGAACGACCTCCCGATTTGTTTGCCACTCTTTAGTCGGCAATAAATGAAATGTCAACAGTCGGATTGAGCCATGGCAGCCCAAAAGGCGCAGTTTGCGGCCAGAAAAACCTAAATTTGCAGGCAGGAGAATCAGTGCGTTACAAATCAGCTTAGCCTATGCGCCGATCTATATTAATAGGTTGGTACTGGCGCTTTCGGCGCGAGCAGCCTTAGGGCCTGAGCGATGCGCTCTTCCGGAGCCAGCGCGCTATCAGCCAGCGTCATGCTCAGACTAACGATTATCTGCTCTTGCTCGGCAATGAGCCACTCCTGCTGCTTAATTGTATTTTCGGCGTTTTCCTCGGTCGCGCTGATGGCCTCGCGCAGATCGAGCGCTTCTTTGATGAGTTGACGGTTGGCGGCGATGTTATCGAGCCGAAGCGCCAGCTCGGAGCGTCTGATCGGCTTCACCAGATAATCGCTTGCGCCTTTTTTCATGGCGGCTACGGCGTCTTCGACGGTCGCAAAGCCGGTCACGACAATCACGGCGGTATGGGGCCGGATCTCGAGACACTTTTCCAGTACACCCATGCCATTCAAGCTCCCCGGCATGTTCATGTCGGTAATCACGACATCGTAATAATCCTCGGCGATCAGCTTGAGCGCCGCTTCGCCGTCACAGGCCTCGCTAACCGGAAAATTCTCATGTTCCAGCATGGCCCGCAGGGCTTTTCTGGTCATCTCGTCGTCTTCCACAATCAAAACCTTCAGCTCGCGCACGGCCAGCCTCCTATTTCTGCTTGAGTTGGTAGTAGATCGAACGAATATGACGCTTGGCTTCGAATCGATCACAGACACCGGTTAGCGACTCGGTTGAACCAATGATCAGACAGCCGTCCGGCTCCAGCATGTCAGCCAGTCGTTCAAATAAGTTCTTGCGGTCTTCGATGGTGAAATAAATGGCCACATTGCGGCAGAAGATGATGTCGAACTTGCCCAGATGATTGAAGGGCTGCATCAGGTTGAGCTTGCGGAAGGTCGCCATGGAGCGGATCTCGTCGCGAATCTTCCAACTAGTGCCATTGACCTCGAAGTATTTGCGCAGCTTGTCGCCGGGCAGGCCGCGCTCGATCTCGAAGCGGTTATATTGCCCGTAGCTGGCCTGTGCAATCGCCGCATCCGAGAGGTCGGTGCCCATCAGGCTGATGTTGTAGCGCGGGTTACCTGACAGAAGCTCCTTGAGCACAATCGCGATACTGTAGACCTCTTGGCCGGTCGAGCAGGCCGCACTCCAGATCTTGAGCCTGACCGGCAGGGCTCCGGTCGAACGGGCCGTGCGGCTGTCGATCAGATCCGGCAAGATCTTATGCTGCAGCACCTCAAAGGGCGAGGTGTCGCGAAAAAACAGGGTCTCGTTGGTGGTGATCGCGTCGATGATCTTCTGCTCAAGCTTGCGGCTCAAATCGTTGCGGGCCTTGGTGATCAGGTCAATGTATGAACCTAGTCCAAGATCATCGAGCATGGGGCCAAAGCGGCTCTCGAACAGGTAGGCCTTCTTCTCGTCTAGGCTGATGCCGCTCAGGCTGTAGACGTATTGGGCCAGCGGCTTGATCTCTTCGGCTTTGATGCTGATCATAGCAATCTGACCGTGCGCCGGATCTGATCGGCGAGTTCGTCGAGCGGCGCGACGATATCGACCGCCCCGCTATCGATGGCCTCCTTGGGCATGCCGTAGACGACGCAGGTCTCGGCGTTCTGGGCAATCGTAATGGCGCCGGCCTTTTTGAGCACCCCCAGGCCCTTGGTGCCGTCATTGCCCATGCCGGTCATGATCACGGCCGTCGACCGACCGACATAATGGTCGGCCACGCTCCTGAACAGATAATCGACCGAGGGCCGACAGCTATTCTCGGGCGGGTCGTCGGTCAGCTTGACGACGCGGCTCTTGCCATCGGCTGCGGCCGCGATCTTCATCTGGCGACCGCCCGGCGCGATGTAAACCGTGTTGTTGCTCAAGATGTCGCCATCCTGAGCCTCGCGCACCGTCAGCGCAGTCTTGGCGTTCAGGCTATTGGCGAGCGATTGTGTGAAGAGCGGCGGCATGTGCTGCACGATCACGATCGGAACGCCGAGATCGCCTGGCAGCATGGGCAACAACTTAGCAAGAGCATTGGGCCCACCGGTTGAGATGCCGATTGCCACTATCTCGGACTTTTGGCCGCTGGCCCGGCGTACGCCGCTGGCCGGCTGCGTAGCGGACGGTTGCGTAGCGGACGGTTGCAGACGCGTGGCCGCCGGCGCCGGCTTGGACACAAAGGCCCCCTTGCCGCGCATGATCTGCTTGTACTCGCGCTGGCGCCGAAAGGCCTCGATCATCGGAAAGAGGGCCTTGCGGATGGCCTCCTTGTTCAGATCGATGGTGGCCTCCTGGGGCTTGGGCACAAAATCAAAGGCGCCCAAATCGAGGGCCTGCATGGTCATCTGGCCGCCCTTCTGGGTCAATGTGCTCAACATTATCGCACCAACTTCGAGGCATTGCTCGCGCACCGCCTCCAGCACCTGCAGACCATTCATCTCGGGCATCTCGATGTCGAGGGTCATGAGGTCAGGCTTGAAGTCGGCGATGCGACTCATGGCGGCGCGGCCGTTATGGGCGGTGCCGACCACTTCGACGCCGGGTAATTCCTCCAGCAAATCTTTGACGATCTTACGGTAAACCACCGTATCGTCTACCACCAGCAGCTTGAGTTTAGGGGCTTCCGGCATGGTCGTCCTTGGCTACTCCTCGGTCTTGAGCACTTCTTCGGTGTTGAGGATTCCAATAAGATGGCGCTCGGTCTTGACGACACCTTCAAAGAAAGCGCCCAGCACCCCACCAAGATTGGCCGGAGCCGCCTCGACATTGTCCCAGGTGGTCCTGACCACGTCGCCGATACCATCAACCAGTAGCCCGAAGTACTCGTCCTTGGATATCAGGATGATGTTGCGGCTCGCCGGAGTGATCTCAGCCATCGGCAGACCAAGCTTGCGGGCGAGATCAATGACCGTGACGATCTGGCCGCGCAGATTGAGAATGCCTCGAATGTATTCGCCGGCCTGCGGAACTTTCGTCATGTCCATGAGCTTGTTGATCTCCTGAACCTTGAGAATGTCCATGCCGTAGATGGCCGTTCCGAGCTTAAAAGTTGTCAGCTCGAGCGTACCGCTCTGTTTGTCAGCCATTGACTAGTCCTCCCTGCTCACTCGGGACTAAACCCGGAACCTTTCGACCATGAGCTTCAACTTCTCCGCCAGTTGCGCAAGATCGGAAGAACTCAGATTGACCTGCGAGCTGCTGTTGCTCATCTCCATGGCCGCCATATTGACTTCATTGATATCCTTGGCGATCTCACCTGAAACCAACGAGGCCTGCGTGACATTCTCGTTGATCTCCTGCATGCCGCGGGCAGCCTGATTGACATTAGAGGCAATCTCCTTGGTCGCGACCGACTGCTCTTCGACGGCTGTGGCAATGGTCGCCACGATCTCGCTGACCTCGTTGATGACGCGCGCAATCTGGCCCATGCGGCCAACGGTGCTCTCGGTGGAGCTTTGAATACTCTCGATGCGGTTCTTGATCTCGCCTGTGGCATCGGCGGCCTGCTTGGCCAACTGCTTAATTTCATTGGCGACAACCGCAAAACCCTTGCCGGAGTCACCGGCCCTGGCAGCCTCAATCGTAGCATTCAGGGCCAGAAGGTTGGTCTGTTCAGAAATCTCGTTGATGGTCTCGGAAACCTTGCCGATCTCGCGCGCGGCCTGACCAAGCTGATTGACGGTGGCCGAGGCGCTCTGAGCCTCGCCGACCGCAGCGGTAGTTATCATGCGGGCGCGCTCGGTATTCTGAGCAATCTCATTGATAGTCGCCGTCATCTCTTCCGCCGATGAGGCCACGATGTTCATGTTGTTGGCGGTCTGCTCGGCCGCAACTGAAACCGAATGCATATTCGAGCTCATCTCTTCGGCCGCCGTCGCCACGGTGTTGGCCCTTGAAGCGCTGCGCTCAGCACCAATGGACATCTGGTCCGAGATGGCGTTCAGTTCGGTTGATGAAGCCGAGAGCGTCCCTACCCCACCGACAATATCCCTGATGACCTGCCGCAGATTTGCCCCCATCGTATTGAGCGCGTCCGTCAATAAACCGATTTCATCTTGCAGGCTTGACGCAATGCTCGCGGTGAAATCGCCATCAGACATCTTTTGCGCAAGCTCCGAGCTTTGGATAATCGGGGTCGTGATCGAACGGCTAACCCCGAGGGCCGCAAAAACGATCAGAAGTATGCCCACCAGGGCCACGCCCAGAATAATTTTGACAACAAAAGTCAGCGACTGCAGGGCCTCTTTCTTACTAATCTCGGCCACTACGGCCCAATTCAGGCCGGCTACCGTAAGCGGCGCATATGATGAAATCAGCTTGGTTCCAGTATAGCCAATGATGAGCTTCGAGCCGCTCTGACCCGACAGCGCTTCCCGGGTTGCATCAGTATCAACCTTGCCGCTTTCGGGATTGGCGAACGAGGCCACCACCGAATGATTCGATGGATCGAGGAAGGAATCAGAGCGCATGAGCTTATCGCTGCCGACCAGATATACTTCACCAGTCTGCCCCACCCCGGTGCGTTCCTGCATAATGGCATTGATGTCCTTGATCGAAACCTGGAGTGCCGCGACTCCGACCAATTGGCCATTCTTCATTATGGGTGCACCCACGAAGGCGCAGGGCTCATTATTCGATGGAGCATAGGGCGCAAAATCAACGATGACCGGCCCGTTCTTGGCCCTTTCAAAACAGAGCCCCAACGAAGAATTCCTTAACGAGCCCTGAACGACATTGGCGCCCAAATCCGATTCTTTCGCTACCGTGAAAACTACATCACCGGCAGAGTTGATCAGAAATAAATCGTAATACTCGTAGGTCTGTTTGAAGTGACTCAACCAGGGACCGTACTCACGTTCGGCCGTCAACCACTGATTGCCGCCAGTCTGCCGACCCTCTGCGTTGAAGGCCGCGCTGAACGCCTCCAGCGCAGAAGCCATATTGGGCTCAGTCGACAAGACCTTGACATCGCACATCATGTTATCAATGAAGCGCGTAATCTGGTTCTTCTTGATGTTCAAGATGGCCTGATTCTTCTCAAAACTAGCCTGGGTCAAAGCCTGGGATGTACGCCGCAGCGCGACGCCGCCGATGGCCAATAGGGGCACCAGGCCAACAAGCAGAAAGACCGCAACTAGCTTCTGACCGAGCTTGAGCCTTCTGAAGATGGTCATGGTCAACTCCTAGCCACAACGCTTTGTTTGAGGTGCGAGTAGATGCTTTCAATCAGGTGTTCGCGGTCAAGCTTCACCTGATATTCGGTTATTCCGGCTTTCTTGCCCTTGTCGATATCCTCCTGGCTTGCCAATGTCGTCAGCGCAAGAATCGGGATATTGGCGAAACGGCCTTCGCTTCTGATGCGCTCGGCCAGCTGCAGCCCATTCATGTTGGGCATCTCGATATCGGTGACCACCAGATTGACCTCGTCGGCATGTTCATTCAGGAGGCCCCAGGCTAGCTGTCCGTCGGCCGCGTCGAGTACGTTGTAACCGGCATCGCTGAGGTAATTCTTAACTTGGGTTCTGAAGAAATTAGAGTCTTCGGCATAGAGGATCGTGGCAGCCTTGTTGGCGTCGGTCTGAACCGTCTCGAGCTTGTTGAACCAATCAGGGTGCAGCGTGTCAACGATTACGAAGATGTCGACCATCAAGGTGGTCTGGCCGGCGATGATTGTCGAACCCATTATGCCGGCTTGCGCCAGAGTGCCACGGTCAAACTTGGAGCGCGTCGTGATCACGTCGATCGGCGGTGTTGCCAAGAGTCCAACCTCCTTGCCGGCCAGCATGAAAACGATCGCCAAGTATTCTGAGCGTTCCTCGAGCGGCTTTACTCTGGCCACCTGATCAATCGAGAAGAGCGGGAGGTTGACGCCGCGGCACTGGATGACGCGTTGGCCGCCAATCTCTTCGATGTCTGCCGCCTTGATTTTCTCGATGCGCAGGACCAAACCCTGGGGAACGCAGAACTGCTCCGAGGCGGCGCTGCGGAAGATCAAAAGCGCCTGCTCGTCCTCGCTCTGCCTGAGATGCTCAACCGCGACCTGCGCAGCACGCGCCGAGCCCTCTACCGAGGTCAGGCCGCCGATCTGAGCGAGACCGCTGACGTCCAGGATCAGCGCGACGCTGCCGTCGCCCATCAAGGTGGCGCCGGCATAGCCTTTCAAATGCGAAAAATGCCGACCCAAGGGCTTGATCACGATTTCCTCGGAATCGTGCAAGGCGTCAACAACCAGGCCGTATTGCATCGTGCCGGTATTGACCACCATTATGTTCACGGCTTCGGGATAATTCTGGCGACGGTCATTCGAAGCCCGCCGCTCGGCGTCGCCATCGCCGCCCGATTTATCGACCTGGCCCGAACGGCGATCGGCAAGCGATCTGCGGCGGTCGACCGCTACCTGGCCATCGCTGTTCAGGTAGGTGCGCTGAGTCCCGAGCAGGTCGGCCAGCCGCTTGAGCGGCAAGAGCTTGCCGCGCAGCCTGACGACCTCGGCATCGCCTACCCGTTCGAGGCGTTCATTCACCTTGTCGGCCGGAATCCGAACCAACTCTTCCAGATTAACCTGCGGAATGGCGTAACTTGCGCCGCAATTGGAGATGATCTGCGAGGGGATGATCGCCAGCGTGAGCGGCAAACGGATATGGATGCGGGTACCCTTACCACGGACCGATTCAACCTCAACCTGCCCGCCCAAGCGGTCCAGATTGGTCTTGACGACGTCCATGCCGACCCCTCGACCAGATACGTCGCTAACGGTCTCGGCCGTGGAGAAGCCCGGCATGAAGATCAGCGCCACCTTGTCTTTCTCGGAAAGGTTGCGCGCCTGCTCCTCGGTTATCATCTGCTTCTGCAGCGCTTTCTTGACCAGCGCATCGCCATCGATACCGCGGCCGTCATCACTGATCTCGATATTGACCTGGCCCGCTTCGTGGTAGGCTCTCAAAACAATCTCGCCGCAGGCATTCTTGCCGGAACGCTGGCGTCCATCGGGCGTCTCGATGCCATGATCCACCGCGTTGCGCACCAGGTGGGTGAGCGGATCGCTGATGGCCTCTATGATGGTTTTGTCGAGTTCGACATCCTTGCCCTCGAGCACCAGATCGACATTCTTTCCCAGGTTCTGGGCCAAATCGCGCACGACCCTCGGAAACTTGTTGAAGACGTTGCCAATGGGCTGCATCCGGGTCAGCATGATGGTTTCCTGAAACTCGGACGTGATGAGGTCTAGCCTCTGACTGGCGATCTCGATTGCCCGCATGTCGCGCTGACCGATGGCCTGAAGCAACTGGTTGCGGCCGAGCACCAACTCTCCAGCCAAATTCATGAGTGTATCCAAAAGTTTGATATTAACCCGCAAGGAAGTCTCAGCCTGTTCGGCGGCGCGGCTTTCAGTCTGAGGCTTTGGTTCCGGGCGTTTGGCTGGTTCCGGCGCGGGCGTTTGCAGCTGAGCGGCAGCCGTAGCCTCAAAGGCCTTTGTCGGCACGGCTGTCTCTGCAAGCGTTTCGGGCTTGGCCTCAGGTTTATCGGCCGACTGTAGACCGATGGCCTCGGCCAGCGAGGTGATTCGCAGACTTGGGTCGACAACAAAGATATAATTCTCGTCGACATCCATGACGAGAGCGCTGATCAGGGCTGGTTCCAGCAAGGAAGAGAACAGCACGATGAACGGCAGGCGCATGGGCGCCGCCATGTCGCCATCGAGAACCAGGTCGTCAAGGCCACCGACCGATTCGATGTTGAGCTTGCTCTCAAGGATCGATCCACCCTGCTGCAGTTCCTTGACCAGATCGAGCAGATTCTTGTCGCGTCTGTGGACATCATGAATCAAGTCGTACTCGATCAAATAGACGTAGCGCCCAGACTTTTCGGCCTGGACGAGATCGTACTCATTGACTTGCAAACACAGCCGCTTGCCGGGAATGCAGATCTCGAGCGAATTGGTGACGCTGGCGCGTTGTTCCTCGGGCAGTGAACCCTCGGTAATGCGCACCAGGGCGTCAATATGCACCGCCACATCAATATCGTTGCTGCGTTCGACGTTGTTGATCAGGCCGCGCAAGGCGTCCGAAGCCATCAGAAGCACATTGATGATGTCAGGATTGGGCACCAGCTCCCGGCTGCGAATCATGCCGAGGACGTTTTCCATCTTGTGCGAGAGCTCCTTGATGGTCGCAAGCCCCATGAAGCCGGCGCCGCCCTTGATCGAATGCGCCGCCCGGAAGACCTTGTTGACCAGCTCGTCGTCAATATCGGCCGCCGAGGCTTCGATGGCCAGCAGATCATTCTCAATGTCGGCGAGATGCTCGCGCGATTCTTCCACGTAAAGAAGCAGGGTATCGTCGTCCACGGGGCGCCTCCCGGCTAACTAATGGTGGATATGGAAAAATGCTGTTCAAGGCGCATGGCCTTGAGCAGGGCGAAGATGTCGGATGACACATTGACAAGGCAGAGGCTGGCCCCGCTGCGGCCCAGCGTGTTGTGGGCCGCGACCAAAACCCCTAGACCTACCGAGTCGACGATGCGCACATTGGCAAGATCAACGGTGAGGCCGCCTGGATCATTCGTGATCGCGTCGTAAAGGCTCTGTCGCAGTTTGGCTGCCCCAGCTGATACCAGATCTCCTTCGGGAACGATGGTTGTCATGCAAACCTCCGCCGTAATTCTTGCTAAGATAGTGAGATTATCGCTCTCTTTTCTGATATTAATCTGAGACGGTCACATGGATAGGGTTATGGCGCGCTTTTGAAGTAAGCTGGAGGTGGTTCAGACCTCAATGCCCATGATGACAAGATCGTCGTACAGCCCACTATCAAGACAACCCATTTCATTCAGCAGCCCATTCAAGAAATCAGGCAGACTGGCTGAGTCAATGCGGGATACGGCCTGCAGCAAGTCATCGAGCCTGGCAGTCCAGACACCTCCTTGCGCCTCGAGCAGGCCATCACTGAAGATAACAAGCCGGTCGCCGGTTTTGACCCGCAGGTTCGTATAGCCGAAGCTAGCCTGCGGGAACATGCCCAGCACGTCGCCCGAGCTTTCGATCAGCTGCGGCGCGCCGTCTAACGGCAGGAACAAGGTCGGCGGATGGCCGCAGTTGATTATCTCAAGGTGAGCGCTGCGCCGATTAAGTCTGGCGTAGCAGGCCGTCATGTACTTGTCGCGCGGCAGGAGGTTTGCGAGGACCTTGTTGACAATCGCCATCGACTCATGTGGCTCGTAGATCGGCGAGCAGTTCTGTTCAAGCAGGGCCTTGGCCGCGGAGGTCAGGTAGGCGGTCGCGATGTCATGGCCGGATATATCACCGATAAAATAGCCATAGATCGACTCGGAGATCTTGATCACCTCGTAGATGTCACCACCGGCCTCCTCAAGCGGTTTGTAGATCACGGAAAACTGCGCCTCAGGCAGGTCTTCCGGTTTCTTTAGCAGCGCCTCCTGAGCTTCTTGCAGCTGTCTAAGTTTACTGGTCTGAGCCGCCACGATCGAGCTGGTGGCCAATGAAAGCCTCAAGTGCAGCTTCACCCTGGCCAAGACTTCCTGCATGTGGAAGGGCTTGGTTATGTAATCGACCGCCCCCAGTTCAAAGGCGCTCACCTTTGTATCGACCTCGTCAACGCCGCTTATGAAGATGACCGGGATCTCGGCCGTGGCCGTCTCGGCCTTAAGGGCGCGCATCACGCTCAGGCCGTCCTCGCCCGGCATCATGACATCCAAAAGAATCAGGTCGGGCCGCTGTTGCCGCGCCATTTGCCGCGCCTGAGGACCGTCGTTGGCAACGATGACGCGGTAGCCGAAGCGCGCCAGCGTGTTGGACAGCAGAGTCGTGTTGGCCGGATTGTCATCCACCGCCAGAACGGTCAGAGTCAGGTCGGGAGCTAGCTCAAAATCTTCAAAGTTCACTGCGAATCTCATTCAACAGATCGAGGATCTTCTCGCTACCAGAGATGACCGTGGAAGCATCGCCGCTGCGGGTCAGGCGTTCGATATTGGCGGCGACATCGGCAACCGCCTGGAAACCCAGGTTGGCGGCAGCGCCCTTGATGGAATGCGCCGCGGCCGAGGCGCCGGCCAGATCAGCGCTGTCGTAGGCGCTAGCAAGCCTGGCCAGATCTTCGCCAGTCACCTTTAGAAAGAAACGCACGAGATCCTTGAAGTCTTCCTGATCCAGCATCAGATTATCAGCCATCTGCTCAAAGTTCATCTAAGCTCCTCCGCTCAAGACAGAACAAAGAATAGTTTCGAGCAATAAGATGTCAAATGGCGCCCAGGCGTCTCAGAAGACAAAGACCAAAAGCGGCAGGACCAAGACAAGAAATGCGGCCGTATTCAAGACGAAGAGTCCGGAGGCAAGCCTGGCATCGAGATTGAAGATCACGGAAGTAACCACAGAGTAAGTCGCGGCCGGCATGAAGGCCTCGATCTGAATCACCTTCAAGCTGACAGGATCAAGTGGCAAGATGCGCGTCAGGATGAAGGCCGCTGCCGGCACCAACATGAACTTAATCACTGCCAATAGACAGTTCTCAGTTAAAAACAGCCCGCGCTGCGACAGCTCGAAGTTAAAACCGACGGTGAAGTAATAGATCGTGATCGAAACGAGCAACAAGAGATCGACCGGCATCGGCCAAGCCGGACGCTGAATGCCTGCAATCTGCAAGGCTATGGCGGCCAGCACCGCTGCCAGCGGCAGATTCTGCGGCGTAATAACATAAGTTTTGAGCCAGCCCTCAGTCGACTTCTGCAGGCCCATGCGTCTAGCATAGGGGAAGATGACGCTCATTAAAAAGAGCATGAAATAGGCTATGAAGATGAAGGCGCGTCCCAGACCGGCTTCACCTAGCAGTATGTAGCAGATGAAGCCGCCAAGGGTGAACCCATGGTTGGCAAGCGCGGCCGAAATCAAAAAGGTAGCGTGACTGGCCGGGGCCTGAGGCCTGAGCCTGAGCGCCGCCAAGCCGCCGACGCCGCCCGCCACAACCAACGCAACGCCGGCTAACGGCAGGAGCAGCATCCGACCGCTCAGGTCTAGCCCCCAGATGCTCCAGAG
>Ga0079070_1013466_pt1 | contig 16162 bp, 14 predicted proteins | sample ADurb_Oil_03_Slu_FD_74543 | JGI IMG/M metagenome (GOLD analysis project Ga0079070, IMG submission 74543) | Active sludge microbial communities from Illinois, USA, of municipal wastewater-treating anaerobic digesters - ADurb_Oil_03_SludgeMetaT... | ecosystem: Engineered > Bioreactor > Anaerobic >...
TCGGCTTTCTTGCGCAGGAAGGTCGGCACGTTGTAGGCCGCGTCGTCCAGGATGCTGTCGTCAACCACCATGCCAAGCTGGACGGTTTCGCGCGGCTTGTTCTGGCGCAGCGCAAAGCTGGCTTCCTCGACCGGCGGAGCCGGTACGACTTCAGGCTTCTTGACGAAGGCCGCGGGTTGGGCCGGGCGTTCGTTTACCGGCGGCGTAGGCCGGCGGTTGCGCATGAAGGCCGGGGTGTTGTAGTCGACCACGCTGGCGCGACCGTAGGTGGCGTCGGCCTCGAAGGCCATGGTGTGCTCGGCCGCGGCGCTGTCGAGCAGCACGGCCTTGTTGTTGAAGCCCGTGGCCACGACCGTGATGCTCATGGCCTCGCCCATCTCGTCGTCGATGACCACGCCCCAGATGACGTTGGCGTCCTCGTGCGCGGCCGACTGGATCAGGGCCGAAGCCTCGTGGACTTCTTCCATGGTCATGGAAGGGCCGCCGGTGATGTTGATCAGTAGGCCCTTGGCGCCCTGAATGTCCATGTCGTCGAGCAGCGGGCTCGAAATGGCGGCGTTGGCGGCTTCGTGCGCGCGGCCTTCGCCCTCGCCGATGCCGATGCCCATCAGGGCCTTGCCGCGTTCGCTCATGACGGATTTAACGTCCATGAAGTCGACGTTGATGAAACCGGTATAGTTGATCAGGTCGGAGATGCCCTTGACGGCGTTGAGCAGGATGTCGTCGGCCTTCTTGAAGACCTCGAGCATCGGCAGGTTCTTGCCGGCCATGGCGAGCAGGCGGTTGTTCGGGATGATGATCAGGGCGTCGACGTTCTCGGTCAGTTCCTTCTCGCCCTGCTCGGCCTGCTTCATCTTGCGCTTGCCTTCGAAGGGGAAGGGTTTGGTCACGACCGCGACGGTCAGGATGCCCATTTCGCGCGCAACCTTGGCCACGACCGGAGCCGCGCCGGTGCCGGTGCCGCCGCCCATGCCGCTCGTGATGAAGACCATATCGGAACCCTGCAGGCTGCCGCGGAGCTCGTCCTCGCTCTCCTGGGCTGCCGCCTTGCCGACCTCTGGGTTGCCGCCCGCGCCCAAGCCCTTGGTGAGCTTGGTGCCGATCTGCACCCGATTGGTGGCCAGCGAAGATTTAAGGGTTTGGATGTCGGTGTTGCAGGCCAGGAAATCCACGCCCTTCAAATTAGAGCTGATCATGTTGTTGATGGCGTTGCAGCCGCAGCCGCCGACACCGATGACCTTGATCTTGGCCCCTGCCTGGTCCAACGATTCCAGTTCAAACATCTCCATACCTCCTTAAGCTAGAAAACCTCTTTGAACCAATTGACTATACGTTCCCAGAGCCCGCCGCCGATGGCCGGGGCCGCGCCCTTGGGCTTTAAACTCGTTTTGCTGCCCTTGCTGCCGGGCTTGCTGGCCTCGAAGAGGCACAGGCCCACGGCCGTGGCGTAAGCCGGCGACTTGACCAGCTCGACCAGACCCTTGACGCCGCGCGGGCTGCCGATGCGTACCGGCAGATGCATGATGCCCTCGGCCAGATCGGCCACGCCTTCCAGGTTGCTGCAGCCGCCGGTCAGCACGAGGCCGGCCGCGATCTGGTCAGAGAGGCCGGTGCGGCGGATCTCGTCGTAGGCGAACTTGAAGAGTTCTTCCATGCGGCTTTCGATGATCTCGGCCACGATGCGGCGCTCATAGGTGTTGACCGTGTCGCCGCCGATCGAAGGCACTTCGATCTGTTCGTCCGGTGATACTCTGGACGCGATGGCGTGTCCATACTTGATTTTGACGCGTTCGGCTTCGGCGATCGGGCTGCGCAGACCCACGGCGATGTCGTTGGTGACATGGTCGCCGCCGAGCGTCAGCACGGCGGTGTGGCGCAAGGCCCCGCCGGTGAAGACCGCGATGTCGGTGGTGCCGCCGCCGATATCCATGATGACCACGCCGAGCTGCTTCTCGTCGGGGGTCAGGATGGCGCAGGAGCTGGCGATCTGCTGCAGCACGATGTCGTTCAAACCCAGTCCGGCCTTGTGGGCGCACTTGGTGATATTGCTGACCGCGGCGGTCGAACCGGTCACGATGTGGACACGGGCTTCGAGCCGCGAACAGGCCATGCCGATCGGATCCAGGATGCCGGGCACGTCGTCGACGATGAATTCCTGCGGCATGACGTGGATGACTTCGGTGCCCACGGCCAGCGGCTTGGCGAAGTCACGGGCCTGATCGACCACGCGGCTCTTCTCGGCCGCCGTGACCTCGCCCTTGATGGCGATCACGCCCTGAGTGCTGATGCCCTGGATGTGGCCGCCGGCGATGCCTGTGTAGACCTCGTCGACGCGGATGCCGGCCATGCGCTCGGCTTCCTCGACGGCGTGGTGGATGGCGTCGACGGTCTGTTCCATGTTGACCACTAGGCCGCGCTTGAGGCCCTGAGATTCGGAGGTGCCGAAGCCGATAACTTCGAGCTCGCCGTTTTCGGTCACTTCTGTGATAAGACAGCAGATTTTGGTTGTGCCGATGTCAAGGCCGACAATAATTCTGTCCCTAGCTGCCATTTGTTATCCTGTCCCTCAATACGATTTTATCCTCACAAGTGAGGTCAATTACAGTCTTGCCTGTCGATCTGTAACGGTTGATTGCCATCACCGCCAGATTGGCTTTTTTCTCAGTAAGCCGATCCAGACAGATTAGGTCAAGTCCATTATTCAATTTAAATGTAATACATCCGCTCGCGTCAAAAATTGCTTGTATTATCGTTACCTTGCGTGGATAGAGAATGCGGCTGGCGCTTAGGGATTTTTCGATGTTGGTTCTGAGTTCGGCGATGCTTGGAACGTAGCCGCTAGTCGAGATTTTGGTGCCGAAATCGAACCGTCCGGCCGGCGCGAAAATCTGACCGTCGCGGTTCAAAAGGTAGCGCCGGCCGTTCAGGTAAAGGGTCGCCACCGGGCGCTGCTCGATGACTGTGATGCGGACCTGGGCCGGGATGAAGAGCCGCGTGATGCGGACCTCGCTGACCCATGGGTGGTTGGCGATCGAGGTGCGCGCGGCCTGCACGTTCCAGCGGAAGATGTTGTCGCCCTTCTTGAGTCCGGTCCGGGCCATGATCTCGGCCGGTCGGATGTAATGGGTGCCCTTGATGGTGATGCGGTTGACCTCGAAGATGTTGTTGTTCGAGATGTAGGCCACGGCGCAGGTCAGCATCAGCACGGCCGATAGGCTCAGACATAGCCAGATGGCGGCCTTGAGCAGGCCGTTGATGCGGGTCGTGCGGCGCTTGGTCGAGCGGGTGCGGCGCTGGCGGCCGTAGTCGTCAAACAAGGAATCGAACCTCCTCGCTCAAGCCCACGCCGTAGCGCTCCTGAACCGCAGCCTTGATCTGCGCGATCAGGCTGCGGATGTCCGCAGTCGAGGCCGAGCCGTCGTTCAAGATGAAGTTGGCGTGAATATCGCTGACGTAGGCGCCGCCGACGCGCGCGCCCTTGAAGCCGCAGCCGTCTATCAGACGGCCGGCCGAATCGCCGGTCGGATTCTTGAAGATGCAACCGCTTGAGAAACCCTTGGGCTGGCCGCTACGCTTGTTGAGGTTGGCGCGGATGGCGGCCTCGACATCTTCGGGCTCAGCAAGATTCAGCTTGAAGACTGTCTCCGTGACGACCGCGCCCTGCGGTAGCTTGCCGTTACGATAACTGTAGTTCAGCTCGGCCGGGCTGATGGAGCGCGGGCCGTGCTGGTCGACCAGGGTCAGCTCCGTGATGGCTTCCAGAATGCCCCAGCCGCCGGTGCCGGCGTTCATGCTGATCGCGCCGCCCAACTGGCCGGGAATGCCGGCCAGCGCCTCAAGGCCGCTCAGGCCGTGTTCGGCGCTATAGCGCAGCAGCCGAGGCGTGCTGACGGCCGCGCCGGCCCTGATCTCATCGGCGCCGTGTTCGAGCGTGGCAAAGCTCTGGCTCAGGCGGATGACTGGCGCCGCGACTTCGCCGTCGGCGATGATCGTGTTGGAACCGCCGCCCAGAATGCGGCAGTCGCTGAAGCGTGCGAGCAGCTCGGATAATTCTGCGGTAGTCTCGGCCTCGTAGACGCAAGCCAGGCGTCCACCCGCGCGCATGGTGGTGCATTCGCGCGCGGTCAGGCCGTGGAGCGTCTTCATTTGAGCAGCTCCAGCAGTTTGAGACCCTGACGCCAGGCGTCTCCTGCGCCCAGGAACAGCACGATGTCGCCGGGCTTACAGGCGGCCTTGAGGGCGGCCGGCAGGTCTTCCTTGTTGGCCACGTAGCTCACGCCGCGGTGACCGTGTTCCTTGATGCTCGCGGCCAGGCTCTGGCCGCTGACGCCCTCGATCGGATCCTCGCTGGCGGCGTAGATCTCGGTCACGTACAGCACGGCGGCGTCGTAGAAGCTCTTGACGAAGGCGTCGAAGAGGTCGCGGGTGCGGCTATAGCGGTGCGGCTGGAAGACCGTCACAAGGCGGCGTTCGGGGAAGCCGTTTTTGATGGCTTCGAGGGTCTTCTTGATCTCGGTGGGATGGTGGCCGTAGTCGTCCATGACCACGATACCGGCCGCTTCGCCCCTGACCTGGGCGCGACGCTGCACGCCCTTGAAGGCGGCGATGCCGGCGCAGGCGGCTTCGAAGCTCACGCCCAGCTCCATGGCGGTGCCGAGCGCGGCCAGCGCGTTAAGACAGTTGTGCGGGCCGGGCACGTTGATGGTCACGCGGCCCAGGGTGTCGCCGTTACGATGCATGGTGAAGCTTGAGCTGAAGCCCGTGAAGCTGGGCTCGGTCAGGCGGTAGAAGGCCTGGGTATGGGTGCCGTAGGTGATGACGCGGCGTTCGAGCTGGGGCAGGATGTGCTGCACGTTGGCGTCGTCCAGGCAGACCATGTTGAAGCCCCAGAAGGGAATCTTGTTCAAGAAGGTGACGAAGGTCGCGCGGATGTCTTCGAGGTCGTGGTAGCAGTCCATGTGCTCTTCCTCGATGTTGGTGACGATCGCGAAGATCGGCGCCAGCTTGAGGAAGGAACGGTCGCTCTCGTCGGCCTCGGCCACCAGCAGTTCGCCGTCGCCCAGCTTGGCGTTTGATTGGAAGATGTCGAGCTTGCCGCCGATGACGGCCGTGGGGTCGAGGCCGGCCTCGGTCAGGATCGTGGCCAGCATGCTGGTGGTGGTGGTCTTGCCGTGGGTGCCGGCTACCGCGATCGAATGCTTCATGCGCATCAGTTCGGCCAGCATCTCGGCTCGCGGAATCAGCGGCAGGCCCTTTTCCTTGGCCTGGACGCATTCGGGGTTGGTCTTGCGCACGGCCGAGCTGTAGACCGCTACCTGAGCGTCACCGACGTTCTCAGCCTTGTGGCCGATCTCGATGCGGGCGCCCAGCTGCTTTAAACGCTTGACGTTGTCGTTTTCGGCCACGTCCGAGCCGCTGACCGTGAAACCAAGGTTTATTAGGAGCTCGGCGATGCCGCTCATGCCGATGCCGCCGATGCCGATGAAGTGAATGCGCTTGATGCCCTTAAACACTTAAAATCTCCTCTGCAATGCTTTCGGCGCCGTCGCCCAGGCCGACTGCACGCATGGCCTGGCTGACGCGCTTCAACTCATCCTCGTTTTCGAGCAGGTTTGCAATAGTTTTTGCGAGGATGTCGCCGCTTAATTCGCTGTCCTTGATTACCAGTCCGCCGCCCGCTTCAGCCACATAGGCCGCGTTGGCGCTCTGGTGGTCGTCGGTGGCGTGCGGGAAGGGCACCATTATGGATGGAATCCCCAGCCGCGATAGCTCCGCCAGGCTTAAGCCGCCGGCGCGCGTGACGCAGAGCTTGGTCTGGGCGTAGATCGCGGCCATGTCTGCAATGAAGGCTGCTGCTGTGACGCCGCTCAAATCCTTGTAGCTCTCCTGCACCAAATCGATGTCGCGCTCGCCGGTCTGATGGATGATCTCAATCGTTTGCCCGCTTTCGCGCAGCAACCGCACGGCTTCGACCGCGGCCCGGTTGATGCTGCTGGCGCCCAGGCTGCCGCCCATGATCAAGAGCTTTTGCCCGCCGCTCGGCGCGGTCTTGATGGCGGCGCGCACCGGGTTACCGACTAGGCGGCATTTCTTGGCCGGCAGCTTGCCGAGCCTGTCCGGGAAGGCCAGGTAGATGCGCCGCGCCAGATGGCCCAGGATGCGGTTCGTGAGCCCCGGCACGCTGTTCTGTTCGTGGATGGCCGTCTGCGCGCCGAAGAGCCGGCCGGCCAGCACGACCATGCCGGTGACGTAGCCGCCAGTGCCGACGACCCAGTCGGGCTCGAATTCGCGCACCAGTTTCTTGGCGGCCTTGAAGGCCTTCAGGTTGACGCCCAGGGCCTTGAAGATGTCGCCGGGCTTTTTGCCCTTGATGCCCATGGCGGTCACGGCCGCGAAGTCGAGCTCGTACTGGCGCGCGATGCGCTCTTCCAGGCCGCGATCAGTGCCGATGAACAGGATCTCGACCTCGGGGTCGCGGGCCCGCAGGGCTTCCGCAATGGCCACGGCCGGCATGATGTGGCCGCCGGTACCGCCGGCTGTCAGGATTATTTTCATAGTCTTGCGCTCCGTGAGACCGACAGTACGAAACCGCAGATGACCATGGTGGTCACCAGCGTCGAACCGCCGAAGCTGAAAAATGGTAGGGCCAGGCCCTTGTTGGGCAGTACGCTCATGGCAACGCCCATGTTGAGGACGGCCTGGAGACCGATGAGGGTCACCGAGCCGACCACTAGATAGAAGCCGAAGTCGTCATTGGTGGCTTGCGCGATCTTGAGGCCGCGCCAGACCCACAGGGCAAACAGCGCGATCACGCCGAAGACGCCTAGGAAGCCCAGTTCCTCGCCCAGGGACGAGAGGATGAAGTCGGTGTGCGGCGCCGGCAGGAAGAAGAGCTTCTGTGTGCCCTCGCCCAGGCCGGTGCCGAAGAGGCCGCCCTTGGCGAAGGCCACCATGCTCTGGATGATCTGGTAGCCGTCGCCGTACTTGTCTTTCCATGGATCCATGAAGGTGATCAGGCGCGCGCGGCGGTAGGGTTCCATGACCATCATGCCGATGCCCAGCGGCACGGCCAGCGCGAAGAGACTCAAGAGATGCTTCCAACGCATGCCGGCCACGAACAGCACGATCAGCGTCCACAGTCCGATGGTGGCGGCCGTGCCGAAGTCGGGTTCGATGAAGATCAGACCGGCCGAGAAGGCCATCACGATCAGCACCGGCAGGATGCCGGTCGAGAACTTGGTGATGTCGAGATTCTTCTTGGAGAGGAAGTTCGCCAGGAACATGATCAGGATGATCTTCATCATCTCGCTGCTCTGATAGCGGATGAAGCCCAGCTTGACCCAGCGTCTAGCGTGGCCACCCATCACGCCGATGCCCGGCACGAAGCACAGGGCCAGCGAGATCAGGCCGAAGATCAGTAGCCCCAGGATGAGCGGCTTGGAGTGTAGCTTGCGGTAGTCCATGCGCATGATGATGAACATCAGCACCGCGCCCACGATGGCGTGCAGCAGGTGACTGTAGATCATGCTCGTGCCCTTGCCGTAGAGCTCCTGCGAGACGAAGTAGCTCGAGGAGTAGACCATGACCGTGCCGATGATCACGAGCAGGATCGTGGCGATCAGGAAGAGATAGTCGCAGCTCAGTTCGCCGCTGCGCTGAGTTCTTTCACGCATTCCGCAAAAACCTCTCCCCGCTGGGCGTAACTCTTGAACAGGTCGAAGCTGGCGCAGCCCGGACTCAGTAGTACGATGTCACCGCCGGTCGCAGCCTGGCGGCATAGCTTCACGGCCTCGGCCATGCTGGCGGCCTTCGCGATCGGCACCAAGCCGTCGATTTCAGTCAAGATGCGCGGCGCCTGGTCGCCCAGCAGCACCACGCACTTGATACGGTCGCGGTAGGTTTGAATGGCTGTTCTGAAATCGCCGCCCTTGTCGACGCCGCCCAGAATCAGCACGGTCGGCTTATTGATGCCCGACAGAGCCTTCTCGAGCGCGCCGACGTTGGTGGCCTTGGAGTCGTCGATGTAGGTCACGCCATCAATTTCGGCCACGAACTCGAAGCGGTGGTGGATAACCTTGAAGCCGCCGAAGACTGCTTCCATGACGGCATCATCCACGCCGAGCTCGTGGCAGACCAGGGCGGTCGCCAGCATGTCCTCGGCCACGCCCTCGCCGATCAGGCTTAAAGGCGGGATGCGCGGGCCGGGCGTTTCGGGGCTGTAATAGATGCGGCCGTCCTTGGCGTAGCCGCCGGGCTCATTCTTGTGGCCGTCGTGCAGGGCGAAACCGGCGCGGCGGCAATTGAAGCTTAAGTCCTTGAGCCAGGCGTCGTCCAGGTTGACGAGCGCCAGGTCGTTGCCTTGCTGGTTTTTGAATATCGCCAGCTTGTAGTGCACGTATTCGTCCATCGCGCCGTAGCGATCGAGATGGTCGGGCGTCACATTCAGGCAGACCGCTATCGCGGGCCTGAAGCTCTCGATCCATTCGAGCTGGAACGAGCTGATCTCGGCCACGACGTAGTCGGGCTGATCCTTGACCAGCGTGATCAGCGGCGGGTTGATGTTGCCGCCCAGGCCGGCTTTCAGGCCGGCGGCTGTGAGCACGCGGTGAATGAGCGTCACGGTCGTGGTCTTGCCATTGGTGCCGGTGACGGCGATGAGCTTGCCGCTCATTAGACTGGCGGCCACTTCGATTTCTGAAAGCACGCGCTTGGCGCGCTGCAGCATCGAGTGCTCGCGGGCAATGCCGGGGCTGGGGATGACAAGCTCGGCCCAGTCGATGTCCTCTTCGCTGAGCAGACCGACCGGAAATTCGCAGCTGCCGTTAAAGGGTTTCTCGTCGACCAGTCTGACTTCATGGCCCTGGCGCAGCATCTCCCGGGTAGTTTCGATGCCGGTGGAGCCAGTGCCCCAGACTAGAATTTTCATGCTTACCTCAATTTCAGGGTCGAGATGGCCACCAGCGCCAGGAAGATCGAGATGATCCAGAAGCGCACGATGATTTTGGGCTCGGCCCAGCCTTTCAGTTCGAAGTGGTGATGGATAGGGGCCATGCGGAAGATCCGCTTGCCTTTTGTCATTTTGAAATAGCCGACCTGCATGATGACCGAAACGGCCTCCATCACGAAGATGCCGCCCACGATCAGCAGCAGAATTTCCTGCTTGGTCATGACCGCAACCGTGCCGAGCAGGCCGCCCAGCGAGAGCGAACCAACGTCGCCCATGAAAACCTGGGCCGGATAGGTGTTGTACCACAGGAAGCCCAGGCCGGCTCCCAGCATGGCGCCCAGCAGGATGCAGATCTCGCCGGCGCCGTGAACAAAGGGAATCTGCAGGTAGTGAGCCGCGTGGTAGTTGCTCGAAACATAAGCGAATATAAGGTATGTGGCCGCCGCGATCGTGGCCGGGCCGATCGCCAGGCCATCGAGGCCGTCAGTCAGGTTGACGGCGTTGGCGCAGCCCACGATCACCAGCATGACGAAGGGGATGTAGAAGAGGCCCAGGTCAGGCTGGATATGCTTGAAGAAGGGCGGGGCCACGGTGGTCTCGAAGCTGGGCATTTGCCAGAGCACGCCGGCCACGACGCCAGCCATGACGAACTCTACCAAGAGCCTGAGCTTGGGCGGCAGGCCCTTCATGTTGCCCTTGACGACCTTGGCGTAATCGTCGACGAAGCCCAGCAGGGCGAAGCTTGTCATGATCAGGATGCCCAGCCAGATGTAGACGTTTTTGAGGTCGGCCCACAGCAGGGTCGTGAACAGGATCGTAGCGACGATCAGGATGCCGCCCATGGTCGGCGTGCCGGATTTGCCCTTGTGGCCTTCGGGGTTGTAGTCGCTGATGCGCTCCTTGAAGCTCAGACTCTTGAGCTTCTCGATGAACCAGGGCCCGATCCATAGAACGATCAGCAGGGCCGTGATCGTGGCGTAGATGGTGCGGAAGGTGATATAGCGGAAGACGTTGAAGAAGATCGAGTGGCTGCCGAGCTGTTCGTAGAGCAGGTTGTAGAGCATTTATGCCTCCGCCAGAATTTGGGCTACCAGACGTTCGAGTTTGAGCGCCCTGGAAGCCTTGAACAGAATGCAGGCTTCGCGCAGGCCTTTGAGGTGTTCCATGATTTCGGCCTGGTCGGCGACCGCCGCGACCTGCTCGGGCCGCATGCCGGCGGCGCGCGCTGCTTCTGCCATTACTGGGGCCCATTCGCCGGTTACGACGAGTTTGTCAATACCAATTTGAGCGGCGCGTTGGCCGAGTTCGCGGTGCAGCCGTTCGGCGTGCTCGCCCAGCTCGCGCATGTCGCCCAGTACCGCGACTTTGAATTTGGCGCTCGACTTCAAGAGTTCGAGCGCGGCCTGCATTGAGGCCGGCGCGGCGTTGTAGGTATCATTGATGATGGTGAGCGTTCCGTGCTCGACGATTTCGGTGCGCTTGCCGGGAAAGACGGCTTGCGGCAGGCCGCTAGCGATGTTTTCGACTGAGATGCCCAGGCACAGGGCACAGGCGGCCGCGGCCAAGGCGTTGAGCACGTTGTGGCGACCCGGCACCGTGATGCTGAGTTCGACTACTTTACCGGCCAGATCGGCTTCGAAGCGCGAACCATTCAGGTCTTCGGTCAGCATACGCACCAGGCGCACGTCGGTGGCGCCGTCCAGCGAGAAGGTCATGGTTTTGAGTCCGGCCGGAATCTTGATGCCTTGAACGCTCGGCGCGGTCGGGTTGTAAACGGCCCAGCCGCCGGCGGCGACGCCATTAAAGATGCATTCTTTTTCGCGCAGCACGCCCTCAATGCTACCCAGGCCTTCCAGATGGCCGGGGCCGACGTTGGTCAGCACGGCCACGTCCGGCGCGACCATGGCTGTCAGCCGTGCGATTTCGCCGGGCTGGTTGGTGCCCATCTCGATCACTGCAAAGCGCGTGGCGGCTTCGATGCCGAGTAGACTGAGCGGCGCGCCGATCAGGTTGTTGAGGTTGCCGCTCGTTTTGTGGGTCTGCCCCGCGACGTTCAGGATCGCGGCGATCAGCTCCTTGGTGGTGGTCTTGCCGTTGGTGCCGGTAATGCCCACGACCTTGGCTGGCTGGAGTCTGCGATAGTGGCCGGCCAGACGGCCGAGGGCGACGAGGGTGTCGTCCACCACGATCAGGTTGCCACTGACTTCGGCCGGTACATCGCTGACCAGCGCCGCGGCCGCGCCCTGCGCCAGAACCTGCGCCACATAGTCGTGGCCGTCGAAGTTATCGCCTTTGAGCGCCACGAAGAGCTGGCCTGGCTCGATACTGCGCGAGTCGGTCGAGACGCCCGTGACCGCGGTTTCATTTAGAGACAGCAAACGGCCGCTTACAGCGGCCGCGATTTCAGCAAGTCTTAGGTTCATGGCCGCGCCTCGATGGCGGCCGCCGCGATCTCGAAGTCCGAGAAGTGCTGCTTGGCGGTGCCGATGATTTGGTAGTTTTCGTGACCCTTGCCGGCCAGCAGCAGGCAGTCGTCGGGCTGCATGCCGGCCACGGCCTGTTCGATCGCCGTGCGGCGGTCGGCTTCGATGATGCAATTGGCGTCGCTCGCCAAGCCGGGCAGGATGTCTGCGATGATGGCCAGCGGGTCTTCAGTGCGTGGATTATCTGACGAAACGTAGGTCAGGTCGGCCAGACGCGTAGCGATCGCGCCCATGATCGGGCGCTTGGTGCGGTCGCGGTCGCCGCCGCAACCGAAGACCACGATCAGGCGGCCGCTGGTTATTTCGCGGCAGTTCGCCAGCGCCCGTTCGAGGGCGTCCGGCGTGTGGGCGTAGTCGACAAAGACGTTGAGCCCTTTTGCGTTCTCGACGCGCTGCATGCGCCCCGGCACGTTATCGAATTCGCTGATGGCCTTGGTGATGGCCGCGTCATCGATGCCGAGCGCGAGCGCCGCGCCGACAGCCGCCATGATGTTGTAGACGTGAAAGTTGCCGCGCAGGGGGCTCGCAAGATCGAGCTGGCCGCGCGGAGTGCTGACCTTGAGCCTGATGCCGTCGATCGTATTGACGATTTCGGACGCCCGGATATCGGCCGGTTGATTTACGGCGTAGCCCAGCGATTCGGGGAACTCTTCCATCAGGCGCCGACCGGCGGCGTCGTCCAGATTGAGAACCGCCACGCCGCGGCAGTAGTCGCTGAAGAGCCGGCGTTTGGCCATGAAATAGGTTTCCATGTCGTGATGGTAGTCGAGGTGGTCTTGGGTCAGGTTCGTGAACAGCGCCACGTCGTACTGCAGACCCAGGATGCGGTCCTGGTCGAGAGCGTGCGAACTCGCTTCCATCACGCAGGTGTCGACGCCGTTTTTGTGCATGTCTTCGAGGCTGGCGAAGAGCTCGACCGGCCCGGGCGTGGTCAGTTCGGCGGCGATGCTCTTGCCGGCGTAGCGGGTTTCGATCGTGCCGATCACGCCGGGCTTATAAGCTGCGGCCTTTAAGATGGCCTCGATCAGGTAGGTTGTGCTGGTCTTGCCGTTGGTGCCGGTCACGCCGATCATCCTGAGGCTGGCGGCGCCGGGGTTGAGCCTGGGCAGCAGCATTTTTAGCGCGGCCTTGGCGTCCGGCACCCGAAGGCTGCTGACGCCCGCGGGCGCCTCGGTCTCGCTGACAATCAGCACGGCGCCGGCTGCAATCGCGGCCGGAATGAAGCGCGCGCCGTCGGTCAGGCTGCCGCGCACGGCCATGAAGGCGTCGCCGGGCTTGATCGCACGAGAGTCTACCTTGAGGTTGTTGAAATCGATATCCGGTCCGCTAAGCTCAGCCTGGTCTAACAGGCTGGCCAGTTCGGATGCTTTCATCCCTGGTTCTCCTTGGCTGCGACCGTGATCAGCGGACGGATGTCCATGATGTTCACGGTTTTCTGGATGATGCGTTTGAAGGCCGGGCAGGCCACGATGCTGGCGTAATAGGATGGATGCGGGTCGTCGATCGTGACCATCATGGTCAGGACCGGTCGGCCGGTGGCATCCTCGATGCCGCCCACGAAGCTGGAGATGTAGCCGCCGCCGGCGTAGCGGCCGGTCAAGGGGTCAATCTTCTGGGCCGTGCCGGTCTTGCCGAAGACCTGGTAGTTGTCCATGTAGGCCGTCTCGGCCGTGCCGCCCTTCATGACGACCGACTTCATCATGCTGACGATCTGGTCAGACGACTGACGCGAGATGACCGGCTGGCTGACGCTCGGGTTGGGTCTTGAGAGGATCTTGCCGCTGGGGTCGCTGACGGCCCTGACCAGATGCGGCTTGATGATGTAGCCGCCGTTGACCAGAGCGTTGAAGGCCGTGATGGTCTGAATGCCGCTGACCGCGAAACCCTGGCCGAAGCTGATGGCCGACTTGTCGGTCGAGGTCCACTGGTCGGGCTGGCGGATCATGCTGCGCGATTCGCCGGGGAAGTCGAGCTTGGTCGTGCCGGTCAAGCCGAAGCGCTGCATGGTGGCGTACATGCTGTCGGCCGGCACCGGGGCCATGAGTTTGACCATGCCGATGTTGCTGCTGACCTTGATGATGTCACGCAGCGGCAGCCAGCCGTACTTCTCGTGGTCGTGGAAGGTGGCCGAGCGGTAGGTGTACTGGCCGTTTTCGCAAAAGACCGAACTGGAGGCGTTGAACAGGCCCTTGTCGATGCCCCAGGCCACCCAGAAAGGTTTCATGATCGAGCCGGGCTCGAAGATCTGGCTGACGGCCCGATTGGTGTGGCCGATTGATTGCCCGCGCTTGTTGGGGTTGTAGCTCGGGTAGGAGGTCATGGCTAGCACTTCGCCGGTGTTGGGGTTCGTGATGATCACGAAGCCGGCCTGGGCGTTGTTTTCGTCGACGGCCTGGCGCAGTTCGCTGAATGCCACGTACTGCAGGCGGCGATCGATCGTGAGCGTCAGGTTGCAGCCGTTCTTGGTCTCGGCCGGGTTGAGGCCGTGGGCGTAGATGACGCGGTTGTGGCCGTCGCGAGTGATGGCGGCCTGACGGGCCTGGCCGGCCAGCAGCTTGTCGTACATGAGCTCCAGGCCTTCGAGGCCGTTGCCGTCGATGCCGACGAAGCCCAGCAGGTTACCCATGGCCTCGCTCTCGGGGTAGAAGCGCTTGGTGTCGCTGTGCAGGCTGATCTGCGGGAGTTTAAGCGCCTGAACCTTGGCGATCTCATCCGGGTTGGCCTGGCGCTTGACCCAGACGAAGTGTCTTCTGGAGCGCAGCTTGCGTACGAGGTTCTGGCGATCGACGCCCAGGATGCCGGCCAGCTGGTTGGCGGTAGCGTCGGGGTTCCTGAGCTTGCGGGCATTGATCGCGATCGACTTGACGTCCAGGCTGACGGCCAGCGGGTGGCCGCCGCGGTCCTGGATCGCGCCGCGGTAGGGGGTCAGTTCGACCGTGTGCTCGAAGCGGCGATTGGCCTTGTCGACGATCTTGTGGCTGAGCACGACCTGTAGCGCGAAGGCCCGCGCCGCCATCACGGCCAGCAGCAGCACAAAGAGCGCTGAGACGCCCTTTACTCGGTTTTCCATAGATAAACCACCTGGTTTTCGGTTGGCTGGGTGAGACCGAGTTTGCTGGAAGCGATCATCTCAAGCCGCCGGGTGCTCTTGAGGGTCGAGATTTCGAGCTTGAGGGCCGAGTTGTCAGTGAGAACCTCTTCATATTCGCGCTGGGTCTTGGAAATGGCGTAGCCCAGTTCGATCGCGGTGTGGCGGGTCCAGACGTGGAACATGGCCCACAGCCCGACCAGATTGATGATGATGATCCAGCCCATGGGGGTGGGGCGATGGCGCTCGGAAATCACGCGACCCTCCGGGCGGCCCTGAGCTTGGCGCTGCGTGCCCGCGGGTTGCGTTCGATTTCGGCCTCGCCGGCTATGATTGGTTTGCGGGTGATCTTTTCGAGCTTGGGGCCCTTGGTGACCGGCGCCACGGGCAGGTTGCGGTAGAGAGGATCAGGCTGGGCGCCGAAGAAATGCTTGACGATGCGATCTTCGAGCGAGTGGAAACTGATGATCGCAATCACGCCGCCGATCTTGAGCTGATTAACGGCCTTGGGCAGGAAGTCCTGCAGGGTTTCAAGCTCGTGATTGACCTCCATGCGGATGGCCTGGAAGGTCTTGGTGGCGGGGTGAATCTGTTCGGGCCAGTGGCGGCGCGGAATGGCACGGCTGACGACCTCGGCCAGTTCGGTCGTTACGGTAAGCGGTCGACTGGCGACGATGGCGCGCGCGATGCGGCCGGCAAAGTGCTCTTCGCCATAGGCGCGGATGATTCTGGCCAGGTCGGCCTCGCTGTATTCATTGACGACGCCGGCGGCTGTCAGCGGGTTTTTCTGCGAGAAACGCATGTCGAGCGGGCCTTCCTTTGCAAATGAGAAGCCGCGTTCGGCGGTGTCGAGTTCCATGGACGAAAGCCCTAGGTCGAGCAGGATGCCGTCGAACTCGCCCCAGTTCAGAATCAGGCTGAGACGGTCAATTTCGGCGAAGCTTGAATTGAAGAGCGCCGTGCGGCCCTCTTGCGGCGCGAAGTGTTCTGAAAGCTTGGCGATTACGCGTTCGTCCAGGTCGGTGCCGGCCAGACGGCCGTCGGGCGCGCTCAGCTCGAGGATGCGGCCGGCATGGCCGCCGCCACCCAGGGTGCCGTCGAAATAGACGCCGCCGCTGGCAGGCTTCAGAAGATCGAGCGCTTCCTCAAGTAGAACCGAGACATGTTCCATGATTAGAGATCCAGCTCTTCGAGCGCTGCCATGAGGTCGCCCTTGGCTTCCATGCGTTGTAGATAGGCCTCATAGGCTTCGTCGTTCCAGATTTCAAAGCGTTCGCCGATGCCGACGATTTGGCACTTGCCGGTCAGCTTGGCGTGTTCGCGCAGGTGGGCGGGAATCAGGATGCGGCCCTGGGGGTCGATCTGGCATTCCTCGGCCGAGCCGATCACATGGCGACGGTAGTACATCAGAGCTTCCTTGGTGGTCGACAGGCGCTTGGTCTTTTCGAGCAGGGCTTCCCAGTCTTCCTGGGTGTAGGCCGTAAGACAGCTTTCGTGCAGGGTCTTGCCCAGCACGACGCAGCTCGGCTCTCCGATCAGATCCCTGAACTTCGAGGGAATGCTGAGACGGCCCTTGTCGTTAATTGAGTTGCGAAAATGCCCGTTAAACACCCTTTGTCACCATTCGTCCTTATTTGGCACTTT
>Ga0079070_1071322_pt1 | contig 15486 bp, 17 predicted proteins | sample ADurb_Oil_03_Slu_FD_74543 | JGI IMG/M metagenome (GOLD analysis project Ga0079070, IMG submission 74543) | Active sludge microbial communities from Illinois, USA, of municipal wastewater-treating anaerobic digesters - ADurb_Oil_03_SludgeMetaT... | ecosystem: Engineered > Bioreactor > Anaerobic >...
GGCGCGGAAACCACTCAATACCTTTCCTTCAAGCTGGCGGATGAGGATTTTGCCATCGATATCGCCAAGGTGCGCGAAGTTCTGGATCTGCCCAATATCACCGCGGTGCCGCGCACCCAGGGCTTCGTCAAGGGAGTTATCAACCTCAGAGGCGCGGTGGTGCCGGTTGTTGACCTCAGGCTCAAGTTCGGCATGCACACGCCGGAGCCGACCGTCAATACCAGGGTCATCATCACCGAGATCGACCTGGAAGACGATCCGACCATTCTAGGCGCCCTGGCCGACTCGGTTCAGGAGGTCATGGAACTCGAGTCGCTCTGCATCGAGACGCCGCCCAAGCTCGGCATCCACATCAAGACCGAATATCTCAAGGGCATGGGCAAACGCGGCGAAGAGTTCGTCATGATCCTGGATCTCGACAAGGTCGTCTGCATGGGCGACTTTGGCGTGAACTGCGCCCACGGCGAGCTGCACTGACGCGGGAGGCTCACGGTGCAACCTACAGGCTCGACCCAGGCTCCGGCGGGCGTATGCAAAGGCGCGATGAGCCCGGAGATCTTCAACAAGCTCAGCGCTTTCATTCATAGCGAATGCGGCATTCGCATGCCGCCCTCGAAGCAGGTCATGCTGGAGGCCCGCCTGACCAAACGGCTCAAGAATCTGGGCCTCACCGATTATAATGCCTACTATACCCTGCTGAGCGGGCCGGACGGCGCCATGGAATTGCCGCAGCTGCTCGATGCGGTCACGACCAACAAGACCGATTTTTTTCGGGAGCCGCGCCATTTCGAGTACCTTGTCAACGACTGCCTGCCTAGCCTCTGCCGCTCGATCAGTTTTTCGGCAAGTCGGCCCTGCATGCTTTGGAGCGCGGCCTGCTCATCGGGCGAGGAACCTTATACACTGGCCATGGTGCTCGACGACTTTGCCCGGCGCAATCCGGGTTTTGAATATCTGATTCTGGCAACCGACATTTCAAACCGCGTTCTCGAAATGGCCCGCAAGGCGATCTATGACGAGGAACGCGTGCTGCCGGTTGCCAGCGAATTCCGGCATCGCTACCTGCTCAGGAGCAAATCAGCCAGCGGGGTGGTGCGGATTTGCCCCGAGCTGCGCGCGCGGGTGCGTTTCAGAAGGCTCAACTTCATGGCTGGCGACTTCGGCTTGCGTGAGAAGATGGATGTGGTGTTCTGCCGCAATGCCTTGATCTACTTTGATCACGCCACCCAGGAGCAGGTCATCAACCGGATCTGCCGCCACATCATGCCGGGCGGCTACCTTTTCACCGGTCACTCCGAATCGATTAATGGCATGCGGGTTCCGCTCAGTCCGGTTGCCAACACGGTTTCCCGGCGGATTTGAAGGAGGTAAAGTGTCCAAGCTCAAGGTTATGATTGTCGATGACTCGGCGCTCGTGCGTCAGACGCTGAACGACATATTCAGCCAGGATCCCAGGCTTGAAGTCGTGGCTATGGCCGGTGATCCCTATCAGGCGGCCGCCAAGCTGCAGCAGATCGTTCCGGATGTGATCACGCTTGACATCGAAATGCCGCGCATGGACGGTCTGACCTTCCTGCAGAAACTCATGCGGCAGCATCCGCTGCCGGTAGTGGTTTGTTCGACCATGACTGCCAAGGGTTCCGAGAATGCGCTCAAGGCCATCGAATACGGCGCGGCCGAGGTCATTCACAAACCCAGCCTGGGCACCAAGCAGATGCTGGCCGAATCGGCCACGATGCTGTGCGACGCCGTGGTGGCCGCAGCTCAGGTCAATGTCAGGAATCGGCGACCGCCGGAGCCGGTAGCGCCCAAAAATACCGCGGACGTGATCATGGCCAAGCCCCAGGGCAGCGTTTTGGCCACCACCGAGAAGATCGTGGCCGTGGGGGCTTCGACCGGCGGAACCGAGGCCCTCAAGGTTTTTCTCGAACAGCTGCCGGCCGACTGTCCGGGCATCGTAATAGTTCAGCACATGCCTGAAGGCTTTACGGCCGCCTTTGCCAAGCGGCTCGATAGCCTCTGCCGGGTAACCGTCAAGGAAGCCGCCAATAACGATACGGTTTTGCCGGGTCAGGCCCTGATAGCGCCCGGCAACCGCCATCTGCTGCTCAAACGCAGCGGCGCGCGCTATTATGTCGAGGTCAAGGATGGCCCGTTGGTCAGTCGCCACCGTCCTTCGGTCGACGTCCTGTTCAGATCGACGGCCCAGTATGCCGGCAAGAACGCCATCGGCGTGATCATGACCGGCATGGGTGACGACGGCGCTAGGGGTATGCTCGAGATGAAACAGGTCGGGGCCTACAATATTGCCCAGGACGAAGCCTCTTGCGTGGTGTTCGGCATGCCTAAGGAAGCCATCAAGTTGGGCGGCGCGGACAAGGTCATGCCGCTCAATGCGATCACCGGGGAAATCATGAGGGTTTACAAGGCCAGCTGAGAAGTTAGTTTAGCAGAGGATGATGCAGATGTTTAAACTAGGTTTGGGCAAGCATCCGGCGGATCTTGGCGCTGCGGCCGAGGCTGATCCCTTCTGTCCTGCGCTTGCGTTGATCAGTGCAGATCTTGTGAACCTCAATCAGACGACCGAGAAGGACTTCCTCGCAATCGGCGCCAAGCTGCATGAGTTCACGATCAAAAGCCGCGATCTTGCGAAGATGGCCGGCCAGGTCATGGAGTTCACGTCCGGTTCGGATCTCCAGACCAGTATTTATGGCCTGGGAAACCTGCTGGGAGAATTGGAAGAGCATCTGAACAGCCTCGAGCTGCAGTTCGAAGAGAGCATCCAGACCCTGAAACGTTACCAGGATGTCGTCGCCAAGGTCGATTCGAGCAGTCGCGACTTTAGGCAGATGATCATCAACCTCAACATGCTGGGCTTTCTCACCAAGGTCGAGAATTCCCATCTGCTCGCGATCGACAGCGGCTTCATGAGTCTGGCCGAAGACGTCAAGAAGCTGGCCGACAACATCCGCAATCGCTCGCAGGAGATCATCGATCAGTCCGCCAAGCTGGCCGGCCGGATCGCGCTTGCCTTGGATCGGGTGCAGGAGAGCGAGACTAAACGGCGGCGTCAGGCGCGGCAGCTCATGGAAATCACAAAAGACAACCACCAGGCCCTGATCAAGCGTCAGCAGCAGGCGGCCGATGTCGCGCGCAGTCTGGATGGCCAGGCTGCCGCCATTGCCGCGAGCGTGGCCGAGATCGTCTCGGGCTTGCAGTTCAACGATATCACGCGCCAGCAGCTGGAGCATGTCGCGCAGGCGCTCGACAGTCTGCGCGAAGCCTTCGGCTCATCCGAGCAGGAGGCTTCGCTGGTCGACAAGGCCGGCGCGACGCTCGAGATCGCCGGCTTGCAGAACGCCCAGGTTGAGCATGCGCGGCGCGAACTCTACGAAGCCGTCGAGGATGTCAGACGCAACCTAAGCGCGATTGGCGATGCCACGGTTGCCATGCTGGCCAGCCTTAAGATGGTCTCATGGTCGGGCGCCGCGGATGGCCGCGACTTCATGGCAGAGATCAACGCCGGCATGGATGCGATCATCGCGGGCCTTGCCGACAGCAATCACGAGCAGGCCGCTCTGGCCGAAACCATGAGCGAAGTCTCGGAGATGGTCGAACAAATGGCCGGCTTTGTGGCCGATATCGAAAGGCTGGGGGTCGAGTTGCAATTGATTGCCCTGAATGCCCGCATCAAGGCCGCCCGCATTGGTGATGAAGGTCTTACCCTCGATACGATCTCGGGTTCGATTTACGAGCTATCCAGCAATTCGCGCAACGATACCCGGATGCTGGCCGAGAAGCTGCACGATTTGGTCGGCATGGCGCAGGAGTTCAGCGTGGGCTTCGCTGCCGACAAAGAGCAAAATCAGGATCTTGGTTTGCGTCTGGGTGAGCAGTTTGATGCGGCGCACCAGACGCTGAACGGCATCAATGATAGTGTGCTCGAGCTGCTGGGCGTGATGAATGGTTCGGGCGGTCAGATGGTTGCCGAGATTGGCGCACTGTGCGGTTCGATTGAGGTCCACGAGACGGTTGCCGCTGTTCTCGATAATCAAAATCAGCGGATGCGCGAACTGATTGCCAAGGCCGAGGAGCTTTGCGCCGGCGCAGATGTTTCGCACCGGCCGCAGTATCTGGAGCAGCTTTCGCGGCAATACACCATGGACAGCGAGCGACGCATCCACAACTCGCATGTCGGCGACGAGGTCGATCTCTTCAAACAGCCCGGAGCCGCTGGCGCTGATGACCTCGGCGATAACGTTGATCTTTTCTAGGAGGCGCGCATGGCGAACATCTCAGTCGAGAAGAAGCCGGACTGTTTTCTGCTGAAGGTCGAGGGCGAGGCCAACATCATGCAGGCCGAGGCGTTCAAAGAGGAGCTTTGCAAAGCCATGGCCAGCGACTTGCCAATCTGCCTGGATCTGGCGGGCAGCACTTGCATGGATCTGGCCTTTTTACAGCTTGTGCTGGCGGCCCAGCGGGCGGCAGAGCAGAAGGGGATCGGCTTCATGATCGCGCCTGAAACCGGCGCGGCTTTCGGCCAGATTAGCAAGACGGCGGCGCTGGATAATCATCCTTGGCCGTTCAGGAAGGCCACAGGCAAGGCATAAGGGAGTAGCGGATGGCAAAGAAGATTATGAGCGTCGATGATTCGGCCAGCATCAGGCAGATGGTCAATTTTACTCTGACCGAGGCCGGTTATGAGGTGGTCGAGGCCGAAGATGGCCAGGATGCCTTGGACAAGCTGGCCAGGGCATCGGTTGACATGGTCATAACCGACTTGAATATGCCCCGGCTGGATGGCATCGGCCTGATCAAGGCCGTGCGCTCCGACCCTAGTAAGAAATTTTTGCCGATGATCCTGCTGACGACCGAGTCACATGTCGACAAGAAGGAACTCGGCCGTCAGGCCGGGGCTACCGGCTGGATCGTCAAACCATTCAAACCTGATCAGCTGCTGGCCGTTATCAAACGGGTTCTGGGCTGAAACGCTACCGAGGGAGGAAAGCATGGATCCTCAGAAGCAAGCCTATCGAGAAGAAGCCAGCGAACTGATTGCCGACATGGAGGATGCGCTGGTCGAGCTGGAACAGTCGCCGACCGACCGTGACTTGATCGACCGCATCTTTCGCGACATGCACACCATCAAGGGGTCCGGCGCCATGTTCGGCTTTAACAACATTGCGACCTTCACCCATGGCATCGAAACCGTTTATGACCTGATCCGCGAAGGCCGCATCAAGGTCTCTGGCGAACTTGTCAGCCTGACGCTGGCGGCCTGTGACCAGATCAAACTATTGCTGGAGGATGTCGACGCCACCGGCGACAGCGCTCATATAACCGAGATCAGCCACAAGTTTGCGGCCATGATTCCGAGTGCCGAACCCGAGCCGTCACCCGTGGCGCTTGAGCCGGAGGAACACGGTGAGGCCACTTTCCGCATCCGTTTCACGCCCAAACCGGAACTCTTTGAAAACGGCACCAATCCGTTGCCGCTCTTGGATGAGCTGCGCGACTTGGGCGAGAGCCGGGTCATCTGTCATCTGGATCGCCTGCCGGATTTGGAGGCGCTGGATCCTCAGAAATGCTACGTTTATTGGGACATCATTCTGACGGCCAAGATTAGTGAATCCGACATTCGCGATGTCTTCATATTTGTCGACGACATCAGCGATATCGCGATTGCCCAGATCGATTCGGCCGAAGAGCTCGATGATTACAAACCCATCGGTCAGATTCTGGTAGAAAAGGGCGACTTGGCCGCTAGTGAGCTCGATGCGGCGCTTTCCGAACAGAAGCGGCTCGGCCAGGTGATCGTCGAAAAGGGCCTGGTGCCCGAGAGCGAGCTGGAATCGGCTCTGACCGAGCAGGAGTATGTGCGCGACATGCGCCTGAAACGGCGTCAGGTCGAGGCTTCGGCCAGTGTTAAGGTCGCCAGTTTTAAACTGGATTCATTGGTCGATTTGGTCGGCGAACTCGTGATCGTGCAGGCTCGATTGTCGGAGTTTGCGACGCGGCGCGGCGATCCCGATCTGGCGGCCTTGGCCGAGGACGTTGAAAGGCTCTCGGCCGAACTGCGTGATCAGACCATGGATATCCGCATGCTGCCGATCGGCACGACTTTCGCCAGGTTTAAGCGCTTGGTGCGAGACTTGGCAAACGAGCTGGGCAAGGAGATCGATTTTACGACCGCCGGAGCCGAGACCGAGCTCGATAAGACCGTGATCGACAAGCTCGGCGATCCGCTTGTGCACCTGATTCGTAATAGCGTCGATCATGGCATCGAATTGCCGGCCGATCGTCGGGCTGCCGGCAAGGCCGAGCAGGGCCGGATTCATCTGTCCGCCCAGCATTCGGGCGCCTACGTTCTGATTTCGATCGAAGATGATGGCCGCGGCTTGAACACCAGGGCCATCAGAGAAAAGGCGATTGCCAAGGGCATCCTGGCGCCGGAGGCTCAGCCCAGCGAAAAAGAGATTTTTGAGTTGATCTTTGCGCCGGGGTTCTCGACGGCCGAGAACGTCAGCGCCATATCGGGCCGAGGCGTCGGCATGGATGTTGTGTCCCGCAACATCGAAGCCTTGGGCGGCTCGGTCGAGATTCAGAGTCAGGCCGGCAGCGGAACGGTAATTACGCTCAAGCTGCCGCTTACCCTGGCCATAATCGATGGCCTGCTGGTCGAACTGGCCGGCAATTTCTTCGTGTTGCCGCTCGGCTGCGTACTGGAGTGCATCGAGCTGTCGCAGACGGATGTCAATCGGGCCCATGGCCGTCATATGGTCAATGTCAGGGGCGAGATCGTACCCTACATTCCGCTGCGTGAAGTTTTCAGCCTCAGTGGCGAGATTCCGGAGTCGGAGCAGATCGTCATCACCGGCATCGGCGACCGGCGGGTTGGTTTCGTGGTCGACCGGGTCATCGGTCAGCACCAGACCGTCATCAAGACGCTCGGTAAGGCGCTCAAGGATATGGACGGCATATCCGGCGCTACGATTCTCGGTAACGGCACGGTGGCGTTGATCCTGGATGTCAACCGTCTGACCGCCTATGTCGAGCAGGAAGAATTGTCTTTGACAGGTTGAGAGCGGCCTAGATGCGCGTCACCAAGAGCGGCCCGGATGGTCCGCTCTTGGTGTGTAAGGAGCATGGGTTGGCTTAAAGCTTGGTCTTAGTCAGGAGTTTTTCGAGGCTACCCAGCGCGTCGGTTGAAACCTGGGCCGCCAGGCGGTTTTCTTCCTGAATCTTCTGGTAGACTTCGGTGCGGTGAACTTGAACGTTCTTGGGAGCCTGGATGCCGAGCTTGACCTGATTGCCCTTGACCTCGACGATGCTGATCTGAATGTCGTCGCCGATTGCGACGGTTTCTCCGGCTTTTCTGGTCAGAATCAGCAATGTAGCTCCCCTTGGGCGCGATTGTTACATGATTACATTATTAAATGCAATGTTCAGCCGGGCGAGATGCGCGCCCGGCTGAGTCGGTTTCATCAGGCCGCTGACGACAGCAGCGACTTGAACATCTCATCGGCCATCTGGATAATCTTGGCCGCCGCCTGGTAGGATTGCTGGAATTTCAGCAGACTGGCCATCTCTTCGTCCATGTTGACGCCCGCGATCGACTCGAGGCGTTGTTCGTACTGGTTCACCAAGGCGCTATTGTAAGTTTTGTTCATCGTGGCGTTCTGCACGTCCACGCCGACGGTCGAGATCAGCGAACTGTAGTAGGCGTCCATGGTGGTCGAGTTGCCGCCCATGGTCAGCACCTTGTCCTGCAGGCCATAGATGGCCTTGGCCACTGTGTTGTCGCCCTTGCTGATCTTGCCAGTGCTGTCGGGATGGCCGGCGCCGATCAGGTCCGGGTTGGCTATCAGCGCTGCGTTGACGTCGATGGTCTGGGTCACGTCGGTGGTGGCCAGGTCATCATTCCAGGTGAAGAAGCTGTTGACGCCCATGATGGCTAGGGATCCGTCCGAAGTGCCGCCACTGGTGGGGGTGATTGTGAACTTTGAGGCCGCGCCGCTGGCCGCGATCTGGAAGCGGCCGTCGCTGGTCAGGCTGGCGGTGAGCTGGCCGGTGGCGTTGATGGCGTTGATGTAGTCCTGCACCGTGTCGCCGCCCGGGTTGATCGTGAAGTTGTTGAGCTTGTTGCCGCTGGCGTCATAGGTGATCATGCTAAAACTGCCGGCAGCGTTGTAGCGGCTGCTGAAGCCGAAGGCGGTGCCTAAGTTGTCGGTGGCGGCGATGCCAGTGACCGTACCGGTTGTCGATGCCACCGGACTTAGGCCCGAGGCCTCGGAATGTAGCGAGTTGACCTGCCAGATCATCTCCTCGAAGAGCGTGTTCATCGAAGAGATGTAGCCGTCGATCTTGGTGTCGCGCACATTGATCCAGCCGGCCAGCTTGCCGCCGCTCAGCTTGTCGGTGATGTTCAGCTGGCGCGGCGGGGTGGTGTTGTCGTTCCAGATCACGTCGGTCGTGCCGGTGGCGGTGTTGGCCGCGGTTGAGAGCTGGAAGGCCGTCTTGCCAAGCACCAGCGGGGTGCCGCCCAGGATGAAGACCTGCGTCTGGCCGGAAACCTCGTCCTCGTAGTAGTTGATGTCCATGAAGGACGAGAGCTCCTTGATGGCCGCGTCGCGCTGGTCTCTGAGGCCGTTGGCGTTCTCGACGCCCTTGATCTCGCCGGCCGTGATGGTTTCGTTGAGGTCGGCGATTGTCTTGATGAGCGTGTTGGCCTGAGTGACAGCATTTTGGACATTGCTGTCGATGTATTTCTTGTAGGCCCGCAGGTTATAGTCGATGCTCTTGACAGCCGAGGTCAGGTTGTTGGCCTGGGCTGGCAGAGCCTTGCGTTCCGATGTGGCGTCGACATTGTTGGCCAGATCGCTCCAGGCGTTCCAGAATTGGCTCATAAGGTAGTTGACGCCGTACTGGTCGCTCTCGTTGAAGATCGTTTCGATCTCGCCCATGGAGGTCTTCTGGGCGTCCCAGTAAGAGGCCGTCGAGTTCTTGAAGACGAGTTGCTGGCTAACGAAACGGTCGTAGGCTCTGGTGACCTGGGTGGCCTTGACGCCGGTACCCAGCTGGCCGGGACCGTACATGATCGAGTTACCGGCCTGTAGTTCGAGGGTCTGCTTGCTGTAGCCGGCAGTGTTGGCGTTGGCGATGTTGTTGGACGTGACCTCAATCGCGAGCTGCGAGGCGTACATCGACCATCTGGCTATATCGAGTGCTCCGCTTAGGCCCGGCATGTTAGACTCCTCCCTTGACCAGTCCGCCGTAGCTGCGGGCGGCATGGCCGCTGCGGTCGTAGCCCGCTTCGTTTTGGGTGCCCAGGAAGGGCTTGAGTTGCATGGCGATTTCGTCCAGCCGGTCGGCGATCAGCTCCTTGGACTTGTCGTTCAGGCTGTTGGCCTGCTTCCAGAGCGCGATGAGCTCCTGCTGCAGCTTGCGCAGGCGGTCGGCCGCCTCATTCGAGGGCTCTTCGTCGGCGAGCTGCATGTCCTGACGGTTGTCGGCGATGGCGCGTAGCAGTCTCTGCTTGGATGGCAGCGATGCTTCCAAGGCGTCAACGTCGCCGCTGATGACGAAGTCGACCTCGACCTTGAGTTGTTTTACCAGCTCGGTCACCAGATCCTTTTCCTTGGAGTAGCGTTCAACCATCTCGTTGTAGTTCATAGGACTCTCCTTGCCTTGCTAAACTTATCGGCCGCCTGTCAACTTGGTCTTGTCAATCTGCTGCAGCTGGTCCTGAATGATGCGGGCGATGCCGAGGCCTTCACCCTGGCTGATGGTCTTGGAAGCCTCCATGTAGAACATGTCCTTGTAGAGCTTGGCGCCGGAGTCTTCTTCCAGGATGCCGCCCTCCTCGGGCACCGTATCTGCCATCGACTTAAGCATCTGGTAGGCGAAGATGCTCTCGAATTGTTGGCTGGCTTCCTTGCGGGCCCGGGTGGGGTTGCTGGTGCGTAGGCCGCTGAGCGCGTCGACGTCGGTTAAAATCATATGACCTCCAGGTCGGCGTAGAGTGCGCCGCTCTTCTTGATGCTCTGCAGAATGATGACCAGGTCGCGCGGGGTCACGCCGATGGCGTTGAGCGCGCCGACCATCTCGCCGATGGTGGTGCCGCTGGGCAGCACGACCAGGCCCTTGCCACCCTCGGCGACCTGCATGCTGGTGCCGGGCGTCACGGTCGTGGCGCCGCCAGAGAGCGGGCCGGGCTGCGAAACCTGGGGGCTCTCGCTGATGCGGATGCTCAGGTTGCCGTGGGCGATGGCCACGGTCGAGATCTTGACGTTGCTGCCCATGACCACGGTGCCGGTGCGCTCATTGACCACGACCCTGGCGTAGTTGTCGGGGTTGACGTCGACGGTCTCGAGCTGGGAGACGAAGTCGACCAGCTTTTCGCCGAAGGAGTCGGGGACCCTGACCTTGACGGTCGAAAGGTCTTCGGCCGTGGCCACCTGTCCGCCGAAATGGCGGTTGAGGCTGTTGGCTAGGCGGTTGGCGGTCGTGAAGTCGGGGTTAGCCAGCACGAGGGTCAGCTCGCCGCCCAGGTTGGCGTTGAGCGAACGCTCGACCACCGAGCCGCCCGGAATGCGACCAACGGTCGGGAAGTTCTTGGTGGCGCTTGTGCCGCTCTGGCCTTCGACCGCGAAGCCGCCGACCGAGATCGCGCCCTGGGCTAAAGCGTAGACCTTGCCGTCCGGGCCATAGAGCGGCGCCGTGATCAGGGTGCCGCCGGCCAGCGAGCTGGCGTCGCCTACTGAGCTGACCGTCACATCCATCTTCTGGCCGCTGCGCGCAAAGGGCGGCAGGCTGGCGGTCACCATGACGGCCGCGACGTTCTTGGGCTTGATGGAGGCCGGATTAACCTGCACGCCGATGTTCTTGAGCATGTTGGCCATGGCCACCACGGTGAAGTCCGCGCCGGACTTGTCGCCGGTGCCGTTTAAGCCGACCACCAGGCCGTAACCGGTCAGTTTGTTTTCGCGCACGCCCTGGATCTCGACCAGATCCTTGACCCTCACGGCCCAGGCTGGCTGGATCGTGAGAAGCAGCATTGCGGCAAGCAGCGTGATTTTTTTCATGGTCATGTCCTTTAGAAGAGCCAGATCTTGTCGATGGCGCGCGCCAGGAAGCCCTTGCGTTGCTGGTCGCCCAGCACGCCGCTGCCGTAGTAGTCGATCTGCAAGTCGGCAATCCTGGTTGAAAGCACCGTGTTGGCCGGCGTGATGTCCTCGGGCCGGATGATGCCGGAGAGGATGATGTACTGAATCTCGGCGTTGACGCGGATTTGCTTCTTACCTTCGAGCAAGAGGTTGCCGGACGGCAGCACGCGCGAGATACGGGCCGCGACCGTGCCGGTCAGGTCGCCCTTGCGCGAGGTCTTGCCGTCGCCCTGGAAGTCGTTGGTGCTGGACATCTCCATCGAAGGCGTCAGACCGTAGCCCATGACTGAGGCCTTGTCGAGCGGCAGGCCGAAGAGCTTGCTGACGCTGCCCGACATCTTGCTGGAGCGGCTCGAGTCGGTCTTGGCTTCCTTGTTGGCGGAAGATGTTTCGGCGATCTGGACGATTACGAGGTCGCCGACGCGCTTGGCCTGCTGGCCGGCGTAGACGTCCACCAGACGGCCGTTGGGCGACCAGAGCGAACCGGGCGCCTTGACGTCTTCGGTGAGCTGCTGTTCGATCGGTTCGGCCAGCGGGTCGATCTTGACCTGGGGCGGCAGATGCGTGGCGGCACATCCTGCCGTCAGGCTCAGGATCGTCAGTATCGCCAATGCGCTTCGTTGCATGCTTTCCTCCTAAAAAACCACTCTGACTCTTGAAGGAGCAATTACAGTGCCAATGATCGTGCGGCCCGAGGCCTGGTTCTTGACCGGGATCTTTTCGCTGGTGAAACCGTCCTTGAGCGCCTGGCCGCTGTCGCTGATTATGAAGTTCGCGCCGACGGCCTCGATCTGGACGACTTCGCCGCGGCAGATCACCGGAATCGGTTCAAGCTGGGCGCGCAGCAGCGGCTGGCCGGCGCGGATCGGGGCCTTGGCGCGCAGACCAGCGCACTGTTGCGGCGTCTGAATGACGTTGCCGTAGGCCGAGAGTTCGAGTTCTTTCGTGTCAAGGTCGCTGGCCGCGATCGGCTGGCGGGCGGCGATACCGCGTGAGACCGGCACGGTCGCATAGACTTTGACGTTGCCGCAGAGCCTGACGATCTGGGTTTTGCCGAATCTCAGGTCCAGGCCGACTGGGCCTAGAAAGTCCTCGCGCGGGGCAAAATCTGCCGTGACGTTCTTCAAATCTGCCGGCAGCACCTTGATGGCTTCGGGCGTCTTGATTGCGCTGATTTCGATGCGGCCAGTCGTGCGCCAGGGGCTCAGCTGCATGACTCGGGCGACGTAGAGCTTGACCAGCTCTTCGCCGTTTACCGTCACGAGCTGGGGGCTTAACTGCACGTTGCTGGCGCCGGTCAGCTCGAGATCCTGCTTCCAGACGGTTCGGATTGCGCTCAAGATGCGTTCGCGCGAGAGACTCACGCAGTTGCGGCCAGGCGGCATGTGCGCGATGGTGATTGCGCCGAGAAGCTCGGCCTGCTGGCCGCTGATGTCGGCCACGGCCGCGAGCTTGACCGGGCCGGCTTCGACCGTGGCCTGCGGCTTGAGCGCGACGCTGTCGCTCGCCGCAGCCGAGCCGCAGCCCAGCAGCACGGCCAGCAGGGTGGTGGCGATCAGCCGCATCTCAGCTCTTGATCTGGACCGCGGTCTGCAGCATCGAGTCGGCCGTTCTGATGGTGCGCGAGTTTAGTTCGTAGGCGCGCTGGCCGGCGATCATGGTGACGAGCTCCTCAAGCGCGTTCACGTTGGAGGCTTCGAGGAAGCCCTGGGCGATCGTGCCGTAATCGTCGTTGCCGGGCGTGCCCTCGACGGCGTCGCCCGAGGACTCGGTCGGCACATAGTAGTTGCGGCCGACCGACTTGAGGCCGCTCTCGTTGGCGAACTTGTAGATGTTGATCTGGGCCGTGCCCAGCACGGTCTGCGGCGTCGTGCCGGACATGAAGGTCATGAGGCCGTGACTGTCGGTTTCGATCGTGGTCGTGCCGTCGGGAATGGTGATGGCCGGCTGCAGCACATCGCCGTGCGCGTTGACGATCTGGTTGTTGGCGTCCTTGCGGAAGGCGCCGTCGCGGGTATAGACGAGCTGGTCGCCGGAGAGCACCTGGAAGAAGCCAGAGCCCTCGATGGCCATATCGAGTTCGTTCTTGGTGTTGGTGAAGTCGCCCTGGCCGAACATCTTCTGCACCGCCACGGCGCGGGTGCCCAGGCCGACCTGGATGCCGGTGGGCGTGGTGCCGCCCGCGGGCGTGGCTGCACCGGCGCCCTTGAGAGTCTGGTAGAAGACGTCCTCGAATTCGGCCCGGCTTTTCTTGAAGCCATTGGTACTGGTGTTTGCCAGGTTGTTGGCCATGACGTCAATTCTGAGTTCCTGCGCCGACATGCCGGATACGGCGGTCCACATTGATCTGATCATACTGGGCTCCTTTAGGCCACCGCGCCGACGCTGCGGATGGACAGATTGTTGATGTCGCTATATGAACGCATGACTTTCTGCAGCGATTCGTAAGATCGCTGCGTGGCGATGAGGTTCAGCATCTCTGGAATGGCCTGGGCGTTGGAGCCTTCCAAGGCGCCCTGTTCGACCCGTATGTTGGTCTGGGCCGTGGCGGCGCCGCTGGAATTGTAGAGACCGTCGCCGGCGCGTACCAGCTGCTCGCGTGGAATGTCGTAGACCTGCAGCGTGTCGACGGTCTGATGGTTGACCTGGATCGTGCCGTCGGAATTGATGATGACTTCGCCCTGGCCCAGCGAGATCTGGCCGCCCTGACCCAGCACCGGGTAGCCCTGGGCGGTGACGAGGGCGCCTTCAGATGAGCGGACAAAGGCGCCGTTGCGGGTATAGCGCACGCCATCGGGGGTCTGAACCGCGAAGTAGCCTTCTTCAGGGATGGCGACGTCCAGCGGGTTGCCGGTTTGAATGAGCGGGCCAGGCGTGGTGTCGATGTAGGCCTGTCTGGCCACTACGTCGGTCGGGATGCGGCGGTATTCGCCCTCGGCCAGCTTCGAGGTGTCGAGCTTGCGCAGGTATTCCTCGAAGGTTACGCCGTCTTTCTTGAAGCCATTGGTGCTGACGTTGGCGATATTGTTGCTGACAGCGGCCAAGCGTTCTTCCATGGCCTTGGCGCCGGCGGCAGCGGTATAGAGTCCCTGTTCCATGTCATTGGTCTCCTGTTGCCGCTAGTATCGCAACAGGTGTGCCAAAGGCGCTTAGGCTGGATAAAGCTTTGCCGCCGGCTGGGCCGGCGGCAAAAACTGCCAAAATAGCAGGGATTAGCGGGGAACTTACTTCTTGTTGGCGTTGCCGATGACCTTCATCTTGAAGGCCAGCGAGAAGAGCGAGGGCATGACGTTGACGTTTTCGACCATGACGTTGGGCGGTACGCGCAGGTTGATCGGCGCAAAGTTCCAGATGCCCATGATCTTGGCGTCGACCATCATGTTGGCAACCTGCTGGGCGGCGTCGGCCGGCGTGGTGATGATGCCGATCGAGATGCGCTCGCGCTTGACGACTTCGTTCAGGCGGCCGAGCTGCCAGACCTTGACGCCGTTGATGTCGGTGTCGATCAGGTCTTCGCGCTTGTCGAAGATGGCCTTGATGGTAAAGCCCTTGGCCGGAAAACCCTTGTAGTGCGCCAGGGCGCGACCCAGGCTGCCGGCGCCGACCAGCGCCATGTTATTGCTGGCGCTGATGCCCAAGGCGTCTTCGAGCACCTGGCGAAAGCTCTGGGTCGAGTAGCCAAAGGACGAGCTGTAGATCTTGTCGAGGTACTTGATGTCCTGGCGGATGGTCGAGGGCGTCAGGTCAAGCGCCGAGGCGATCATGTTGGAGGAGACCCAGCGCGAGCCCTGGTCCTCCATGTGGACGATGTACTCGTAGTAAAGTGGAAGTCTGGACGATACTGCTGCGGGGATATTGGTCATATGCTCTCACCGTTTCAAATGGAATCAATTCGTTATAACCAGCCGGCTTGAGCCTGTCAACCGCTGGCCGGCCATAGGGGATTGATATGATGATGAACATCCCTGAATATGACAGTTTAATGCCGGCGGTGGCGTTATTTGAATCTAAAGCTTGGTGAAAAGCCTCCGATAGATTAGTTACAGGTACAAATCGTTAAGGAGCCGACCATGGAGGTTAAGAAAGTTTATTTGGACAGTATCTTGAAGGCCTATGACAGGCCTGCCTCCAGCAAAGTCTCGTCCCGTGACGGTAAGGCCCAGGGCGGCGATAAGGTTACGCTTTCGCCTGAAGCCGGCAAGCGTCTGTTCGGCGAGATGATGGAGCAGACCCTGGCGAGCGCGGTCAATGAGCGCAGCGGATCCAAACAGGACTGAATCGCAGGCCCAGGCCTGAAACAGGGGCAGCATGATACAAAAAA
>Ga0079070_1019187_pt1 | contig 14871 bp, 27 predicted proteins | sample ADurb_Oil_03_Slu_FD_74543 | JGI IMG/M metagenome (GOLD analysis project Ga0079070, IMG submission 74543) | Active sludge microbial communities from Illinois, USA, of municipal wastewater-treating anaerobic digesters - ADurb_Oil_03_SludgeMetaT... | ecosystem: Engineered > Bioreactor > Anaerobic >...
ATCGGGGCATTGTCGCCACGACGTGGGCCTAACTTAAGCATGCGGGTATAACCACCGACACGATCCTTAAAGCGTGGTCCTAGTTCATTAAAGAGTACATCAAGTGCTTTAACACCATCCGCTCTTTTAATGCCGTCGCGTAAGCGCGCCGCGGCAAGTCTGCGAGCGTGTAAGTCACCGCGTTTAGCAAGCGTAATTAAACGTTCAACTTCGCGTTGTACTTGACGACCAACTTTATCAATGAGCGTAACTTTGCCATAAACAATAAGTTCACTACTGACATTACGCAACATTGCTTTGTCTTTGCTTCTTGTATATCCCGCTTTAAAGCGGACCCCGGCTTTACCCCGGACGTTTTTTCTACCTTGTGCTGGCATATTCTACCTCTATTCTACACTGCCTCGGAAGTTAAGGCCGAGTTCTTTAAGTTTGTCTTTAATTTCCTTAAATGAGTTTTTACCTAAAGCACGTACTTTAAGAATTTCTTCTTCGGTTTTACTTGCAAGTTCAAGTACGGTTTGAATTCCAGCGCGTTTTAAGCAGTTGTAAGAACGGACACTGATGTCAAGTTCTTCAATCTTCTTATCTTCCATTGCCGCTGGGGCTTGTGCTTCTTGTTCGGCGAAGACTTCAACATCAATTGTCGCGTCTTCTAAATCAAGGAATGGTTTATAGTGCTCAATTAAGATTTTAGCACTAAGGGCGACCGCAGCTTGTGGGGTAACACTACCATTAGTCCACACTTCAAGCGTTAAGCGATCATAATTTTCATCGTGTCCAACACGGGTGTTTGACACAGTGTAATTAACTTTTGTCACTGGTGAATAGTTTGAATCAGTGGCAATAACACCAATCGCACCACCAACTTTTTGCCGTTCAGCTTTGTTTGCTTCACTAGTGACATAACCCCTGCCATTGCGGGCAAAGAGTGTCATTTTGAAGTGGCCGCGGTCAGCGACGTTAGCGATGACTAAGTCTTTGTTAATAACTTCGACACCGTAAGGAAGAGTAATATCCGCTCCAGTGACCACTGCTGGTCCTACAACATCAACTTCCAAACGTTTAATTGTCGTATCTTTGTCTTCAATCTTGAGAATTAGTTGTTTAAGGTTAAGCGTAATCATTGTCACGTCTTCCACAACACCTGGTAGTGTTGCAAATTCATGACGCGCACCGTCAATTGTAATCGCGAACACACTTGCGCCAGGCAGAGCGCTTAATAGTAAACGCCGGAATGAATTGCCAAGCGTTTGGCCAAAGCCTCGTTCAAGTGGTTCAAGGACGAATTTGCCGTAATTATCCGTTGCGTAATAATTCTTTTCCTTAAAAACAGTGGGATTGAATGGGATGATAATATTACTCATGTTGCCTCCTTATCCGCGTGGCCGTTTCGGGGGCCGACACCCGTTATGTGGAATTGGGGTTGTATCTTCAATTCCGGTAATCGTAAGTCCCGCTAAGGCGAGCGCGCGAATGGCGGCTTCTCGGCCTTGGCCTGGACCTTTAACTCTCACATCGACCGTTTTAAGCCCTTGTTCGACTGCAACTTTCGCCGCAGCTTCCCCGGCTAATTGCGCGGCCCATGCTGTGCTTTTTTTACTACCTTTGAAACCTAAGGCACCAGCGCTACTCCAGCTGATGGCGTTGCCGTCTTCATCAGTGATTGTAACGATTGTGTTATTAAAGGTTGAGTGAATATGCGCGATACAAGCAGTATAAGCGCGGCGTATTCTGCGCCGTCTCGTTGTCGTTTTGCGTGCTTTTTTAGACATAACTAACTTTCACTCCTTCCTTAACCTTGTGAGGCTTGCTTTTTATTAGCAATTGTTTTCTTTGGTCCTTTACGAGTCCGCGCATTTGTTTTTGTACGTTGACCACGAACAGGTAAACCGCGACGATGACGAATCCCGCGATAAGAACCGATTTCTGTTAATCGTTTAATATTTAAGGCGACTTGCCGTCTTGCGTCCCCTTCAACACGATATTTTGTAATTTCTTGACGAATCGCGCCTAATTCTTCTTCGGTTAAATCTTTAACGCGTACGTTTTCGTCAATTTTAACGGCGGCTAATATTTTTTTAGCGGTTGTTAAGCCAATACCATAAATGTATTGTAGGCTCACGACGACCCGCTTGTCGTTTGGAATATCTACACCAACAATCCGTGCCATATTCTTTCCTCCTATCCTTGTCTTTGCTTATGCTTGGGGTTTTCGCAAATGACCATCACATTGCCTTTGCGGCGAATAACCCGGCATTTATCGCAAATTGGTTTGACTGAGGCTCTTACTTTCATAATGATTTCCTCCATTTTCTTTTATCGATACCGATATGTAATGCGGCCCCGTGTTAAATCATAAGGCGAAATCTCCACTGCGACACGATCACCTGGTAGAATGCGAATGTTATACATTCTGATTTTACCAGAAACGTGGGCCAAAATAATGTGTCCGTTGTCTAATTGAACGCGGAAGTTTACTCCCGGTAAACATTCAATTACTTTCGCCTCGACGGTAATAACGTTAGACTTACTCATTAATTATCCTCCATAGTTAATACTTCGTAGCCATCTGCGGTAATAACGATGGTGTTTTCATAATGGCTTGCTAATTTACCATCTTTTGTTTTGACGGTCCAGCCGTCATTTAAGACGATAAGGTCGACCAACCCTTCGTTTAACATTGGTTCAATCGCTAAGGTCATCCCCGCTTTTAAGCGCGGCCCTGTTTTTGGTGTTCCAACGTTAGGTACAGCGGGTGCTTCGTGTAGTTTTCGCCCTACACCGTGCCCCGTGTAATCACGCGTGAGTGTATACCCACGACTTGACGCGTATTCATATATCGCGTGACTGATATCGCCGATATAATTTCCTGGTTTTGCAAAGTTGTCCACAGCATGCCAGAAACTTTCTTCGGTGACTTCCACAAGTTTACGGGCCCTTTCACTAACATTACCAACAAGGAATGTTCGCGCCGCATCAGCGACGTACCCGTCTTTTGTAACCCCGACATCGACACTGACAATGTCGCCGTCTTTAATCATTTCGCGTTTGCTCGGGATACCGTGAATTAACGTATCATTAACCGAGACACAGATATTGCCACTAAAGCCGCCATAACCCTTGAAAGTCGGGATGCCCCCTTCTTTTACGATTACATCAAGCGCTAGTTTATCAACATCCGCGGTTGACATTCCAGGTCTTAACTTAGCCTCTACTTCTTTAAAGACTAAGTTCACAATCCGACCTGCTTCTTTCATTAAGCGAATTTCGCGGGGTGACTTGAGACTAATCACATTTCGCTCCCTCAATAATTTTTTGGGCGGCCTTAAGTGATTTTTTCGGCCCAATAGTGCTGTCAACAGCGTAGAGAACACCTTTTTCGGCATAGAAGTCTTCAAGCGGCCTTGTATCAGCGTAATAATGATTTAAGCGCACTAAGAGACTCTCTTTGGTATCATCTTTGCGTTGATATAATTCACCGCCACAACTGTCACACGTCCCATCAACCTTCGTTTTCATCGTGTCGACATGGTAAGGAGCGCCACATTTGCGACAAATGCGACGTCCACTAATCCGCCGCACTAATTCATCTTCATCTGCGGTGATATTAATCACGGCATTAATCGGACGATTTAAGTCTTTACCAATCGTGTCAAGCGCCTCCGCTTGTGGGATGGTGCGTGGAAACCCATCAAGTAAGTAACCATTCACACAATCTTTTTGGGAGAGACGCTCTCTTACGAGGCTAATTGTTACTTCATCGGGTACGAGGTGTCCTTCATTAATATAACGCGCCGCAAGTCTACCAAGTGGCGTCCCGTCTTTGATTGCTTCACGGAACATATCACCCGTGGAGATATGCGGAATGTTATAGACACTAATAAGTTGTTTGGCGAGTGTGCCTTTACCAGCACCTGGGGGTCCTAATAAAATAATATTACACATACGCCTAACCTCCTAATACACTTCCTTCATCATATGATTTACCCGCAAGTAAACCGTCGATTTGGTTGTTGATTTCAATGGCGACCCCAACAACAATGATGAGGCCCGTGCCACCTAAGGCTAAGCTTTGATCAGGCACAACTTTAAGTAACACTAAGACAATCGGTAACGCGGCAATAACCGCAAGGCTGAAAGCCCCTAACACAGTAATCCGGTTAAGTACTTTTGCGACATAGCGTTCTGTTTCTGCCCCAGGACGAACTCCAGGAATATAACTACCATTCTTTTGGAAGTTTTCCGCGAGTTTTTCAGGGTTAATTTGTAGTTTAGCGTAGAAGAAGGCAAAGACGACGATGAGGAATAAGTAAATGAGTAATCCCCACGGCATTTGCCACGTCTTCTCATTAAACCATGGCATTGTCACTGTCGCACTGGAGTTAAAGATTTTTAACCATTCAGCGTCTAAATTTGAGCCACTGATAAAGGAAGCAATGATTGACGGCGCCATCATAATACTTGAGGCAAAGATGACAGGGATAACCCCGGCACTATTAATCTTAATTGGTAAGAAGCTTGCTTGCGCCATCTTGCGGGTTTGCCCGCTTTTACCCGCGTGTTGCACGGGAATTTTACGTTTACTCGATTCAATAAAGGTAATAAAACCAATAATGGCGAGGAAACTAAGAACATATACGCCAAATTGGAGTAAACCAAGGAATAATTGTTCACTCCCCTGTCCAACTTTATCACTTAACCAATTTTGATAAGCACGGATAATTTGTTGCGGGAGACTACTAACGATCCCCGCGAAGATAATCATCGAGATCCCGTTACCAATGCCTTTACTACTAATTTGGTCACCTAGCCACATCACAAGCATCGTGCCCGCAAGCATGACGGTAATAATGTAAGCATAAGTCCAAAAGTTTGATTCTTTGAGCGTAATATAACTTTGATTTTCCATCGTAACAATAACGCCATAAGCTTGCACTGCTCCTAACATCAGCGTTAAGTATCGATTTGTCATTTCCATTTTCTTCCGGCCATAATCACCTTGGTTCGCTAGATCAGTAAGGGCGGGAAGGACGTCCATTGATAAAAGTTGGACAATAATAGATGCAGTAATATAAGGACTGACCCCAAGCGCGAATACACTAAATTGTTGTAATGTACCGCCGCCTAGAAGGTTCATCAGTCCAAACGCATCGTTATTTTGGAATGAAAAGTCGCTAAGCGTGACGCCTGGAACGGTAATCGCGGCGCCAATTCGGAAGACAAACATAATCATGATCGTAAAGAAGATACGATCGACAATTTCTTTATTCTTGAAAATCGCGGCGATCTTTTTCATCTTAAATTACCTCTGCGGTTCCGCCAAGTTTAGCAATAGCGTCACTAGCTTGTTTTGAAAATCTGTGGGCTTTAACTGTTAATTTCTTTGTAAGTTCCCCGCGGGCTAAAACTTTCACACCAGCGAGTTCTTTTTTGACGATGCCCTTTTCCACTAAAAGTGTGGGGGTGACAACAGTGCCATCAGCAAACACATTTAATTCATCTAAATTAACAACGGCAAACTTTTTCGTATTTAAGTTTGTAAAGCCGCGTTTGGGAATCCGGCGATATAAAGGCATTTGTCCGCCTTCAAAGCCAAGGCGTGTGCCACCACCTGAACGGGACTTTTGACCTTTTTCCCCTTTACCACTTGTTTTCCCGGTACCAGAGCCTGGGCCCCGACCGAGCCGTTTACGAGCTTTTTTTGCTCCTTCTGTATAAGTAAGTTCGTGTAATTTCATCCTTGACCTCCTCTTACACCGTGCCCCGGAGTCGTTTAATATCCGCAGCTCGTTTTAATCCGCGTAAACCATTATCCGTCGCTTTTAAGACGTTAAGCGCTGTCCGTGAACCGTAGACCTTAGAATAGACATTGCGGACACCCGCAAGTTCTAAGATTGCCCGCACTGGTCCACCAGCGATAACTCCAGTACCTTCTGGTGCTGGTTTTAAGAATACGGTACAGGCTCCAAATTTTCCAACGATTTCGTGCGCAATAGTGTCACCTTTAACAAGTTCAACCGTAAAGGTATTCTTTTTGGCCACTTCGATTGCTTTGCGAATCGCATCTGGGACTTCAGCGGCTTTGGCGTTCCCGTAGCCATATTTTCCTTTGCCGTAGCCAATTACGACTAAGGCTGTAAAGCGTAAGCGTCGGCCACCTTTTGTTGTTTTACTAACACGATTAATGGCGACAACGCGTTCTTCAAATTCTTTGGGACGACGGGCTGGTGCGCCTTTGCGTCCGCGGCGCGGACCACCTTCACGGCGGTTACCACCACGAGCACCCCGACGCTGAGCATCACCCTGCGGAGTTTGGTCGGTATCTTTTTCAAGCGTTTCCACTTCTTCAGTTTCAACTTCTTCAGTATCTTCTACTAAATTATTCTTTTCTTTATCCATAACTTTACTCCTTCTAGAACTCTAACCCGGCCGCACGGGCGGCATCGGCTAAAGCTTTAATGCGACCATGGTATAAATACCCACCGCGATCAAAGACAACTTTGGTAATGCCTAATTTTTTCGCCACATTAGCAATTTCTGCACCAACTTTTGTGGCAGATTCAACGTTATCACCATGGACTAATTTCATTTGTAATGAACTAGCGCTGCCTAAAGTAACACCTTTTGTATCATCAATTAATTGCACGGCAATATGTTTATTCGAACGGAAGACGACAAGCCGTGGGACATCATGCGTACCACTGATTTTACGGCGAATACGGGCATGACGCCGTTTTCTAATTTCATTACGTTTAATTTGTTTAACCATAACTTTTCACCTATTTCTTGGCGCCTGCGCGCTTTCCTTCCTTACGAATAATAACTTCGTCGCTATATTTAATTCCTTTACCTTTATAAGGTTCTGGACGACGGACACCGCGAATAAGCGCTGCCGTTTGGCCAACAGCTTGCTTATTATAGCCAGTAACAACAACGTTATTAGGGTTTTCCACAGTAATTTTAGCCCCTGCTTCAGGAGCAATCACGGTTGGATGGCTATAGCCAACTTCTAATTTAACATTGTGACCATCTTGAATGGCACGATAGCCAATCCCGACAATTTGTAAGCGAATGGTAAACCCATCATGGACACCAACGATCGCGTTGTTAAGCAGGGCGCGGGTTGTCCCATGGCTTTGTTTTGTTTGTTTTAATTCATTATCCCGTTTGATGTGAATTTCACCAACGTGACTTTGATCAAGAGTGATGTGCCGTGGTAAGGTAACATGATTTGTCCCTTTTGGCCCTTTAACGGTGATTAAATCACCTTCAAGTTTCACTTCAACTCCCGCTGGTACTTTAATTACTTTTAAACCAATTCTCGACATAATTACCTCCCTACCACACGTAGGCGACGACTTCGCCACCGACGCCTAAGGCGCGCGCTTTCTTATCAGTCATAACCCCTTGTGAAGTGGAAATAATCGCGATGCCTAAACCACGTAAAACGCGTGGTAATTTATCGCTTGTTGTCGTTACTCTTAGTCCAGGTTTAGAAATCCGTTTTAAACCAGAAATGACTTTTTCGCCATTTGGTCCATATTTAAGCACTAACGTTAAAACTTTTTTGACTTCGCCACTGATGACGTAGTCCGTAATATAGCCTTCTTCTTTTAAGATACGGGCAATATTAACTTTATTTTTGCTGCTCGGCATCGCAACTGCTTCGTGACTTAAAGCATTAGCGTTCCGAATGCGGGTTAGCATATCTGCAATTGGATCTGTCATACTCATACTAGTTGCTCCTCCTTACCAGCTGGCCTTCTTCATGCCAGGAATTTCGCCGTTATATGCGAGTTCACGTAAACAAATGCGGCACACACCGAATTTGCGATAAACGCTATGAGGTCTTCCACAACGTGAACAACGACTATAGGCGCGTACTTTAAATTTAGGTGTGCGTAATTGCGCTACTCTTTTACTTGTTTTTGCCATAATCTCTCCCTCCTCTAGCGTCTAAACGGCATACCGAGTAATTTTAATAATTCATATGCTTCGGCATCCGTTTTCGCGGTTGTGACAATTACAATGTCCATCCCGCGCACTTTATTTACTAAGTCAAAGTCAATTTCAGCGAAGATTAATTGTTCGCGGACCCCGAGTGTATAGTTCCCGTGACCATCGAAGCTATCTTTACTGACTCCGCGGAAGTCACGCACCCGTGGGAGCGCGATACTAATTAACTTCTCGAAGAAGTCATACATTCTTTCACCGCGTAAGTCGACTTTACAACCAATTGCTGTTCCCGCGCGAAGTTTGAAGCTTGCTTCACTTTTCTTCGCAATCGTTACCACTGGTTTTTGACCGGCAATGACGGTTAATTCCCGCACTGCGTCTTCTAGTAATTTAGCGTTCTGTGTCGCGTCACCCACTCCCATATTAATGACAATCTTGCTTAATTTTGGGACTTGCATCACGCTTGTGTAGTTAAACTTTTCCATTAAGGCTTTAACGACAACATCTTCATATTGCCGCACGACACGATTCGTGCTCTTTTTTACTTCGTGCACATAACGTTCAACTTTATGTTCTTTTGCCACCTTTTTAACAGGGGCTTTTTCGTCTTTTTTAACGTCCGCTTTTACTTCCTTTTTAACTTCTTCCTTTTTAGGTTCAGCTTTAGGCGCGGCTTGCTTTTCTTCAACTTTAGCGGCTTGTTTTGGTGCCGCTTTTGTTTCTTTTTTGACTTCAACTTTCTTATCTTCGGCTTTTTTCGTTGTCGTCTTTGTTACTGCTTCGGCTTTTGCTTTCGGAGCTGCTTTTTCGGGAGCGTCTTTTTTAGCAACCGTTTTCTTTGCTTTATCTTCGGCCATACTGCACCTCCTATTTAATTACTTCGCCCGACTTTTTAGCGTAGCGAACTTTTTTGCCTTTCACTTCTTTCATCCCAACACGCGTTGGTTTTTTTGTTTTAGGATCGATTAAGGCCACGTTACTGACATGAATCGGTGCGTAGACTTCTAAGATTGATCCTTCTGGGTTTTGTTGGGTTGGTTTTTTATGTTTCTTACGAATGTTAACCCCTTCAACAACAACTTTTTCTAATTTCGGATACGCCCGTTGGACAATTCCGGTTTTACCTTTGTCTTCGCCAGTGATGACGATGACTTTATCACCTTTTTTAATTAACATACTGGGCCCTCCTTATAATACTTCAGGAGCAAGGCTGACAATTTTCATCGCGCCTTCTCCCTTTTCCCGTAATTCACGAGCCACGGGGCCGAATACCCGTGTCCCGATCATATTGCCGTCGTTATTAATAATAACCACAGCGTTATCATCAAAATTAATTTTGGATCCATCTGGCCGTAACACACCTTTTTTCGTGCGCACGACAATCGCCTTTACCATATCACCCTTTTTCACTTTGGAATTAGGGACAGCTTGTCTGACACTGATGAGGACAATGTCCCCGATGTTACTGTGGCGACGGACACTACCACCATAGAGTCTAATAACTTTTCCGATTCGGGCACCGGAGTTATCAGCGATGTTTACTTTAGTTTCAACGTGAATCATCACTTGCCTCCTTTATCTCTTCGAGAAGTTCGCCTTCTTCGTCAACGATGTCTTCAAGTTGCATTTCGGCAAGTTGTAACACTTTAACGAGCCGCCATCTTTTGAGGGCGCTAAGGGGACGTGTCGCTGTAATGCGGACAAAGTCACCTTCTTTGGCAACGTTTTCTTCATCATGAGCGTAGTATTTTTTCCGATATTTGACGCGCTTGCCATAAATCTTATGCCGTTTGTATGTTTCGACTAACACGGTAATTGTTTTGTCGTTTTTGTCACTGATGACAATGCCATCAAACGTAGCGCGTGCTTTTCTTACTGTTTGTTCCATATGATCACTGCTCCTTAATTAATCCCGAGTTCGCGTTCGCGTAATATAGTATATACACGCGCGATATCTTTCCGGACGCGAGTAATTTCTTTGCCGTGTTCTAATTGACCAACGGCTTGCTTGCGACGGAGGTGAAATAATTCTTCGATTAAAAGATATTGTTTTTCTTTTAATTCGGTTGTACTTAACGCACGAATGTCTTTAATCTTCATCATTAATCCTCCTTATTTTCCGCTTTTGACACAACGCGTGTCTTGATTGGTAATTTGTACGCTGCAAGGCGTAATGCTTCGCGTGCGACTTCTTCTTTAACACCACCGATTTCGAATAGAATGCGGTTTTTCTTGACGACAGCGACCCATGAGTCGGGCGCCCCTTTACCGGAACCCATCCGCACTTCAAGTGGTTTTTTCGTTTTCGCTAAGTGTGGGAAGATCCGAATCCAAATCTTACCAACACGACGCGTATAACTCGCGAGCACAATCCGTGCACTTTCGATTTGGCGGTTTGTAATGTAGGCACCTTCTAATGCTTGCAGTCCAAATTCACCAAATTCGATATTAGCGCCACCTTTTGTTAAGCCTTCGTAACTTAAGCGTTGCGGGCGACGGTATTTAGTACGTTTTGGTTGTAACATAGTTATTCTCCTCTCCCTTTACTTAAGTCATATTCACCGCGACAAATCCACACTTTAACGCCAAGACGGCCGTAAGTTGTGTGCGCTTCGGCGAGTGCATAATCAATGTCGCTGCGTAAGGTATGAAGCGGAATGATTCCGTCTTTATAACCTTCGCTACGGGCGATTTCGGCCCCGTTTAAGCGGCCACTGACTAATGTTTTAATCCCTTTAGCGCCAGCGCGGCGGACACGTTGAATTGTTCTTTTTTGCACAATGCGGAATGAACCGCGGGCTTCAAGTTGACGCGCGATGTCTTGCGCCACTAAACTGGCATTTAAGTCTGGCATTTTAATATCAACGACGTTAATTTTAACTTCGCCTGATTTGACGACTTGGGCTAATTTAGCGGTTAATTCTTTGACGCGTTCGCCTTGTTGACCAATGACGACACCAACCCGCGCAACGTGGACACTGACGATGACACTATAGCCACTTTCGAATGTGTTCACGCGATCAATTTCGATGTGTGAGAGTAATGCTTCTTTTAATTCTTTCGTTAAGAGTTCACGGATGTCCATGTCTTCTTTGAGGAAAGTAGCGAAGTCTTTGTTTTTGGCAAACCAGCGACTATTCCAGTTCCGGTAGATGCCATATCTCAGTCCATTTGGATTAACTTTTTGTCCCATTACTTTTCCTCCTTTACACGCTTTCTTTTACTTTCACAACGATTGTGCTTGTCCGTTTGATAATCCCTGAGGCGCCACCTTTAGCGCGTGGGCGATATCGTTTTAATTTAATCGAATCATTAATTTGTAATTCACTAATGTAGAGCCCTTCTTCTTTGAAGCCATGGTTATTAATGGCATTCGCCGCGGCACTTTCGATTGTTTTACGGAGTGGTACACTCGCGGCCTTATTAATGTTATGTAAGAGCGCGACTGCATCACTCACCTTTTTCCCGCGCACTAAGTCAGCGACAAGGCGCATTTTCCGCGGGGTGACACCAACGCTACGACTGATGGCGCGCGCTTCGGTCACGACCGGTTTTTCTTTTTTAACTTCTTTTGTTTCAACTTTTGCGGTTGTTTTTGGTTTTTTAACTCTTGCCATAATTCACCTACCGTTTCTTTGTCGTTGAGGCCGCGGCCGCTTTATCTTCAGCGGTATGGCCTGTATGACCTTTATAACTTCTTGTGGGGGCGAATTCGCCGAGTTTATGACCGACCATATCTTCCGTCACATACACTGTAATGTGTTCACGTCCGTTATACACTGCGAATGTATGACCGACGAAGGATGGGAAGATGGTTGATCGGCGTGACCATGTTTTAACAATTTGTTTTTTGTTCGCTTTATTTAATGCGTCCACTTTCTTTAACAGTGAATCATCAGCGAACGAACCTTTTCTTAAACTTCTAGCCATGTTTCCTCACTCCTTATTTTTGTTTGCGACGTCTGATAATTAATTGCGTCGATTTCTTGTTTTGTTTACGCGTTTTGACCCCTAAGGCACGTTTGCCCCATGGTGTTCTTGGTGCGTCTTTACCAATTGGTGATTTACCTTCACCACCGCCGTGTGGGTGATCAACTGGGTTCATCACTGAGCCACGGACTGTTGGGCGAATGCCTTTCCAGCGGCTCTTACCAGCTTTTCCTAAGTTGATTAAGTTGTAGTCTTCATTACCAACTTGGCCGATGGTTGCGCGACATGCTTGTAAGACTTTACGCACTTCACCGCTTTGGAGCCGGATGATAGCATATTTTCCTTCGCGTCCTAAGATTTGCACGCTTGTGCCTGCGGCTCTTGCAAGTTGACCGCCTTTGCCTGGGGTAAGTTCGACGTTATGCACAACACTACCTTCAGGAATAGCGGCAAGTGGCATAGCGTTACCGACTTTGATGTCGACTGCTTCACCCGAGACGATGCGATCACCGACCGCAAGTCCTTGAGGGTGTAAGATGTAACGCTTTTCACCATCGACATAATTAATAAGGGCGATGTTAGCGTTACGATTTGGATCGTACTCAATAGCAGCAACAATGCCTTCGACGCCATCTTTTTCGCGCCGGAAGTCAACGAGACGATAGCGACGTTTGTGACCACCGCCAATATGACGTGTGGTAATTTTTCCCATGTTATTACGACCACCAGTGCGTTTAAGTTCGACGGTTAAGCTTTTTTCTGGTTTCTTTTTCGTAATTTGTTCGAATGTAAGATTCGTCATGTTCCGACGTGAGGGAGTTGTCGGTTTATATTTTCTAATTGCCATAATGTTTCTCCTTCCCGTCTTATTCTTTGAAGAGGTCAATAGCTTGGCCTTCAGCGACAGTAATCACGGCTTTCTTTACGCCAGGGATTGTGCCAAAGTAGCGACCACCTCTCCGTGTTTTCTTTGCGTTTGTGTTGATGATTTTAACATCAGTGACTGTCACACCAAACACCGCTTCAAAGGCATCTTTAACACTTTCTTTGTTTGCAGTTTTATGGACTTCCATTGTCACTTTGTTTTGGTCTTGCATGAGCGCCATTGACTTTTCAGTAATGACGGGTCTTAGCAAGAGGTTGTACTGTTCAATCGTGGCTTTTTTAACTTGCACGACTTGTTCGGCTTTTTTGCGTGGACGTTTACTCATTATTCAAGTCCTCCTACATACGCAACTAAGGTTGCTTTTTCAACGACAATTTGGTCAGCGTTTAATAAGTCATAAACGGCGACATTATCTTGACCAACGCTTTGCACGTTTGGTAAGTTGCGGGTAGCAAGTAATAAACTCTTATTGTCGTCATTAATTAATAAGACTTTGCCAGTAGCCCCGACATTTTTAAGTAATTCCGCAGCGGCTTTTGTTTTACCTTCAATTTCGATTGTGTCATCAATGACGATGAAGGCTTTTGCCGCGGCTTTGATAGAGAGCGCGCTCTTTAATGCGAGCGTGTGCGCTTTCTTATTCATTGATAATCGGTAATTTTGTTCTCCGGTTGGACCAAAAGTGACTCCACCGCCAACCCAGACAGGTGAACGCCGACTACCAGCGCGGGCACGACCCGTCCCTTTTTGCCGCCATGGTTTCTTACCACCACCGCGTACTTCTGCACGTGTTTTTGTTTTCGCAGTCGCTTGGCGACGGTTTGCTAAGTAAGTCACGACCGCTTGGTGGACGACATCAAGATGTGGCTCAATGGCGAAGATTTCACCAGCGAGCTTCATTGTGCCTACTTTTTCCCCTTTAGTGTTAACGACCGGATATGTAATAGTTTTCTTAACTTCTTTTGCCATAACTATATCCTCCGTTCTTATTCTGTCGCGGTGCGATTAACTAAGTCTTTTACTTCGCGTTTGCGTAATTGTGTTTTAATCGCACTTCTAACTTTTACTACTCCGTATTTTGGGCCTGGAAGCGCACCTTTAATTAAGAGTGCATTCTTTTCGGGTAAGACATCAACAACGAGTAAGTTTAAGACTGTTGTTTTTTGTGCCCCGTGATGTCCAGGCATTTTTGTTCCGGGAATTACGCGTTGAATACGACCAACGCTAGCCATTGAGCCAACTCCGCGGTGATAACCAGAACCGTGGGCGGCGTTGCCAAGTTTGAAGCCATAGCGTTTAATGACGCCCATGTAGCCTTTCCCTTTACTTGTTCCAGTTACATCGACGACGTCTCCTTTGTTGAAGATGTCGACTTTAATTTCGCTACCAACTGCGTAGCTAAGCATTTCTGCACCCTTTAATTCGTATAAACCGTATTTAGGGGTGACACCTGCTTTTTCGTATATGCCTTTTAATGGTTTATTTACCCGGCTCGGTTTTTTATCTTGATAGCCTACTTGGATGGCGGCATAGCCATCTTTTTCCACCGTTTTCACTTGAGTGACAACGTTTGGTAAGACTTCAACAACTGTAACGGGGTAGATACTGCCATCTTCGGCGAATACTTGGGTCATACCCATTTTGCGGCCAATAATTGCTTTCATGTTTCTACCTCCTTATAGTTTAATATCGATGTCGACACCACTTGGGAGTTCAAACTTCCGTAAGAATTCCACTGTGCGTTTGTTTGGATCGACGATATCGATAAGCCGTTTGTGTGTTCTAATTTCGAATTGCTCACGCGCATCTTTGTACTTGTGGACCGCTCGCAAGACCGTGTACACCTCACGTTGTGTCGGGAGCGGAATGGGGCCAACTACTTTAGCGCCACTTTCGACTGCTTGTTCGACGATCTTTGCCACTGCTTCATCAAGTAATGCGTGATCGTAACTTTGAAGCCGAACCCTAATCTTTTGTTTTCCTGCCATGAATTATTTACCTCCTTACATCTACAGGCGCTAATGGTCCTCAACTACGAATTCCCCGACTACACTTCATGACAACGCTTGTAGGTGTGTCGGCAACCTCGCATTTCAACG
>Ga0079070_1019938_pt1 | contig 13249 bp, 11 predicted proteins | sample ADurb_Oil_03_Slu_FD_74543 | JGI IMG/M metagenome (GOLD analysis project Ga0079070, IMG submission 74543) | Active sludge microbial communities from Illinois, USA, of municipal wastewater-treating anaerobic digesters - ADurb_Oil_03_SludgeMetaT... | ecosystem: Engineered > Bioreactor > Anaerobic >...
GGCTTCCGGCCCAGGGTGGCGGCTTCCAGCTCCAAATCGGCCAGAATTAACCAGCGCTGGGCTACGGACATGACTCATTTCTTTTGCCAGGACGTTGGCTGGTGCCATCTGGTGCCGGTCATGGACTGCTGGAACCGGGAGATTGTGGGCTACCGCATCAGCCGGCGTCAGAACACGGCGGTTGCTGAGGGCGCGCTGGAAGACGCACTGCTCAGCCGCTACGGCCGCAACAGGGCACAGGCTCGCGGTTTGATCCTGCGCAGCGACAACGGCCTGATCTTCTCTTCGAAGGGGTTTTTGCGGCTGGTAAACAAGTATGGCCTGACGCCCGAGTACATCACGCCCTACACCCCGGAACAAAACGGCATGATGGAACGCTTCATGCGCACCATCAAGACCGAGTGCATCTGGCTAAACAGCTTCAGCTCGTTTGCCCAGGCCCAGAAAACCATCGCAGCCTGGATCGACTTCTACAACAACGAAAGACAGCACTCGGCCCTGGGCTATATGGCACCGGTTCAATTCAGGAATAAACAAGCCGCATGATTGGTATGGATTTTAGGGGGTCACTACACCGTCATACTGAACCGCTTCACCCAGCTCGGAACGCCCCATACCTTGCGCGTGACCTGATTTATTCGGGGGTAAGGGGGAACTCTTGACTTAAACCAGAGTTATGCAACAAAGCCATCACTACCGACACCGGCAACCTCAATGCACGCCCCCATTTAACAATATGGCGAAAAATTTAATTCGCAACTCTTTAACAAATAACACTTAATCATTTCTACACCGAAACCCAGTGATCCCTCGAATGCCATGTAGGATCCCACAATTCATTGCTCTTGCTTGATGCAATCGATTACTAGAAAAAACAAGATAAAATAAGTACTTAAGAATCAGTCTCCAGCCATATACAATCTTCCAATTTATGGGGACCCATCGTAGTTTAAGCAAAATCACTGTATTCCTGAACTGATAATAATGACGCGCTGGAGTGTGCGAAACAAACCTACGGCCAAAAAATTCTATGGGTTCATCCCCCAATGAGTGTCCCATAGCTGCGCCACAAACGCCATACAACTTGTAACCTAAGTGCCTGGCACGAAGTCCCCACTCAACATCAACATTATCAATAAATAGATCTTCTCGCATTAGACCTACTACATCAAATGCCCATATATGAAACAAGCATCCAGATGAAATCAAATGATCAACCGCCACCACTGAATCAGCTCCATCACATGAATAGCGCCTGAGGCGAAGTCCTTTAATAATGGTGAACGGTGGCTGCTGCAGTCTGCGAGCATCATTGTAGCGAGGTCCAACAGCACAACCACCACTAGCAATTAGTGCAGCTACAAGCACTTCCACCATATTGCTTGCCGGCACGCTATCCTGATCCATCAAAAGCACAAAATCAAAGCAATGTCTCCGCGCATAGCTGATACCTATGTTGTGCGCAAACCCAATACCCATGTTAGTCGGCAAATATATCCAATCTACAGAGCCACTGTTGAAAAAGTCACCAAAACTAGCATTGCTTGTAGATCCATTGTCTACAATAACAATTCGAGCTACTTGACTATCTAATGCCTCTAGTAGTTGCATCAACAAATGAGCATCAGGCTCATACGTCACAACAACTGCACAAACTCTATAATCAATCACGAGTCACGGTTCCTAACAATAAGATCACCTTCAGCCCAACAATATTAAACTATCACCCACAACACCTATTAGTTAACCACACATTCACATCAATCAAACAATAACATGTCACCCATTGAAGAACACGACGAGCGCTTCACCTCTGATATCAACAAACCAACTCAAGAATCAAAGATGAACCACCTTTTGAAGAAAGGGCATTAATCCATACCGACGCCAATAAACAAACGCTTTGCGATATGAGCTAGGCTTTGCTGCATGTCGGCAGATCAAACCAGCCACATGCAACAAATTCGGCCTAGATTTAAATCCAACCAAGCGACTTGCTCGAGACTGGTCGAAACTTATACATAGAGAATCAAATAAGAGTTGCCAGCTCTGCGCTGAAATATCTATGCAATGTTGCCTTGCAACCTTATTTTTAGCAGACTCGGCCAAACGCATTCTCAGATCGCAAGAATTAACGAGCATCGTGATGGCATTAATCCACTGGTCGTCAACATTGTCTACAAGCAAGCCATTCTGACCATTTTCTATAACTTGCAAATAAGGAATAACATTGGAGCATATACAAGGAATGCCACACATCGAGTAATCAAAATACTTGACAGCGGATTTACAACTACTAAACTCTGATGAATCCAAAGGAATCAAGCCTATACCATTATCATTTGAGGCAATAAAATTCTTAAAATCTAGGTGACTCATATTGGGATATCGCTCGACTTTGACACCACATTCAACAAGCCGTTCACCTGGCGGACCGATAGCAATAACCTTAACATCCATTTTATCTTGCAGAACCAGCAGTGGCTGTATCAGCATATCAACCAGGACTTTATCTGATGATGCCACAATAAGCTTTACCTCATCAGCACCAACATTAAAATGACTCGCTTGAATATTGATTGCCTCAGAGTAATTAGGAGTTACATGTATATTGCTAACTTTATCCACCAACTTAGCACCAAGCACATCGGTCGAGACCGACACAGCGTCGACAATCTTAAATAACTCTTCAAGATTACAAAGCTGCAAATCAACAGATGCCTTGTGATGAGAAAGGAATGGTGGCAAATTTGTCAACAGGTCATCAATCTCAAAAACAACTTTCTTCCCAAATGACTTAAGGCGCTTTGCAAGGAAATAAATATAACCACTTGCCTCCCTCTGAAAGAGGATGACATCAGCCCAAGCGAAGTTCAAAGCATTGTCATTGTAGATAGACTCGATTATAACTTGACCACCATACATATCAGCCCAGCAATTTAATGGTGCGCGAACTCTAATATCAACAATTGACGAAGCCGGATCGCCAACTAAGCACAGAACCCTTATACCATTCTCAGACTTAAATTTAGCATTTATAGCAAAACAATCTAATGACGGATCAATGGGCTGAGATGACAGAACATATTGAAAATCGTCCCCCCGCCCATCAATCGCAAGATTCTGAGCATGTTTGACATAATCCTTACTAACGCCAAGATTACACAACTCGTTAACTTGCTCTGCTGGGAGCCTTACAGCATTTAGACTTAAGACTTTGTAGCCCGCCTTACTAAAAAGATCAATCAGCGTTGCGCGTGTAAAAAATCTCAAATGTGTCCGATCCAAAATTCCAAGATCCGAATAGTCCCAACGCCCCTCTAGCATCATCGCTCGAATTGCTACATGAGCTACATTAGGCACAGAAACAACAACGATACCGTCATAAGTTAAAAATCCTGCTGAAAGTCGAAGGGCTGCCTCTGGATCGATTAGATGCTCAAGTACATCGCCAAAAACAATCACATCAAACCTAACATCACTATTATCTAAAAAAAAATCCTCAATTAATCCTACATATACTTGGTGCAATATTGTACTTGCGACTTTAGCTGCATCTTCACATGGCTCAACACCCCAAACCTCATGACCTATTTCCACTAAGGAAGCACCAAAATATCCAGCAGAACATCCTACCTCTAGAATCTTAAGTCTTCGCCCTGATGAATGAGCATATATCTTATCATATGCAAGCGTGTGAGAATTATTCTTATTTGACAGATCAATCCTTGCCTCGTATTTCATCCCCAGACTCCAATTGCAATCTTTCTATATAATAATGCTATTGCACGCAATGGCTTGGTAACTTTCCAACTTCTAGACATGCGCATACTCAAAATATCTGCCTCAAGGGCTGCTATTAATTGGTCACGCTCTGCAATAGCAGCATTAAGATCCACCCATGACTCCTCTGGAGAGATTTCCAAGTTGGACCAAAAATTACTACCCTGCTCGAGCAACAACACAAAATCTTTTGGAAGATTGACATAGTCTTGTACAACTGAGTGGCATGAACCAGAAACAACAAGCTCACCAAGCGAGTTACAACCCTTCTCGACGACGCACATCGAATTAGAAAAACTAACTTTTTTGACTTTACATAGATGTCGCTCTTCAATGTTCGTCATATATCTTCCCAAAAAGCAATGAAGCAAATCTTCTCGGTTCTTTGACACTCCCCAATGTTCATAGTTTACAATATCAGTTAACTTCTTGAAGAAAGACTGCGATGAGTAAGGCGAATAAAGCCCTCCTCCAAATTCAGCCCAGTAACTGCAATGCATATCCTCAACAATATAAAGGCCTCCATCGGCCAACAGGGGGAAATAACGCAAAAACGAAACAACAACATCATCTGAGCAATGCGACCCATCATCAATTATCAAATCATATTCCGCTGAAATCCCTCTAATTTCTTCGAAAATAATATCGGTATTACAGTTCCCAATAACAATTTTAATCCGTTTATCACCATATACTAAATACTGGCAATCAGCATTGATATCGCAGCCAACAATGACTTCAAAATTGTTAAAATATTCACCCCAAATTTCAAGCGAGCCACCATTCTGCACACCTATTTCTAGAATCCTTAGGCGGCTACTCCTAATTCCACCAAAAAGCTTCTCATACTCACCGAGATAAGAAAGCCATTTAGCACTCACCTTACCTTGATGCGATCTAAATAATGACATCAGCGTACTCATGCAATTATCTTACCTTCAACTTAACCGACTCAACATTTACGCCCACCAATCCCCACCTAACTTTACTTGAAAAAACATCTATGATTAAAGCGTCATGCAGCCAGTGGTGCTGGACATTCGCATTTAAGTCGCCACTCGCAAGCGAAGCAACAACTGCAAATTTACCGTTGGGTAACATGGGCATCCGGAAAACAAATTCAGCAGAAAAAGTACTTCCCTCTGGAGCCAAAAAGTCTCTATCTTGCGAATATGACAAAGTATTTTCACCAAACAAATCCTGACCCAATCTATCCCTTACAATGAAACCAAGAATAGGCTGATCTATGTCCTGATGTGCCCTAGCAGTGATTACAACACAAACCTTCTCTCCACCCCTATATACACATCGAGCGTCCGAATCAACTTTTTCAATAGCGACAGATAAAATCTCGCCTACACCGCTTTTCCAACCATCCGAAAAAGACAGGTTATCTTTAACATGAAATGTTGCTTCCATTTCATCTTTAGACATAATATCAGCACCACTAGACAGTGCTAAAGACGACTCAGACGTTTGCACGTCACTGCTACTTTTTGCCGGATCAATAGAGTCCAGTGATACATCTTGCCCATACAACTCCTGAAGTGTATACTGAAGATAGTCTTGGACAATTTTGCTGGATTCACCACTTTGTATCAATTCGCCACTGTGAAGCCATATAGCCTTCTCACAAAGATTGAGCACAGATGCCATATCGTGACTTACAAATATCAAAGTACCGCTCTCTTTAAATTTTCGCAAAAATCGCATACACTTCTGAGTAAAAACGGCATCCCCCACTGTCAACGCCTCATCAATTACTAGAATTTCAGCATCGACATGGGCAACAACTGCAAAGGCAAGCCTTACATACATACCGCTTGAGTATGTCTTGACAGGTTGTTCGATAAAATCACCGATATCAGCAAAGGCAATAATATCCTCAAATCTTGCATCGATTTCTTCATTGCTCAAGCCAAGCACAGATGCATTCATGTACACATTCTCGCGCCCTGTAAATTCAGGATTAAACCCAGCGCCAAGTTCTAGCAGCGCAGCAATGCGGCCTTGGGTAGTAACGCTGCCTATGGTAGGGTTGAGCGTACCACAAATGATTTGCAAAAGCGTAGATTTTCCACTGCCGTTGCGGCCAATAATCCCGACTGTTCCGCCCTTTCTAACCTCAAACGAAACATCCTTTAACGCCCAAAATTCGCTAAAATATTGCTTCTGATGCCTGCCAAGCAGCTTTTTCAGTCGTGGACGTATCGACTGTTTCAGACGATCAACTGGCTTGTCATAGATTTGATAACACTTACCTAAATCATCAACTCTAATAACGACATCATCAGATAACATCGGCAAACCCCTTACGCAACTTCTGAAACACAAAAAAACCAAGCCACGCAGTCAGAGCGCTGACTAGCAACGCCAACGACCAGAAACCTAGATCGGGAATCTTGCCCCATACTAAAACTTGCCGACTTTGCTCCACAACAAAAGCCAAGGGATTAATATTAATCAATCGCTGATATTTAACAGGCAATGTGCTTACCTGATAAAAAATTGGCGTCAAAAACATCATGGCCGTAACAACCACACCGATCAACTGGCCAATATCGCGCAAATACACTCCAAACGCAGCCAAAAGCCATGTCAAACCACCAGTCATCAAAATAAGCGGCAGTAAAACAAACGGGAACAAAAGCAGCGTGACGGGCGGGATCCCGAAGAACGCCAAATAAAATGCAAGCCATATCGATAAACTGGTCAACAAGCTAAACAAAGCTGACCCCAAGGCGACTACGGCCAATATCTCCAGAGGAAAGACTACCTTCTTAACGTAACTCACATTTGCCAAAATCAAGCTTGGTGCCCTATTGACGCACTCGGCAAAAAGACCAAAAACTATCATGCCGACATAGAGGATCAGCGCAAACTCTGCCTTTGATCCAGAGCCGCCATTCCAACGGGACTGAAACACTACGCTAAACACAAACGTATATACAGCCAGCATAAATATCGGGTTAAAAAATGACCAAAATACCCCCAGAAACGCCCCCCTGTAGCGTGCAGCTATCTCCCGCCGCGTGAGAGCCCGTATCAACTCCCGATTTCGCCACACACTGGCAAGCATCTCTTTAGGCGAAGTTGAAAACTCTTGCATCAGCAATAAACCTCTGCCGACTTAAACGACACACCTTCGGCATCCTTTGCCGATATTACTGGATATACCTGAATCGGCCATTGCACCGCCAAATCGGCATCGTTCCAAGCAATGCAACGCTCATATTCTGACGCCCAATAATCAGTCGTTTTATACAAAAACTCTGCCGTATCACTTATAACCACAAACCCATGCGCAAACCCTTCCGGTATCCAAAGTTGCCTTTTATTCTCAGCGCTCAGGAGTTCACCAACCCATTGACCAAAGCAGGGCGAACTCTTGCGAAGATCCACAGCCACATCAAAAACCTCACCGCTCAACACACGCACCAGCTTCCCCTGGGGCCTTTTGATCTGATAATGTAGCCCACGTAGAACATTCTTGATCGATCTCGAATGGTTATCCTGAACGAAATGAACTTCGCGGCCAATCGCCGCCTCAAAGCGCACTTGGTTAAAACTTTCGTAAAAATAACCACGCTCGTCGCCAAAGACCTGAGGCTCGACAAGCATTACGTCCGGAATTGCTAATGGGGTTACTTTCAAATCTAATGCCTCTCTCTTAGGACTGACAACAAATAAACGCCATAACCGTTCTTGGCGAGTGGCTGGGCCAACTTCTCGAGCTGGGCCGCATCGATGAAGCCTTTGCGGTAGGCGATTTCCTCGGGGCAGCAGACCTTCAGGCTCTGGCGGTGTTCGATGGTTTCAATGAAATTGCTGGCCTCGTTCAGACTCTCGTGGGTGCCGGTATCGAGCCAGGCAAAGCCGCGGCCCATGATTTCGACGCTGAGTTCACCCCTTTTCAGATAGAGGCGGTTCAGGTCGGTGATTTCGAGTTCGCCCCTGGCCGAAGGCTTGAGGTTGCGCGTCAGCTCAACCACGGAATTGTCGTAGAAGTAGAGGCCGGTGACCGCGTAGTTGCTCTTGGGCACCTGGGGCTTTTCTTCAAGGCTGGTGGCGCGCCCCTGGCTGTCGAAGGCCACTACGCCATAACGTTCGGGGTCATGCACATGGGTGGCGAAGACCGTCGCGCCGGTCTCGCGCTGCATGGCGCGCTCCAGCAGGGTCTGGAGGTCGTGACCGTAGAAGATGTTGTCGCCCAGCACCAGGGCACATGGACTGTCGCCGATGAAGTCCGCGCCAATAATGAAGGCCTGGGCCAAGCCGTCCGGGCTGGGCTGCACCGCGTAAGCCAGATTCAGCCCCCAGTCGCTGCCGTCGCCCAAAAGCTGCTCGAAGCGCGGCGTATCCTGGGGAGTTGAAATAATCAGGATGTCGCGGATGCCGGCCAGCATCAGCGTGCTCAGCGGATAGTAGATCATGGGCTTGTCGTAGATCGGCAGCAGTTGCTTGGATACGACCTTGGTAACCGGATAAAGCCGCGTGCCAGAGCCGCCTGCCAGAATTATGCCCTTGCGTCTAACCATAATTAACTCCTAAACAATCTCTTCGAGCAAACGAGCCACGCCGTCTTGCCAATGCGGAAGAGCGAGTCCGAATCTATCACAAAATTTACTTGTGTTCATGCGTGAGTTATGTGGGCGAATAGCCGGCAGTTGATAAGACTGTGTTGAAATCGGCGCGACATGCTCCTGTTTAACCGTGATTGGGGCACCTTTAAGACGCGCATAATCAATCACAAATCGAGCATACTCCCACCATGATGCTTCCCCACCAGCAACCAAGTGATAAAGCCCTCCAGCGTCTGGATTACTCTCAGTGGCCCGGATAGCATGAGCCGTGGCATCCGCGAGCATCTCCGCACCGGTTGGTGCGCCAACCTGATCATCAATCACTTCGAGACGATCACGTTCCTGCGCCAATCGCAACATCGTTTTTGCGAAATTATTGCCTCGGGCGGCGTAAACCCAGCTAGTTCTAAATATCAGATGATTACATCCAGAGCGACGAACAGCATCCTCGCCGGCCAGCTTTGTCTTGCCGTAGACATTCAGTGGATTTGGCTGATCAGACTCACTCCATGGAGTAGTCCCACTGCCATCAAAAACATAGTCAGTTGAGTAATGGATCAACCATGCGCCAATCCTACTTGCTTCTTGAGCCAAAACTCCTGGCGCAACTGCATTAATGGTATTAGCCAAATCCGGCACAGATTCGGCCCTATCAACGGCGGTGTAGGCTGCAGCATTAACAATGACATCAGGGGCAACTGTTCTAACCGTCTGAGATATGCCGTTCAGGTTAGAAAAATCTCCGCATAACCCTGTGCTATCAAAATCCAGAGCTATAAGATCACCGAGGCAAGCCAAGCTACGCTGGAGTTCCCATCCAACTTGACCACTTTTGCCAAAAAGAAGAACCTTCACGCGCTACGCTCCGCGTAATTCTTCTCCACCCAATTGCGGTACGCCCCGGTCTGAACATTGGCTACCCATTCTTCATTGGACAAATACCACTGGACTGTTTTGCGTATGCCAGTTTCGAACGTCTCCACAGGCCTCCAGCCCAGCTCCCGCTCAATCTTGCTGGCGTCGATTGCATAGCGACGATCATGGCCAGGACGATCAGTTACATATGTAATCTGCTCACGATAACTCAGCCCATCAGAACGAGGACGATCAGCGTCAAGAATATCACAGATCACATGTATAATTTCTAGATTTGCCTTCTCATTCCAACCGCCAACATTGTATACCTCACCAACGCGGCCAGCTTCAAGTACACTCCTGATTGCACTGCAATGATCCTTTACATAAAGCCAATCCCGAATCTGTTGGCCATCGCCGTAAACCGGCAAAGACTTACCAGCCAACGCGTTAACAATCATTAAGGGAATAAGCTTTTCCGGAAATTGATACGGGCCATAGTTGTTAGAGCAATTAGTGGTTAGAACCGGTAGGCCATATGTGTGACAATAGGCTCGTACTAGATGATCACTAGCCGCTTTACTGGCTGAATAGGGACTATTCGGCTCATAGCGATTATTCTCATTAAATGCCGAATCATCCTTATGCAAAGAACCATAAACCTCATCGGTTGATACATGCAAAAATCTGAAAGCATCTCTTGATCTCTCATCTTGATTATTCCAGAATGAGCGAACGGCCTCTAGCAATCGAAAAGTTCCCACGATATTAGTTTGGATGAAATCTTCCGGGCCATGGATACTACGATCAACATGAGACTCTGCAGCAAAATTAATCACTGCGCGAGGCCGATATTTATTGAGAAGACTGAGGACCAAGTCGCCGTCGGCGATGTCTCCCTCGACAAAAATATGCCTTGCATCACTACATAAAGATGAAAGATTTTCCGGATTACCGGCATAGGTCAGCTTGTCAAAGTTTATGACGGATTCATCTAAATGACCTAGCCAATCAACAACAAAATTACTGCCAATGAAACCACTACCACCGGTGACTAAAATTGCCATGCTTCACCTCAATGCAAATTGCAATCAATAATTAAAAATTCAAACACCCTTTAGGATACTACATGCAACATTAAAATTGTCAAAATTTGTCACACTTGCACATCTCCCCAGACTCGCTCATCCGCCCAATTCGACGAGCAGGATTGCCTGCTACTACAGTGTAATCCGGCACGTCGCACTTGACCACCGCACCGGCCCCGATGAAGGCATATCGCCCAATGGTCACGCCACACACGATGGTGGCGTTAGCGCCAATAGTTGCCCCTTCTTTCACAAGTGTTGGGCGCAATTCATCCATGCGCGATATATTTGCCCGAGGATTGTAAACGTTAGTAAAAACCATAGATGGTCCGCAGAAAACATTATCTTCAAGCGTAACGCCTTTATAGATCGAGACATTATTTTGTATTTTGCAACCATTTCCAACAACCGCATCTGGTCCTATAACTACATTCTGGCCAATATTACAATCCCTACCAATACTCGAATTTTTCATAACATGGCAGAAATGCCATATTTTAGTACCATTACCAATCGTAACTTCTTCATCAACGTAGCTTGATTCATGAACAAAGAATGAACGCGGCTCAGCAGAACTCCTCATATCTATAGACTTGCCACCAGCCAGCAAGGACTCCTGACCGGCCCGCAGTACACCAAGCACCGCCAATCCTTCACAGGAATCCGTAACAGGCGTCGTGCGCCGCGAAACGCAATCTATAAAATGCTCACATTCCGCTTTCAATGGCTCACCTAGCGCCAAATCAACCGCAACGGCATCGCGTTTATCCGGTACCGGCACTCCATCATGCCATTCAATATTATGTGGATACAGAAGCAATTTTCTTTCCCATGGCTCTGTATCCTGAAAAACCGCCATTCTTTTGTCACCAACAACCACAAGCTTCTGTTCCTTGAATGGGTGTAACCATGAAACAAAGACGTGAGCCCTAATGCCGCTCGCAAAGTTCAGGTGAGTAGTCGTGACATCAGCGATGTGTTCATGTAGATAGTTGCCACCTGTTGCAATTACAGACTCCGGCTTCTCATTGGTTAGAGCTAATATCATTGAAATATCATGGGGCGCAAAACTCCACATGATATCCTCTTCCCGCCTTATTTTACCAAGACTCAAGCGGTTCGAGTAGATGTATCTAACCCGGCCAAGCTCGCCATCATCGACCAACTGTTTCAACCTAACAAAAGCAGGATGATACCTAAGCAGATGGCCAACCATCAGAATGCGCTCACGCTCTTTTGCCAATTGAACAACATCGTTAGCGTCATCGATATTCAATGCCAACGGCTTTTCAACAAAAACATCCTTGCCCGCCAACAGTGATTGTCTGACAATTGGAGCATGCCGCTCAGCAGGAACGGCTATAACAACCGCCCGCACGGCGTCATCTCCCAAGGCGTCTCTATAATCCAACGAGCACCTGACCGGCGGCATGTTTTTTTCTAACTCAGTCAAAGCCGATATATCGGGGTCGCAAACCCAGGCCAAGCAACCCAGTTCGGCAAACACACGAACAAGATTGCGCCCCCAGTACCCAGCACCAAACACCGCAACCGATATATTCGAACCTGGTACAGACATCGTCACTCGGCCCAGATCAAACTAACAACGCATCAGCAATGGCGCGCTGCTGTGATTCCGCAAGGTATGGATGCATCGGCAGACTAAAAATACGCTCGGCAGCTTTTTCCGAAATCGGCATATTACCAACCCGGTAACCGAGAAACCCATAACCGGTCTGCAGGTGCAAGGGTATTGGATAATAGATAGCCGTTGGAATCCCAGCCGCTCCAAGTTTGGCCATAACCGCTGCCCGCTCATCGCTCTGCACTGAATATTGCGCCCAGGCACTCAGGTAACCGGAACGCACCACTGGAACATCGAGCAACTCGCCGAGCAACTTATTATAACGGCTAGCAACATTCTGACGAAGCTCAACTTCGCCAGGAAAGATCTCAAATTTAGGAAGCATAATAGCTGCCTGAATAGTATCCATACGACCGTTAATACCGATTCGAACGTTCTCATACTTGTCGCGCCCCTGACCATGAACCCTGATCGAACTCATCTTCTCGGCCAACTCGTCGCTATCGGTGAACACCATTCCACCATCACCGTAACAACCCAAGGGCTTGGCAGGAAAGAACGATGTCGCGGCCACATCGGCCAGTGAGCAGGCCTTGCGCCCATTCAGCTCTCCTCCAAAAGATTGACAGGCATCTTCCAGTACAAACAGGTCGTACCGCTTGGCAATCGCATTAATGCGATCATAATCAGCCGGCTGCCCGAATAGATCTACAGGGATGATGCCACGCGGCTTCAGCTCGCGATGGTTTATCGGTAAGGGATGCAAACTTTCATCGCCTGCACTCAGTGCCCGAATTGCCGCCTCCAATTTGGCCGGATCCATATTAAAGGTATCGGATTCAATATCGACAAACACCGGCGTCGCGCCGACTTGAGCAATAACTTCGACTGTGGCCACGAATGTAAATGGTGTCGTGAAGATGGCGTCACCGGGTCCGACGCCATAAGCCATCAGCGCCATGAGCAGAGCATCCGTGCCCGAGGCACAGCTCAAAGCATGCTTCACTCCGACATAATCAGCCAGCCTCTGCTCAAGCTCTTTGATTTCTGGCCCCATGATATATGCGCCATGATCGAGAACAGTCTTAATTCTGGCATCGATTTCCAAACGAATGCGTTGTTGCTGGGCACTAAGGTCAATAAATGGAATCATGCACACCTCTATTGTACATTTTGTTTGATGCACCACATGATCAACGTAATCAGACTAGAAAGCTCCGCCTAAATAGGTGTCATCTCATTAAAGCCGACAGCTCTCAGCGATAAATCCAAGCACAACTTAGTGACCAAGCGGCCGAATCCAATTCGACGTGAGCCAGCGTTACAAAGGACACTCTACAGCTCACGTCGTGGTT
>Ga0079070_1047291_pt1 | contig 12490 bp, 5 predicted proteins | sample ADurb_Oil_03_Slu_FD_74543 | JGI IMG/M metagenome (GOLD analysis project Ga0079070, IMG submission 74543) | Active sludge microbial communities from Illinois, USA, of municipal wastewater-treating anaerobic digesters - ADurb_Oil_03_SludgeMetaT... | ecosystem: Engineered > Bioreactor > Anaerobic >...
TCGATGTCGCGGACAGGCTCAGGAATGTAGCTGTCGCAAGCGTCCATCAGCTCAAGGATGCACTTGGCGTCGGGGTGTTCCCAGTTGCCGGCTTCCAGAGCCTTAAGAGCCGAACCCTTGATGATCGGAATCTCGTCGCCAGGGTAATCATACATGCTGAGAAGTTCGCGCAGTTCCATTTCAACCAGCTCGATCAGCTCGGGGTCGTCAACCTGGTCAACCTTATTAAGGAAGACAACCAGGTTCGGAACGTTAACCTGCTTGGCCAGCAGAATGTGCTCGCGGGTCTGGGGCATGGGGCCGTCGGAGGCCGCCACAACCAGAATCGCGCCGTCCATCTGGGCCGCACCGGTGATCATGTTCTTGATGTAGTCGGCGTGACCCGGGCAGTCGATATGCGCGTAGTGACGCGCATCGCTCTCGTACTCGATGTGCGAGGTGTTGATCGTGATGCCGCGTTCCTTCTCTTCCGGAGCCTTGTCAATCTGATCGAAGTCAACCTTGTCGGCCAGACCCTTGCTCGCCATGGTACGCGAAATGGCGGCGGTCAGAGTGGTCTTGCCATGGTCGATGTGACCAATCGTGCCCATGTTTACATGCGGCTTCTTACGCTCAAATACTTCCTTTGCCATTACTTCTCTCCTTGTCTAGCGGTACGGATACCCTCGGCCACGTTGTTGGGCACGGGCTCATAGTGAGAAACCTGCATAGTATAGGTCGCACGTCCCTGGGACAGCGAGCGGATGCTGGTCGAATAACCGAACATCTCAGCCAGCGGCACCTGGGCAGCAACCACCTTGATGTCGTCGCGGGTGTCCATGCCGAGCACACGACCACGGCGCGAGGACAGGTCGGAGATGATGTCGCCGACATAGTCTTCGGGGCTGACCGCCTCGACGTCCATCAAGGGCTCCATCAGCTTGGGATCGGCCTTTCTGAGGGCGTTTTTCATGGCCATCGAAGCGCAGATCTTGAACGCCATTTCAGAGGAGTCGACCTCGTGGAAGGAGCCGTCGAACAGGGTAACCTTGACGTCCTGCACGGGGTAGCCGGCAAACGGACCGACTTCGACCGATTCACGCACGCCCTTTTCGATGGCCGGAATGAATTCCTTGGGAATCGCGCCGCCCACGATGGCGTTGACGAAGGTCACGCCGGTGCCGGTCTCGCCCGGCTCGACCTTGATCTGGACATGACCGTACTGGCCGTGGCCGCCGGTCTGCTTGGCGTACTTGTGGTTTTCCTCGACCGCCTTGGTGATGCATTCCATGTAGGCAACCTGCGGCTTGCCGACGTTGGCCTCAACCTTAAACTCACGTCTGAGACGGTCGACGATGATCTCGAGGTGCAGCTCGCCCATACCAGCAATGATGGTGTCACCGGTGTCCTGGTCGGTGTAGCACTTGAAGGACGGATCCTCCATAGCCAGACGCTGCAGGGCCAGAGCCAGCTTTTCCTGGGCATCCTTGTTCTTGGGCTCGATCGCGATCTGGATGACCGGATCGGGGAAGTCCATGGCCTCGAGGATGATGGCCTTGTCTTCATTGCAGAGCGTATGCCCGGTGATCGTGCTCTTGAGGCCGATCACGCCGACAATGTCGCCCGCCATGATTTCCTTGATCTCTTCGCGCTTGTCGGCGTGCATGCGGACCATACGGCCGATGCGCTCACGCTTCTGGTTGTTGGAGTTGTAGATCGTGGTACCAGCCTCGAGCTTGCCCGAGTAAACCCGGATAAAGGTCAGCTGGCCCACGAAGGGATCGTTCATGATCTTGAAGGCCAGGGCCGAGAAAGGCTCATCGTCCGAGGGCTTACGCACGTCGGGCTCACCCTTCTCGGTGGTACCCTCGACCGCGTCGATGTCGACCGGCGAAGGCAGGTAATCGACCACGGCGTCCAGCATGGGCTGCACACCCTTATTCTTGAAGGCGGTGCCGCAGATGACCGGATAGATCTGCATGGCCAGACAGCCCTTGCGCAGAGCAGCCTTGATAGCTTCCTCGCTGACCGGCTCGCCGGCCAGGAAGCTCTCCATGATGCTGTCGTCCATGTCGGCGCAGGCCTCAAGCAGCTTCTCGCGGTACTCTTCGGCAGTGTCGACCAGATCGGCCGGGATATCGACCAAATCAAAATTCTGGCCATTGGAGTCATCGTTCCAGGTCATGGCCTTCATCTGAATGAGATCGATCACACCCTTGAACTGATCCTCGGCTCCGATCGGAATCTGCAGGGCCACGGCGTTCAGCGAAAGCTTGTCGCGCATCTCGCGCAGCACCTTGAAGAAGTCGGCGCCGACGCGATCCATCTTGTTGACGAAGGCGATACAGGGAACCTTGTAACGCTTGGCCTGGCGCCAGACCGTCTCGGACTGGGGCTGCACACCGCCGACCGCACAGAAGACACCCACGGCACCATCGAGCACGCGCAGCGAGCGCTCGACTTCAATGGTGAAGTCGACGTGACCCGGGGTGTCGATGATATTGATTTCATGATTGCGCCAGAAACAGGTCGTGGCAGCCGAAGTGATCGTGATGCCGCGTTCCTTTTCCTGCTCCATCCAGTCCATGGTGGCTTCGCCGTTATGGACTTCGCCAACCTTGTGGCTGATGCCGGTGTAATAGAGAATGCGCTCGGTAGTCGTAGTCTTGCCCGCATCGATGTGGGCCATGATACCGATGTTTCTGTAGCGCTCTAGCGGTGTACGTCTGCTCACTTAAAACTCCTACCAGCGGTAATGGGCGAAGGCCTTATTGGCTTCAGCCATCTTGTGGGTATCTTCTTTTTTCTTCACCGCAGTGCCGCGGTTGTTGTAGGCATCCAGCAGTTCCATGCAGAGCTTCTCGGCCATGGTCTTCTCGCCGCGGTTACGGGCGGCGTTGATGATCCAGCGGCGGGCCAGCATATCGCGGCGGTCGGCTCTGACTTCCTGCGGCACCTGGTACGTCGCGCCACCGATGCGGCGCGAACGGACTTCGGCCACGGGCTTGACGTTTTCGAAAGCCTTGAAGAACACCTGTACGGCGTCCTCGCCGGTCTTCTGACCCAGCAAATCCATGGTGCCGTAGAAGATCTCTTCGGCCGCGCACTTCTTGCCGTCATACATCAGGCAGTTGATGAACTTGCTAACCTGCTTGTTCCCGTACTTGGGATCCGGGTTAACATCCCTCTTAAGGCTTCCTCTCTTCTTTCTAGGCATAACTTAAACCCCTACTTTGGCCGCTTAGTGCCATACTTGGATCTACCCTGACGACGCTTGGCAACCCCCTGGGTATCCATAACGCCCCGGATGATGTGATAACGCACACCGGGAAGGTCTTTTACACGACCGCCACGGATCATTACCACGGAGTGTTCCTGCAGGTTGTGACCTTCACCGGGGATGTAGGACGTCACCTCGATACCGTTGGTAAGTCTAACCCTGGCAACCTTCCGCAAAGCCGAGTTCGGCTTCTTGGGGGTAGTGGTGTAAACCCTCACGCAAACCCCGCGACGCTGCGGGCAGGCCTGCAGAGCCCTGTTCTTCTTCTGCTTTTCTACTTTAACTCTACCTTTTCTCACCAACTGATTCAGCGTAGGCATATCCTATATCCCTTTCAAAGTCTCTTGCTTTGAGGAGCGCGCCCATACTCTTATGGACGCGCTCTTCTACCAATCGTATGATATCCTGTCAAGTCGTTTCTAGGCCAGGATCTCTCCCAATTCATCGTCGAGTTCTATCTTGATGTCCACCTGGCGGTAAAGCGGGAAGCCAGTACCGGCCGGGATCAGACGGCCCATCAGGACGTTTTCCTTGAGACCGAGCAGGTGGTCGACCTTGCCCTCGACGCTGGCCTCAGTCAGCACGCGGGTGGTCTCCTGGAAGGAGGCCGCCGAGAGGAAGCTCTCGGTGTTCAAGCTGGCCTTGGTGATACCCTGCAGGATCGGTTCGGCCACGGCCGGACGACCGCCCTCGCTGACGATCTTCTCGTTCTCCTCGTTGAAGCGGATCTTATCGACTAGCTCGCCTTCGATGGTCGAGGTGTCGCCGGCGTCCTTGATGTTAACGCGCTTGAGCATCTGGCGCACGATGATCTCGATGTGCTTGTCGTTGATGCGCACGCCCTGCAGCCGGTAGACCTCCTGCACCTCGTTGACGATGTGCTTGGCCAGTTCCTTCTCGCCGCGGATGCCCAGGATGTCGTGCGGATCGACCGCGCCGTCCATGAGCGGCTCGCCGGCCTTGACCCGGTCGCCCTCGTGCACGGTGATGTGCTTGCCCTTGGTGATCAGATATTCGCGCGGCGCACCGATCTCGGGGGTGACGATCAGCTTGCGCTTGCCCTTGGTGTCCTTGCCGTAGCTGACCTCGCCGTCGATCTCGGAGACCGTGGCGCACTCCTTGGGCCGCCTGGCTTCGAAGAGCTCGACGACGCGCGGCAGACCGCCGGTGATGTCCTTGGTCTTGGTGGTCTCGCGCGGGATCTTGACCAGCACGTCGCCAGGGTAGACCTCGTCGCCCTGCTGGACGAATATGTTGGCGCCCACCGGCAGGTTGTAGCGGGCCGGGTTGGCCGAGCCGGGGATCTTGAGGGTCTTGCCGGCCTCGTCCTGGATGACGATGCGCGGCCGTAGTTCGCTGTCCTTGGGCTCGATGACGACAGCACGCGAAAGGCCGGTGACTTCGTCGATATGCTCGCGCACCGTGACCTCTTCGACCACGTCGGCGAACTTGACCTGACCCTTGACCTCCGAAAGAATCGGCAGGGTGTAGGGGTCCCATTCGGCCAGGATCACACCGGCCTCGACCGCGGCGCCCTCTTCATATTTAATATGGGCGCCGTACATGACCTGATGCGACTCGCGCTCGCGGCCCTTGTCGTCCACGATCGCGAGCAGACCGTTACGGTTCATGGCCACGATCTCGTTGATACGACCGCGGGCCGTGACCAGTTCCTTGAAGCGGATCGTGCCGGCATGGCCGGACTTGATGTTGGACTGAGCCTGCACCGAGGTCGCCGTACCGCCGACGTGGAAGGTCCGCATCGTCAGCTGGGTACCGGGTTCGCCGATCGACTGGGCCGCGATGATGCCGACGGCCTCGCCGATGTTGACCATGCGGCCGCGGGAGAGGTCCAGGCCGTAGCACTTGGCGCAGACGCCGTGTTTGGCCTTACAGCTCAGGGCCGAACGGACGATGACCTTCTCCAGGCCACTGTCGTTGATGCGGTCGACGTGGGCGGGGCTGATCATGGTATTGGCCGGCACGATGATCTCGTCGCTGTAGGGATCACGCACGTCATCCAGCACCACGCGGCCCAGGATGCGCTCGCCCAGCGTCTGGATGATCTCGCCGCCCTCGCGCAGAGCGTCCATCTCGATGCCGTCCATGGTGCCGCAGTCTTCCTCGTGAACCACCATGTCATGGGCCACGTCGACCAGGCGGCGGGTCAGGTAACCGGAGTTGGCCGTCTTGAGGGCCGTATCCGCCAGACCCTTGCGGGCGCCGTGGGTCGAGATGAAGTACTCGAGAACGTCGAGGCCCTCACGGAAGTTCGACTCGATCGGGGTCTCGATGATTTCGCCCGAAGGCTTGGCCATCAGACCGCGGATGCCGGCCAGCTGACGGATCTGCTGGGCACTACCACGCGCGCCCGAGTCGGCCATCATGAAGATCGGGTTGAACGAGGGAATCACCTCGGTCGTGCCGTCGGGTCGCGTGACCGTGTCGGTCTTGATGCGGTCCATCATGTCGCCGGCGATGTGGTCGGTGACCTTGGTCCAGATGTCGACGATCTTGTTGTAGCGCTCGCCGTCGGTGATCAGACCCTCGTTGTACTGGTTGATGATCTGGGCGACCTCTTCCTTGGCCTCGCCCAGGATGACGGGCTTGGTTTCCGGAATGATCATGTCCTTGATGCCGATCGAAAGACCGCCCTGGGTGGCGTACTGATAGCCGATGTCCTTGATGCGGTCGGCCAGCAGAACGGTGGCCTTGTCGCCGGCCACCGCGAAGCAGACGTCGACCAGGTCGGCCAGCACCTTCTTGGTCATGGGCCGGTTGATCGACGCGAAGGGAATCTCGGGCGGCACGACCTCGGAGAAGATCACGCGGCCGACCGTGGTCTCGACCAGCTTGCCATCCAGACGCACCTTGATGCGGGCGTGAATCTCGACCACGCCCGCGTCCAGCGCGGCGCGGACTTCTTCGGGGCCGAAGAAGACCATGCCCTCGCCCTTGGCCATGGGTTTGTCGCGGGTCAGATAGTAGGCGCCCAGCACGATGTCCTGGGTCGGCACGATGATCGGCTTGCCGTTGGCCGGGCTCAAGATGTTATTGGTCGACATCATCAAGACGCGGGCCTCGACCTGGGCTTCGATCGAGAGCGGCACGTGCACGGCCATCTGGTCGCCGTCGAAGTCGGCGTTATAGGCCGTGCAGACCAGCGGATGCAGCTGCAGGGCCTTGCCCTCGATCAGGATCGGCTCGAAGGCCTGAATGCCCAGGCGGTGCAGGGTGGGTGCGCGGTTGAGCATCACCGGATACTCCTGCACGACCTCGGCCAGGCTCTCCCAGACCTCGGGCGTCTCCTCCTCCACCAGGCGCTTGGCGCTCTTGATAGTGCTGACGAAGCCCTTGGTCTCGAGCTTGTGGTAGATGAAAGGCTTGAACAGCTCGATGGCCATCTTCTTGGGCAGGCCGCACTGGTGCAGTCTGAGTTCGGGACCGGCGGTGATGACCGAACGGCCCGAGTAGTCGACGCGCTTACCGAGCAGGTTCTGACGGAAGCGGCCCTGCTTGCCCTTGAGCATGTCGGACAGGCTCTTGAGCGGCCGGCGGTTGGCGCCGGTGATGACGCGGCCGCGGCGGCCGTTGTCGAACAGCACGTCGACGGCTTCCTGCAGCATGCGCTTTTCGTTGCGCAGGATGATGTCGGGCGCGTTGAGTTCCATCAGGCGCTTCAAGCGGTTGTTGCGGTTAATCACCCGGCGGTACAGATCGTTCAGGTCGGATGTTGCGAAGCGGCCGCCGTCCAGCGGCACCAGCGGACGCAGGTCCGGCGGCAGCACCGGAATGACCTTGAGGATCATCCAGGAGGGATCCTGCCAGGGCTTGAGATAGTCGATATCGTCGTGAGTCAGGCGGCGGCTCTCGATCAGACGCTCGAGCACCTCGTTGATCTTGGGGATGACGGCCTTCTTCTCATTATAGGTATAGGCGTCTTCCCACTGCTTGACGATGCGGCGGCCCTCGCCCAGGAGTTCACCCAAGGCGCGGCGGAACTGCTCGTCCTTTTCAAGGTGGAAGCGGTCCTCGATGAACTGGTTGAGTTCCTCGGGTTCGATGCCCCTGAAGACGTTGACCATGCGCAAGCGGCGGCTCAGCTTCTTCTTCTTGGCCTCGCTCTTGGTGTTCTTGATCTCTTCCTTGAGCTCGCCCGAAAGCTTGATGATGTCGAGCCCGGCGATCATCTCGTCGATGGCGTCAGCGCCCATCTTGGCGACGAAGCTGCCGATGCCGTGCTTCTCGACCAGCTGGCGGTACTTGTCTTCGGTCAGCAGTTCGCCCTTCTTGAGCGCGGACTGCTTGGGATCGATGACGATATAGCTCTCGAAGTAGAGCACGCGCTCAAGTTCCTTGATGGACAGGTCGAGCAGCGCGCCGATCTTGGACGGCAGGCTCTTCAAGAACCAGATATGCGCAACCGGTGTGGCCAGTTCGATGTGTCCCATGCGCTCGCGGCGAACGCGGGAGTCGATGACCTCGACGCCGCACTTTTCGCAGACCACGCCGCGGTGCTTCATGCGCTTATACTTGCCGCAGATACACTCGTAGCTCTTGATCGGACCAAAAATGCGGGCGCAGAACAAGCCGTCGCGCTCGGGCTTGAAGGTCCGGTAGTTGATGGTCTCGGGCTTCTTTACCTCGCCGAAAGACCAGGATCTGATCTTCTCGGGCGAGGCCAGGCCAATCCTGACCGCCATATAATTGGAAGGATCTTTCGGTTTCTCAAAATAGCTATACAGGTCTTCCAAGTTTAAACCCCTTCCTTATCCTCTGCCCTCGATCAGGCTCATGTCCAGACCAAGGCTCTTGAGTTCCCTCAACAGCACGTTGAACGCCTCCGGCACGCCGGGTTCGAGTTCGTGCTGACCCTTCACGACCGATTCGTACATTCTGGTGCGGCCAGCCACGTCGTCGCTCTTGACCGTCAGGATTTCCTGCAGGGTATGGGCGGCGCCATAGGCCTCGATGGCCCAGATTTCCATTTCACCCATGCGCTGGCCGCCGAACTGGGCCTTGCCGCCCAGCGGCTGCTGGGTAACGAGCGAGTATGGTCCGATCGAACGCGCGTGGATCTTGTCATCAACCAAGTGGTGCAGCTTGAGGAAGTACATGACACCGACCGTGACGCGGTTGTGGAAGGCCTCGCCGGTGCGGCCGTCGTACAGCACTGCAGTACCGTCGGGGTTCTGTCCGCTGGCCTCGATGATGTCGCGAATCTCGGGTTCTTCGGCCGAGTCGAAAACCGGTACGGCGGCGTTCAGACCTTCGCGCACCAGGAAACGGGCCAGATCCATCAGCTCGGGCTGGCTTAAGGACTCAAGTTCCTTGGTGAACTTGGGCGAGCTGTAAACCTGCTTGAGCATTTCCTTGAGCTTGTCGGCCGAGAACTCGGTTTCGAGCATATTCTCGACGGCTTCCTTCATACTGTACATGGCCCAGCCCAGATGAACCTCGAGCACCTGGCCGATGTTCATACGCGAAGGTACGCCCAGCGGGTTGAGGACGATGTCGACCGGGCGGCCGCTGGCGAAGAAAGGCATGTCCTCTTCGGGCAGCACGCGCGAGATAACGCCCTTGTTACCGTGACGACCGGCCATTTTGTCACCGACCGAGAGCTTGCGCTTGATGGCCACGTAAACCTTGACCATCTTGTTGACGCCCGGCAGCAGGTCGTCGCCAGCGCAGAACTTCTCGATCTTGCCGTCATAAAGCTCGTTGATGAGCTTCTTCTGGGTGTCGAGGCGCTGAATGACTTCCTCGATCTCGGCTTCGATCTGGTCGCCGGCCTCGATGCGGATGTCCTTGAAGTCAGCGATCGTCAAACCACTCAGCATCTCGCGGCTCAGCTTGGCGCCGGTCTTGGCGATCACGCTGTCGCCGAGATGGCTCATAAGCGGCGCGGTCAGAACGTGGCCCTCAAGAATGGACTCGAGGCGCTGGCGCGCGGCGTTGGTGATGATGCGGATTTCGTCGTCGCGGTCCTTGGTCAGACCCTCGACCACCTTCTGCTCGATCTGCAGGGTGCGCTCGTCGCGCTCCTGGCCACGGCGGTTGAAGACGCGCGCGTCGACGATGGTGCCCGATATGCCCGGCGGAACTCTCAGAGAGGTATCCTTGACCTCGCTGGCCTTCTCGCCGAAGATGGCGCGCAACAGCTTTTCTTCCGGCGAAAGCTGGGTTTCGCCCTTGGGCGTGACCTTGCCGACCAGAATGTCGCCGGGGTTGACCTCGGCGCCGATGCGCACGATGCCGCTCTCGTCGAGATCCTTGAGGGCCTCTTCGCCGGCGTTCGGAATATCGCGGGTAATTTCTTCAGTGCCCAGCTTGACGTCGCGGGCCATGACCTCGAACTCCTCGATATGGACCGAGGTGTAGTAGTCTTCCTTGACGACGCGTTCGCTGATCAGAATGGCGTCTTCGTAGTTGTAGCCCTGCCATGGCATGAAGGCGACGACCAGATTCTGACCGAGCGCCAGTTCACCGTCGTGAGTAGCCGGGCCGTCAGCGATGACCTGGCCCTTGAAGACCTTCTGGCCCTTCTTGACGATCGGCTTCTGGTTGAAGCTGGTGTTCTGGTTGGCGCGCTTGAACTTGGTCAGCTTGTAGATGTCGATGCCGGGGTCGTCGGCCTTTTCGCCGAGGTTCTCGGCCATGACCACGATACGCTGGGCGTCAACGTCCCAAACGATGCCGTCGCGCTTGGCGACCACGCAGACACCCGAGTCACGGGCGACCATGCGTTCGATGCCGGTGCCGACGATCGGCGGCTTGGGGAAGAGCAGCGGCACGGCCTGGCGCTGCATGTTGGAGCCCATGAGCGCGCGGTTGGCGTCGTCGTGCTCGAGGAACGGAATCAGGTTGGCCGAGACGCTGAACAGCTGGTTGGTGGCCACGTCCATCATCGAGACCTGCTCGCGCGGGACGGTCGAATACTGGCCGCCGCGCACGCGCACGCGCACCATGTCGGCCAGAATGCGGCTCTTGGCGTCAACCGGCTCCGGCGCCTGGACGATGACTTCTTCGTCCTCTTCCATGGCCGAGAGGTAATGGATCTCATCGGAGACCACGCCGTTCTTGACCGCGTAGTAAGGCGTTTCGATGAAGCCGAACTCGTTGACGCGGGCATAAGTCGAAAGCGAAACGATCAGACCGATGTTCGGGCCTTCAGGCGTTTCGATCGGGCAAACGCGGCCGTAGTGCGAGGGATGAACGTCGCGCACTTCGAAAACCGCGCGCTCGCGGGTCAGACCGCCAGGTCCGAGGGCCGAAAGACGACGCTTGTGGGTGATGGCCGAAAGCGGGTTGGTCTGGTCCATGAACTGCGAGAGCTGGCCGGAGCCGAAGAACTCGCGAATGACCGCCATGACCGGCTTGGGGTTGATCAGGTTATTCGGCATCATGGTTTCGACATCCTGGAGGCTCATGCGCTCCTTGATGGCGCGTTCCATGCGCACCAGACCGATGCGGTACTGGTTTTCGAGCAGCTCGCCGACCGAACGGACGCGACGGTTGCTCATGTGGTCGATGTCGTCCACATGGCGATCTGGCAGACCGTCCTTGAGCTCGAGCAAATATTTCATGGTCATCAGCAAGTCGTTGTTCTTGAGCACCGTGCAGTCGAGCGAGGTGTCTTCGTCGCTGATGTGAAGCTTGCGGTTGATCTTCATGCGGCCGACGCGCGAAAGGTCGTAGTAGGCCGGGTTGAAGAATAGGTTTTCGAAGAAGCTCGTGGCGATTTCGATGGTCGGCGGATTGGACGGCCGCAAACGACGATAAATGTCAATGATGGCTTCTTCGGCAGTATCGACCTTGTCGACCGCCAAGGTTTTGGTGAGCGTCGCACTGTAAGTGGCTTCGTCAATCAAGATAGTGAGGATCTCGCTAACGCCGAGATCTTCAATCTTCTTGACGAGTTCTTCGGTGAGAGTGTCGTTTGCTTCGGCCAGAATCTCGCCGGTAGCCATATTGACGATGTCGCGGGCCAGAACCTTGCCATAGAGCTCACCGCGATCCATCTCGATCGGGGCAATCTCGCGATCCTTGGCCTTCTTGACGGCGCTCGAGGTGATCTTGCGACCAGCCTTGACCAGCACTTCGTCGGAATCCTTGAACTTGATATCAGCCTCGGCTCTGAGGCCCTGGAACTTCTCGAGATCAATTGTCTTCAGGACCTTGTCGCCAAGCAGCTCGTGGCGTTCGGTAAGATAATAGATGTCGAGGATCTTCTCGTTGTCATAGCCCATGGCCTTGAGCAGGGTCGTGGCTGCCATCTTGCGGCGGCGATCGATGCGCAGGTAAAGGATGCCCTTGGCGTCAAAGTCAAGGTCGATCCAGGAACCACGCGCCGGAATAATGCGGCCGGAGAACAGCGCCTTGCCGCCGGTGGCCAGGCGGGCAGAGGTTTTATCGAAAAAGATACCGGGAGAACGGTGCAGCTGGCTGACGATCACGCGCTCGGTACCGTTGATGATGAAGGTGGAACTATCGGTCATCAGCGGGATCTCGCCGAAATAGACCTCCTGCTCCTTGATGTCTCGGATGCTCTGGGTGCCGGTTTCTTCATCACGGTCCCAGACTACCAGCCGCACCTTGAGGTTAACGGTGGCAGCGTAGGTCAGACCCTTCTGAACGCACTCATCGATATCGTATTTAGGATCGCTCAGGCGGTATTCGACAAACTCGAGCGATGCATCTTCGTTAAAATCCTTGATCGGAAAGACTGACTTAAAGACCGCCTGCAAGCCGAAATTCTTGCGCTTTTCGGGCGGCGTATCCTTCTGCAAAAAGGCGGTATAGGACTTCTTGGGGAGTTCGACCAGGTCGGGCATTTCCAGGGTGGTCTGCCGTTTTGCGAAACTCTTGCGCCTTATCTGAGGATCCGAAAGGATAGATTTTGTCATATTAGGGTCTTCCTCTTAGTTTTGGTAAAAATGACGCAATTTATAATAACGTACAAAAGGGGTTGGCATACACCAACCCCATTTTTGCGAACCGGAAGTCGGCGTCTTACTTGATCTCGACAGCGGCGCCAGCCTCTTCAAGCTGCTTCTTGGCAGCTTCGGCGTCTTCCTTGGAAAGACCGGTCTTGACGGGGTTCGGAGCGCCTTCGACGAGCTCCTTGGCTTCCTTCAGGCCCAGGTCGGTCAGCTGACGCACAACCTTGATGACCTGGATCTTCTGAGCGCCGCCGTCCTTCAGGACAACGTCGAAAGAGGTCTTCTCTTC
>Ga0079070_1072542_pt1 | contig 12066 bp, 8 predicted proteins | sample ADurb_Oil_03_Slu_FD_74543 | JGI IMG/M metagenome (GOLD analysis project Ga0079070, IMG submission 74543) | Active sludge microbial communities from Illinois, USA, of municipal wastewater-treating anaerobic digesters - ADurb_Oil_03_SludgeMetaT... | ecosystem: Engineered > Bioreactor > Anaerobic >...
GCTGGAACGCGCCGTCACCAGCGGCACGGCCCATGCCGCGCCGGCCTACGGCCTGCCGACCGACGCCTGCGGCAAGACCGGCACGACCGATGACTTTCGCGATTCCTGGTTCGTGGGCTATACGCCGCGCACGGTTTGCTGCGTCTGGCTGGGTAACGACGATTTTAGTCCCTGCGGTCTGAACGGCGCGCAGGGCGCCATGCCGGTAGCGGCCGGTCTGCTGGGCGAACTCGGCTCTGTTAAGCGGCGACCGGTGCCTAGCGTGATCGTCTACCGCGAGATCGACCCGCATGACGGCAAACTGGCGCGCAGCTTCAATCCCGACAAGATTAGCATGCCCTTCGTGCGCGGCACCGAGCCGCAGGAGTATTCGAGCGGCCAAGTCTTGCGCTTCATCTTCGGCTGGCTGCGCGGCCGCAACTGAGCGCGTTTCGGCTTGCCCTTTTAAATCGCAGCGTTTATGCTAGCGCGCTATGGATTTCAGGAACGAAGCCTGTGTCTGGTGCCAGTTCAGGAGCAGACCCTTGCAGGATTGCCGAATCTGTCCACGTTACGAGCGCCTAACGCTGGCCTCGGCCGAACGGCTTGATGCCGCACGGCTCTGCGCCGCCTGCGCTAACCGCGCCTCAACCGAACTGGAAGTCTTCTGCCGTACCAATCGCTTCTATCAGCAGGATTCGGGCGAAGATTTCGAATGCTACAAGTTTCTGCTGCTTGGGAGCGCTGCTTGAAGCAGACGTCGGTCGTGACCGTCTTCCTCGAGCATCAGGGGCGCATCGCGCTCTTTCGGCGCAGCCAGGCTGTCAGTACCTATCAGGGTTGCTGGGCCGGTATCAGCGGTTATCTGGAAGGCGCGCCGGAAGAGCACTTCAAGGTTGAACTCAGCGAGGAAACCGGCCTGACGCCTTATGAATACCGTCTGCTGCGCCGCGCCGAACCGCTTCAGATAATCGACGGCGAACGCGTCTGGCTGGTGCACCCTTTCTTGTGTCAGCTACTGGCCGAGCCGGACAGCATCCGCCTCGATCGCGAGAATGTCGAGGTTCGCTGGTGCGAGCCGCAGACGATCGACGAACTTGAGACCGTGCCGGGACTCGCGGCGGCCTATCGGGCCGTCAGTTTTGAGCCGGTACGGGAACGCCTGGCTGTTTTCAGCGCAAGGCTCAAAAATGATTTAACCTCTGGCTCGCGCGAATTGGCGCAGGCCGCGCTCGAATTTCTGGCGGCTGAAGTCGAGGCGAGCAATGCCGCCGACGCCGCGGTGCTGGGTGCCGATCTCGAACGGCTCGCGCTAGTAATTAGCGGCCTGCGGCCGGCCATGGCGGCGATCGCCACCAGCCTCTACCTAGTGGTGGGCGAGCTGAAGCGCATCAAACCGGCCGAGCGCGCCGAGATTCAGAGCCTCATCAATAGACATCTGGCCGCCTTGCGAAACGCCGGTGCGCTTGTCTGCGCTCAGCTAGCGCCGCTGATCGCGCCGGGCAGCCGCATTCTGTTGCACAGCTACAGTTCGAGCGTGGCCGCGGCCTTGCCGGCGCTGCGCGAGCAGGGCTGCCGCCTGCTGGTCTGCGAAGCCAGGCCGGGTCTGGAAGGCCGGCGCACCGCCCAACTAGCCGCCGAGCTGGGCTGCGAGGTCAGCCTGATTACCGACGCGGCCGTGGCCGGTCTGATCGAGAGCATCGACCTGGCCCTGCTGGGCTGCGACGCCGTGCTGGCAGACGGCAGCGTCGTCAATAAGGCCGGTTCGGCCCTGTTCGCCGCCAGCCTGAGGGCGGCCGGGCGACCGGTCTATTTCATGGCCGAGCGGCGCAAGCTGGCTATCTGCGGCAACCAGCCTGTCACGGAAGAGCACGACCCCGACGAGGTCTGGCCCGAGCGGCCGGCCGGCGTCGCGATCATCAACAGTTATTTCGACCAGACGCCGGCGCGCGCCATCAGCGGGATTCTGCTGGAGGACGGCCTGTACGAGCCTTATCAGATCAGACGACTGGTCGATGAAATATTGCATGCTGGAGTAATTTGATGTGGTTCAGACGCGGTAAGACCGACGAAGACTTTTTTCTGCTGCTCAACGAACAGGGCGTCAAGACCCTGGAGGGCCTGAACGCGCTTTACGATTTCGTGCGCGAGGGCACGCAGGCCAATGCCGACGCCGTCAAGGAGATCGAGCGCGAGGCCGATGACAAACGCCGCATCATAATCGACCGGCTCAATCACACCTTCATCACGCCGATCGACCGCGAGGATATCTTCAGCCTTTCGCGCGCCATCGACGACGTCATGGACTACGCCTGCTCGACAGTCTACGAGATGCAGATCTACAAGGTCGGGATCGAAGCCGACATCATCGCCATGGTCGAGATTCTGGTGGATGCTGGCCGCGAACTGGTCGCTGCGCTCAAGAACCTGAAAGATTATCCGAATGTGGCCATGGAGCATGCCCGGCGCGTCAAGAGCGCCGAAAACACCATGGAAAAGACCTACCGTAACGCGCTGGCCCGGCTCTTTGAGGGCACCGACCCGGTCCATATGCTCAAGATGCGCGAAGTTTACCGCCACCTGAGCAACGCGGCCGACCGCGGCGACGAGGCCGCGAACATCATCAGCGACATCATCGTAAAGATGACCTAAAAAAACGGAGGAAAGTAATGAACATTTATTCATGGCTCCGCGATAGCGCGAGCGACAAGCCCGGTAAGGTTTGCCTTACCTACAAGGGGCGCGAACTGACCTATGGCGAATTCAAACGTCTGACCGATGCCTTCGGCACCAGTCTGCGGCTGGCCGGTATCGGCCGGGGCGACTTCGTCACCATGGTACTGCCAAATTCGTCTGAATTCATGATCGCCTATCTGGCGATTGCCGGCATCGGCGCGGTCGTTGTGCCGGTCAATCCGGCCTACAGCCCTCGCGAATTGGCGCACATCCTGAAAGACTCGGGCTCGAAAGCCCTGATTATAGAACGTTCCAAAGTTTCGAACTACGAGGCCATCCAGGCCCAGTGTCCGCTCGAAACCGTCATCACGGTCGGCGACGACGGCAATTTCCAGACCTGGGTCTCGGGCAAGGCTGACGAGCTCGGCGAAGACATGGCGAGCGACGACGTGGCCGCGATGGTCTACTCGGCCGGCCTGACCGGCTACGCCATGGGCGCCATGCTGACTCACGGCAATCTGAGCCACAATTCCGACCTGATGCGCCAGTGCTTCAATTGCGACGAGACCGACCGCGCCCTGGTGATGATTCCCTGCTTCCACACCTTCAGCGCCAGCGCCAACTTCCTTTCGATGATCAGGCTGGGCGCCAGCATGCACGTCATGAAGGGCATGGATCTGGCCGAACTCAAGTACGCCCTGACCGAGGGCGGCGTGACCACGGTCGGCGCGGTGCCGCCGCTGTGTTTTGCCTTCGTGCATCATCCCGACCTGCAGACCATCGACTACAAGCGTCTTAAGGCCATCATCTCGGGCGGCGCGGCCCTACCGCTTGAAATCTACCACGCCTTCAAGGAACGCTATGGCTGCGAGATCTATGAGGGTTACGGCCTGACCGAGGCCAGCCCGGTCTGCTCGGTCAATAGCATCCACAAGCCGGTCAAGCCCGGTTCGATCGGCACCGTGGTGCCCGAGGTCGAGGTGCGCGTGGTCGACGAAAACGGCGTTGACGTTCCGGTCGGCGCCGGCGGCGAACTGATATTCAGAGGACCGAACGTCATGAAGGGCTACTACCGCCATGAGCGTGAAACCAACGATATAATACGCGACGGCTGGCTCTATACCGGCGACCTCGGCCACGTCGACGCTGACGGCTACATCTACATCACCGGCTTCAAGAAGGAGATGATCATCGTCTCGGGCTTCAATGTCTATAACCGCGAGGTCGAAGGCGTGCTCAAGAGCATTGCGGGCGTGCGGGACGCGGCCATCGTTGGACTTCCCGACCTGATGCGCGGCGCCACCATCCGGGCCTACGTCGTCAAGGAAGCCGGCGCCGAGCTGAGCGAGAAGGAACTCAAGGTGCAGGCCCGCAGCCAGCTGGCCAATTACAAGACGCCGCGCGAGTTCGTTTTCGTCGATGAGATTCCGCGCGATGCCAACGGCAAGGTTCTGGCTGAGCAGTTGATCAACGGTTGATGAACGCATGTGATTTCTGTCCGCGCCGCTGTGGCGCGGACAGAACCATTCATAACGGACTATGCGGCGCCGGCCGGCTGATTAGGGTTGGTTCGATCGTAGTGCACCGCGGCGAGGAACCGCCGCTCATTCAGGGCGCCGGTTCCGGCGCTGTGTTCTTGAGCGGCTGCCAGCTCAGGTGCAGCTACTGCCAGAACAAGCAGATTTCGCACGGCAGCTACGGCCGCGATCTGACGCCGGCCGAACTGAGCGCCTATCTGTTCAAACTCAAGGAGCGCGGCTGCAGCAACATCAACCTTGTCACGCCGCTGCACTACAGCGAGCAACTGCTTGAAACCCTTGATTTGAGCGTCGGCCTTGACCTGCCGGTGGTGATTAATTCGGGCGGCTACGAGTCGGTTGCAACCCTCAAACGCTGGCGTGAGCATGCCGACGTCTATCTGCTCGATATCAAGTACGGCGACGATGCCGCCGGCCAGCTGCTGAGCGGCGTGCCGGATTACTGGCAGCGCGTCCGTGAGGCAGTCGAATACGTGTTCGAAACCAAGGGCCCGCTCGAAGTCGACGCCGATGGTCGGGCTGTCAGGGGCTTGATGATCAGACATCTGGTTTTGCCGGGCATGCTGTCGAATCCTTTCGCCGTGCTCGAATTTCTGGCCGAGCTGTCGCTCGATATTCCGCTCAGCCTGATGTGCCAGTACAACCCGGCCTTTTACGAAGGCCAGCTGGCTGAGATGCAGCGCAGCCTGGAAGAGGACGAATACCAGACCGTGATCGACAAGGCCCTGGATCTGGGCTTTGAGACGCTTTTCGTGCAGAGCAGCGAGGCCTGCGAAACCTATGTGCCGGACTTCGGCGCAGAGCGGCCGTTTGGCGACGCTGACGATCTTCTGAATGGCTGATAATTCCAGACCGCGGGTTTAATTAAATAAACTGCTAAACCATACGGTGATTTATGCCGATGACTGGGGTGTTATGGAGCAAATAGCCCAGAATTTTGAGGAGCGTTTCAAGTCGGAGACCCGCGACCTGTTCTATCAGCGTACGCTGGCGGTGTTGCTGGTCGGGTTTATATTGATTCCGCTTTTCAGCATTCTCGATTACTACGTTGTCCACCGCTTCGCCGATATCTTCTTTGCTTACCGTGCCGCCTGCGCGTCAGCCTTCTTTGTTATGATGTTGGTTTACTTCTCGAAGTGGGGGCGCAGTCATCCTTTTGCGATAGCGCTAGTCGGGTATGTTATTGCCGGCGCGACCATATCGGCCATGACCTTCCAGATGGGCTGGGGATCGTTCTACTACGTCGGCATTCTGATGGTGCTGGTGACTTTCGCGGTGCTATTGCCGCTGAATGTCAAGCAGTCGATCCTTACCGGAATTCTGCTTTACCTGATCTACGCCTTGCCAATGGTGCTGTTCATCAAACATACGCCTAATGATTTGCGGGTCTTTTTTAATAATAGCTTCTTCTTCGTGTTCTTTATCGTAATTACGATCGTGCAGTGTTTTGAAGATGAGAAGGCCCGGCGGCGCGAGTTCAATCTTAGAATAGAGTTTGACGTGCTGGCCGAGCGGCTCTCATATTACGCTCAGAATCTTGAGATCGAGGTCGACAAACGCGCCAAGCAGCTCGAAGAAACCGAGTTTCGTTATCGCGAGCTCTACGAGAACATCATCGACATCGTCATCCTGGTTGACCGCAGCAGCAAGATCTTGATGGCCAACCCGCGCTTTTATGACACCATCGGCCTCAAGGACGGCGACAAGCTCGACTTCAGCTTCATGAGCTTCGTGCATCCGGTGGATGTGCCGATCGTTCAGGATAACATGATCGCCCGGCTGCTCAAGGAGCAGAACGTTCAGGACTTCCAGTTCCGCTTGGTCAGCCGCCAGGGAAAGATCTACATGGTCGAATGCAACGCCAAGAGCATCAAGAAGGGCCGGGCACTGGTCGGCTTCCAGATGGTTATCCGCGATGTAACCGAGCGTAAGAAGCTCGAGCAGGATCTGCTCGAATCCTATAAGAGCGTTCAGGAAGCCCGGACCGCCACGATTCTGGGCCTGGCCAAGCTGGCCGAATATCGTGATGAGGATACTGGCAGCCATCTCGAACGCATCCGTGAATTCGCCCGGATCATTACGGTCGAGCTGGCGCGCAGCCCCAAGTATGCGAGCTACATCACCCGGGAATATATCGAGGATATCTATAACTCGGCGATTCTGCACGACATCGGCAAGGTTGGCGTGCCGGATTCGATCCTGCTCAAGCCGGCGCGGCTGAGCCCGGACGAGTTCGACGTGATCAAGCGCCACTCGATGCTGGGCGGCGACGCTCTCCGGGCCGTGGAGTCGCAGATCGACGGCACATCCTTCCTGACGCTCGGCAAGGAAATCGCCTACTACCACCACGAAAAATGGGATGGCAGCGGCTATCCTATGGGCCTCAAGGGCAGCGAAATTCCGCTCTCGGCCAGGATAGTCGCGATCGCCGACGTTTATGACGCGCTGACCAGTAAACGGGTCTACAAGGACGCCTTCTCGCACGAGAAGGCGCTCGAGATCATCAAAAACGACTCTGGCACGCATTTTGACCCTGACGTGGTCGAAGCCTTCCTGATGAACGCCGAAGACTTTAGGCGGGTTCGCGAGGAGCTGCACGACCTGGAGCAGGCCAAGAGCGCCTGAGCCCTGCGCGACCGAGCGCGCTAGCGGCGCGCTTTGCGATTCGGCTTTGATTTTGTTACCCAAAGCGGTTCGGCTGGGTTATATTGCGTGATCATTCATCGAGCGAGGGTCACGTGGATTTTCATAACCCCTATACGCATGGATTCGTAAGAGTCGCGGCCGGCGTGCCGGAAGTGCGGGTCGCCGACCCGGTCTATAATGTCGCATCCACGCTTAAGCTTCTGCACCAGGCCGAAGCAGCCCAGGCCGTCCTGGCAGTCTTTCCCGAAATGGGGCTGACCGGCTACAGCTGCGACGATCTGTTCTTTCAGGGCGCGCTGCAGGCCGAGGTCGAGGCGGCTCTTGCGCGTTTACTCGAAGCTTCAGTGACGTTGAAGCCGGCCTTCGTGGTCGGCGCGCCGCTCATGATCGAAGGTAGCCTCTATAACTGCGGCATCGTCATGCACTCTGGCCGGATTCTGGGGGTTGCGCTCAAGAGCTATCCGCCCAACCACCGCGAATTCTACGAGCTGCGTCAGTTTGCGCCAGCCGACGCCTTGCTGACCGACGAGCTGACCTTGTGTGGGCAGCGTGTGCCGGTCGGCGCCGACCTGATTTTTGAAGTCGAGAATGTCGCCGGTTTCAGCTTCTATGCCGAAATTTGCGAGGATGTCTGGGTGGCCGTGCCGCCTTCGAGCTATGCCGCCCTGGCCGGTGCCAGCGTGCTTTTAAATCTTTCGGCCTCCAATATCACGGTTGGCAAGGATGAGTACCGCCACGCCTTGACCGCCAACCAGTCGGCCAGAACCTTGAGCGCCTATGTCTACACCGCGGCCGGCCCAGGCGAATCTACCACTGACCTGGCCTGGGACGGTCAGGCCCTGATCTACGAAAACGGCACCCTGCTGGCCGAATCGCAGCGTTTTGACTGGCAGCCGCAGCTCATCACGGCCGATATTGATCTTGAACGGTTGAATCAGGAACGCAGCCGCACCGGCAGCTTCGCCGCGACGCGCCGGAGCCATCGGGCTCAGCTTGAAACTTTCAGACGCGTCGGGTTCAGGCTGGAGATGCCGCAAGGACCAATCGAAACGGTCCGTGCGATCCAGCGCTTTCCATATGTGCCGAGCGACAGCAGCCAGCGCGAACGGCGCTGCCACGAAGTCTACAGCATTCAGGTTCAGGGGCTGGCCAAACGGCTGAAAGCCAGCGGCTTCAGTAAACTGGTGATCGGCGTTTCAGGCGGCTTGGATTCGACCCAGGCTTTGATTGTGGCGGCGCGCACCATTGACGAGCTCGGGCTGCCGCGCGCCAACATCAAGGCCTACACCATGCCGGGCTACGCCACCAGCGCGCGCACCTACGCCAATGCGCTCTGCCTGATGCGCGCGCTCGAGGTCGATGCGCACGAGATCGACATCCGGCCCAGCTGCCAGCAGATGATGCAGGACATCGGCCATCCGTTTGCCGAGGGCCAGAACCACTACGATGTGACCTTCGAGAACGTTCAGGCCGGCGAGCGCACCAGCCATCTCTTCCGACTGGCCAATCAGCTGGGCGCGCTGGTGGTCGGCACCGGCGACCTGAGCGAGCTGGCGCTCGGCTGGTGCACCTATGGCGTCGGCGATCACATGAGCCACTACAATGTCAACGCCAGCGTGCCCAAGACCCTGATCCAGTACCTGATCCGTTTCGTGGCCGATCAGGGCCTGTTCGGCCACGATGCTTCCGTATGCCTGAACGATATTCTCGATACCGAGATCAGCCCCGAACTTGTGCCGGGCGACGCCGGAGGCGGCCCCCATCAGAAGACCGAGGACGTGATCGGGCCTTACGAGCTGCAGGATTTCAATACTTACTATGCGACGCGTTTCGGTTTCAAACCGAGCAAGATTGCCTATCTGGCGCTGAACGCCTGGCGCGACGCCAGTCAAGGAGCCTGGCCGGACGTTCCGCTCGATAAGCGCCACCAGTACAGCCTGGCCGAGATCAAGGCCTGGCTGGCGGTCTTCGTCAGGCGTTTCTATGGCGCTAGCCAGTACAAGCGCAGCTGCATTCCCAACGGCCCAAAGGTCGGTTCAGGCGGTTCGCTCTCGCCGCGCGGCGACTGGCGCGCGCCCAGCGATGCCGAATCGGCGGTCTGGCTGCGCGAGTTGGCGACGATTCCGGAAGACTGACCGATCTAGGCGTTTTCGGATTTAAGAATCTGGGTCAGGGCGCTGGCGAAGGCCTGCATCTTGTATGGTTTCTGGATGAAGTGGCTAATGCCGACATCCTTGAGCCATTTTTCGGCTAGATCGGGCGAGAAGCCGGAGGTCAGCACGATCGGGATGTTGGCTCTGATCTTGAGCAGTTCTTCGGCCAGAACCGTGCCATTCATGTGGGGCATGGCATAGTCGGTGATTACGACATTGAACCTCTCGGGCGCGTTGGCGAAGATGACCAGCGCCTCTTCCGGGCTGGCGGCTGTCTTGACCGAGTAGCCCAGCTTGGTCAGGATGTGGCTGCCCAAGCTCAGCAGCGCCAGTTCGTCATCCACCAGCAGGATCAACTCTCCGTGGCCCGTGATCTGGCTGCCGACCGGTTCAGTTACAGCGCAGGACTGACTGTCGCAGCGCGGCAGGTAGACGTGGAAGGTCGTGCCCAGGCCCGGCTCGGAGTAGACCGAGATCTCGCCCTTCAATGATTTGACGATGCCATGCACGGTCGACAAGCCCAGGCCGGTACCCTCGCCCTTGGGTTTGGTCGTGAAGAAGGGCTCGAAGATGTGCTGCAGGGTTTCGGCATCCATGCCGATGCCGTTGTCACCGACCGAAATCATGATGTAGCGCCCGGGTGCTAGGCCGGATTCGTGCTCGGCAGAGCTTATCTCGTAGGGGTTCAGTTTCATGGTCAGGACGCCGCCCTTGGGCATGGCGGCGTAAGCGTTGGTGCATAGATTCATGATGATCTGATGCAGCTGGGAAGGGTCGGCTAAAATGGTGCCGCTTGCCTCGATAGCGCTCTGGATGACGATTGTGCTTGGAATGGATGCGCGCAGCAGCTTCAGGGCTTCCTTGACGATCAGGTGCGGTTCAATGGCCGTGACCTCGGTTTCGACGCGGCGGCTGAAGGTCAGGATCTGTCTGACCAGGTCGCGGGCGCGGTCAGCGGCGGTCAAGACCTCGTGCAGATGGCTCTGGGCCGTCTGCGTGTCGCTCAGTTCTTCCATTGCCAGTTCGCCGTAGCCGATGATGCCGGTCAGAATGTTGTTGAAGTCGTGGGCGATGCCGCCAGCCAGCGTGCCGATGGCTTCCATTTTCTGCGCCTGGCGCAGCCTGAGTTCGTTGTTTTTGTTATCGCGCTCTAGCCGCTTGCGTTCGCTGATGTCGTGCATGACGGCCAGCAGATGGGGATTGTCTGGTAAGTCTACGCGGTTAAGCGAAATCTCGCTATCGAAGGCGCTGCCGTCTGAGCGCAGGTAACGCCACTCGAAGAATTGCGGCTGGCCGGTTAGGGCCTGCTCGATGAAATGGTCAACTTTGGCGCTTGAGGTGTTTCCGTCCGGCTGAGTTTCCGGCGAGATGCTTTTCGGGGTGCGACCTATGATCTCATCCCTGTTCATTCCGAGCATCTCGCAGCATCGACGGTTGCAGTCGATGAAGACACCGTCGCGCAGCAGCAGAATTGCGTCGTTGGCGGTTTCGAACAGGGTTCGTTGTTTCTCCTCGTTGATTTTGAGGGCTGAATTGGTCTCGATCAATGAAGTGGTCATGCGGTTCAGTATTACGCCCAAGCGTCTGGTTTCCTGTGTGCCGCTTATCGGTATGTCCGCTCCGCTGAAGTTTTGCTCTTCGATCATTTGGGCCGCGTTTGCCAGCTTAAGAAGCGGCTTGGATAGGTATCGCGACAGAATCAGCGCCAGCGCGAGGGCAAAGGCATATAGGACAAGCGCTAGAACGATAATCTTATTGGTTAGGTTTTGCGCGGGCTTCTTGACTTCGTCCAGATAAACTGACGAGCCGAGGTACCAGTCCAGCGGAGCAAAGTAAGTGACGTAGGCCCGTTTTGTGAAACGATATTCGTCCTTGTGCCGCGGCGGCTTGTCCCATGTGTATTCGACAGGGATGTCCGGCGTGCGGGACGCCTGCATCAGCTCGTTGAACAGCGGTTTTTTAGTTCGAGGATTGATCAGATTTCTTACATTCCGGTTGGCGAGCGATGGGTGGATTATGACGTTATTCTGGCCATCGAATAAAAACAGGTAGCCGCTGTCGGCGATTTTGACCCTGGAAAGCGTTTGTTGCAGTTCCGTGACGATCGCGGCTTTGCGTTTGGCTGTCTCGGCCTCGATGTCATCAATGTAGACGCCGCTACCGATGATCCAGTTCCAGTGTTTTGTGCGTGCCAAGTAGGAAAGTTTGGGCTGGCCTTTGTTGACGCCTGCGGCAGTGGGTTTGGGCCAGGTGTAGCGCAGGTAGCCGCTGCCAGTGCGCTTGGTTGCGTCATTCATGGCCAGCAGTACATGCTGGCCGCTTGGCAATGCCTTATAAAAAAGCGGGTCGTTGGGGAAGGTGTTTTCTATTTCAGGGATCGTGGGGTGCATTAGAACGTTTGGAGTCGGCTTGCTTAATTCATGAATCCAGAAGTAGCCGGTGCCGCCTTCATAGCGCAAACGTCGGAGTTCGTTCATCGCGAGTTTTTTGGCTTGATCCTCGGTCAGTTTGCCGGCGCGGTAATCCTGGTAGTAGCCGTCAACTATCGTTAGCGCAAAGCCTACGACGTTCTTGAGTTCGTTCTGCCTTTGCTGAAGCGCGTGCTCCCTGTGGTAGAGCAGGCTTTGATATTCGGTTTCGATATTTAGTCTGACTGTTTCCAAAAGATTGCGGGTATGTTCGTCCTCAACCTTGAAGATTGCCCTGGTGGTTTCTCTGTCGACGAAAATCAGAATGGATACAGTTGTTAGTAGAACAATCAGACCGATGCAGGCCAGAATGGTTTGTCTTAGGGTGAATGTGCTGTATTCCGGCCTGCGCAACTGCTACCTCCAGAGAACTCTTGAGCTGAAAGTCTTCGTGGTTCTTTGGTGGTTATTTAAGAACCCAAGCTTTTTAGTCAATCGCGCAACCCGTCGGGGCAGTCTTGCTCAAGTGTGGTTTAGCGCCAGGGTTGCGTCCGAATCGCGCACATAGAAAGGCTTGATTTCATGAACCGGTTTCTCGGGTGCGGCTTCAGCAAGCTTTGCGATAATCGAGGCATTGGGGCGCCAGAGCGTTGTCGGAGTCGTGCA
>Ga0079070_1011019_pt1 | contig 11154 bp, 8 predicted proteins | sample ADurb_Oil_03_Slu_FD_74543 | JGI IMG/M metagenome (GOLD analysis project Ga0079070, IMG submission 74543) | Active sludge microbial communities from Illinois, USA, of municipal wastewater-treating anaerobic digesters - ADurb_Oil_03_SludgeMetaT... | ecosystem: Engineered > Bioreactor > Anaerobic >...
TTGGGGCAGGCATCGGCACAAGCGCCGCACTCGGTGCAGGCACTGGCGTCGATTTCGTACTTACCCCTGCCTTCGCTGATAGCGCTAACAGGGCACTCATCGGCGCAAGCGCCGCAGGAGATGCAGTCATCAGTAATTTTATAGGCCATGTTAATCTCCTTCCTTGGGAAAATTATATGGAAGTCATATAGATTTTTAGAGCCGAAAGCAACCTGATTCTAAGGAACAGTCGTCTCGGATTCTGCGATCAGCCCAAGCTTAACAAGCTCCTCGATCAGCTTGGCGCGATCGACCGGTTTAATCAGATACCAATCCGCGCCAACCTCCAGCGACTGCATGACGGTTTCGCGCTCGGCCTGCGATGATATCATCAAAACCTTGGCCCGCTCTTGATCACTGACCCCTAACTTGCTCTCGACGCTCCGGATGCGTTTAACGGCTTCATTGCCCTCCATGCGAGGCATTACAATATCCATCAAAACCAGATCAAAGGGCTCCTGCTCCTGCCAGGCCTCCGCGAAGGCTCGCACCGATTCGTCGCCGTCGACCGCCACGAAGACCTCCCCGAAGGGGCTTAGCATCTTCTGCAGAATGCGCCGGCTGCCGTAATCGTCATCCACGATCAAGATTCGCATCATTTCTCCCTATAATTGAAATAAACCTTGACCGTGACAACTCAAGCCGCAAGCCATCGCAAATTCAACGCGGCGCAAGCGGCGGTGCATAGGCCCAGAGTACGGCAATCAGAAACAAGAGCAGCGTATAGCACAGTGCCGTTAGGACCATCGCAACACCCCGCCGACCCGCCGGATAACGATAGGCTGCCGCCATGACCGGCAAAGTCGCCAAAGGAAAGGCGACCAACCAGACCGCCGAAAAATGCTTCACCCAGAGCCAGCCGCAGGGTACGATGCAAAAGCTCAAGCCAATCAAGCCGACGAGAGCATGAACCCGGTCCAGGCTGACTCCACGCGCGAGCAGAACAGTGTAGAAATTGCGGTTGCCGACCGCCCTATCGGCAGCAATGTCCTTAGCATCCTTAAAGGCCGCAAGCAGACTCCAGCCTAAAAAAATCAAAAGCGCATTAAAGGCCAGCTCGCCTGAAAACATAAGGTTGGGAACGGTCAATGCGCCTGCCAGGTAGGCCAGGACGCCCCACAGGCCTTCCACTGCCTGATTGATGGGAAAGAGACGTTTGAACCTGAAGGCCTCGTGATGGTAAACTATTGCAAGCAGCCAGATACAACCAAGCGGCACATACAAAAGGCTCTGTCCCCAGTAAATCGCCATGAAAAACGCCGCAAAAAATAAATTGAACCAATAAACATCGCCAGCCTCGACCGCCGACGCACGACCGGCCAGCCGATCTTCTTCACGGTCGTAGTAGTCGTTCTGCACCAAGGCCACCTGTCCAGCCACTAGAATCACGATTGCGCTCAGCAGAGCCATGGGACTCAGCGGCCCGTGAATGGCCGCGCCAATCAGGCAAATCAGTACAAAGGGCAGGCAGTGCGGGCTGCGCACCAACAAACTAAGCGCCAGCCGCGGTCTGAGGCCCAGGTAGAAAGCCATGCCAACCAGGAGTTGCAACAGACTGTTCAAGACCATGGCGGGTTGCGGCACGAAGCCTGCCAGCCACCGCGCGAGAGATGGCAAAGCCACGCCGACCAACATGAAGACCGCCAGATACACGCCGAGCGCCGCCAGACCGGCTCTGAACCAACTCGCGGTTCGCAAAACAACGTAGTAGACCGCGAAGCCCACGGCGACCCAAAGGCAAAGCCCTTCGCCGAAGGGCATGCCCTGTGATCGGTCAAAAAGGCTCAGCCCCAAGAGATCTGGCAAGCCGAAATAGTAGGTATAGGCAAAGTTACCGGGGCCATAGATGAAGACGTCGATCAAGGGCGGCAACACCCCGACAATCAGACCAACCAGCACCACGGGCATGACACGACGCCAATCCACACCGCCAAGCCGCGCCAGCACTAACGTAAAGCCCCAGGCAACCACGAAATAGAACACGCAGTTGTTTAAAGTATCCACGCCCAAGTAGGTGCGATTCGCCAGGACGACTTCAAGAAGAGTCCTGACCAAGCCGATCAGAGCCGCTGCCACGGCCACGACGGTCATCGAAGCGTTTCGGCGCTCCAAGGCATCGATCATGTTATCGATGAAGTTGAGCATCTAAGCCTCCTCCAGAAATTCACAACATCATAATCCAAACTAATATCAGCCTCAGGGCCTCAAGGCTTTCCGACCGGCTGACCCCAAGCAGGCTCACTCATTAAAACTGGGTAAGCAGCGGCCTCGGCCCGCGAAAGCTGGCGGGGCAGCAGGTAGATCACCTTGGCGCCAACGCGACCATCCGCTAGCATTACGCCCTTGACGGCCACCCAGGCGCCGACAACCAGTTGCGCGGGCGACATTGACGAGCCGTCCAGATTCAGGATGGCCGTCTGATAGCGACGACCATCCTGAATAAAATCAACCAAGCAAACCTCACGTTCCTGCACCACGAAGCTCTCGCAAGCCTCCTTGACGACCTCGATCTGGCCTTGAAAAACGACTCGCTCCACGGCCGGCTCATAGGAGCTGATGCGCGCGGCCAGCGCTGCGGGGCTCAACAGCAACCAGACAATCAAGAAGGTCAGCAATTTTTGAGCTGTCTGCATCGGATGACCTAAATCTGTTTCCAGTAATAGCGGTTGATCGAGAGTCTGGACGGCAGGTCCACTTTCAAGATACCCTCGGTGGTGCCGATCAAAAGCTGCGGACCGCTCTTGGTCATGATAAGTACCGGTGCAGTCGGCAGGCCCGTGACTGAGACATAGCGATCGCTGGCACCAAGGCGCTCTTCATCTGTTATCACGCCATCGTTATTGACATCGCTGTCGTTGCTGGGGTCAAAATTGAAGACCGCCTTGCCGGTCTGATGATCGAGAATATAGAGCCGACCGGAACCGATGCCCGAGCCCTTACAGCTATCCGTCGTGGTGGATGCTGCGCAATCCGGCAGGTAAGTGGTGAAAAAGACCATGCCGCCAAAGGTCATCGGCCGGGAGACAACCTTTTCACTAGCGCTGAGCTTGATGAACCAGCCATTAGTGAATGAATAGCTGCCATAGTTGTAACTGGTTACGTCATCAAGACTGGTTTCAACCAAAGGCAGGCTTCCAGAGGTTGTCGCCAGCCATTTGTTCTTGATGGCGTAGAAACGATTCTGGGTATAGCAATCGCTCGGATTGCTGCGGTCGCCACTGCCGATAAAGACGTATTCGCCCAAGCCGGTATCGAAGCGCTCCTGAGTGGCGTCCGGCGCATAGAAGAACTTGAGCCAGCGCCCTCTTTGGTCGCTATTGCCGCGCGCCCGGAACAAATGACGAAAGTCCCAGGTGCCATTGGCGTCGCGATCGGTCATCACGAAGAGATTGCCCCCCAGGTCGCCGGCATAGACTGTATCAACAAAGCCGTCATTATTGGAATCGAAGGCCACCAAATCAACGATGGAGTGCGTCATGGCGCTGTAGCCGTCGGCGCGACTAAACCTGAAAACCGGCGAGCCGCTGCCCATCTCAATCAAGCCGTTAGTTGCATTAACCGCAAACACAGCCCGACCGCTGTCATCGCCGCCGGCCGGCGTGTTGGTAGGCGCAGAAGAACTATTGGGTTTGTCGGCATCCTCATCCAAGTCATAGCCACCGGACATCAACAGCAGATAAGCAAAACTCGAGTCACCGTTACCGGTCTTGATTTTCTTGAGCTGCGGCCAACCCCAGGACTGGCCGAGAGGCTCACTCAAATTAACTACGCTCGGACCCAACTGCCAGACAAAGCTTGGGCTCTGATAGCTCGTCTGATTAAATGATCCACTCGTCGCGAAATCGCCGACTTTTAGTGTATAGTAGTTGGTACCGCCGCGCCTGAGGCCCACTGTCAGATAAAGATCGCTGCCCAATTTGTAGACTGCGGGCGAACCGTCCACGAAATACTCGTGCGCCGAATCGGTCTTGAGGCCGCTCTTGGTTTTCTTCAGGCTGGGGATCAAGTCCCAGGGCACAAAGGACCAAGCCTCCGTAACCAAGTCGTCGCTGTAGACCGGTGGCGTGTTGTCGTTGTTGGCATTGTCTGTATCCAAAAAGCAGTGCAAGAAGCCGTCATTGGCGCCAACAAAGACCAAGGATAAGCCCGTATGGGTCAAGGGATTATAGGCGATCGGGTATACGGCTGGGATTGAATGAATGACATCGCCCATGACCCAGTCACGCGCTGACGACCCTCCTGGGGCATAGATACCCTCGGCGCGCAAATAATTAATCAGGTCGTTCTTGGCGGCGTCACTGGAAACCCCCATCAGGCTATATGTAATATTCGTGTTGGTCGTGGCAAACAGGTTGTTGGCGTCGCTCAGATTCTTGTTAGCGTTGCCGGTCTTATAGGTATAGAAATTGCGGCTGGACTGGCCCAGCATCTGCAGCCCGGCACCGCCCTCAACCACCCGTGGACCATCACCGACGTCGGCCCATAACGATGAAACCGAGGCTCCGATGAGACCGCTAACGTCAACGGCCGGGGCGCCATTGCGATCTAGAACCACGCCAGAGGGGCTCAGCCCATATTTCTTAAGGTTGCCGCGCCAGATGCCGCTCTCGGTCGGAAAGAACAGCCCGAGGTAAAGACTGGAACCCGAGTAAACCTTATTGAGTTTGCTGACCGGCACGACCGGCGCTACGAAGTTTGAATTGCGAGCCAGAATGTCACCCAGAATCGAAGAGAAGGCCGCCTCAAGCTGCTGAGCATTCTCGGCCGAGTAGTAGGCGCCATGGCCATGACTGGAATCAGCAGCCCGTTTCAAAAGCAGGTCATTGCTGCCGGTGGCAAAACCGATGGTATAGGTCACAATCCTTTGATGGCTGAAGTTGGCGTCATTAAAACTCCCACCGCCCTGATCCGTCCCGGTCAAGATCAGATCCTCGTCATAGAGGAACTTGGCGACGTCATCCAGCCAGTGCGTACCGCCATTGCTATCCATGCCTGGGTCGGCGCCGTCAGCATCGCGATCGCCGATCTTGCGGTTATCCATGTAATTGTCACGGCTAAATATATTATCGCCGTTGCCATTGCCGATGTCGCTCCACGAGTTGCCGTCGGTCATCACAATCACGTAATTCTTCTGACAGCGCCACTGGATCGGCGAGACATAGCTGGTGCCCGGGTTAGCCCAAGACGCCTTGCCGGCAAAATACAAACCGGCCTCGGCCAAGCTTTCGGCCAAGGGCGTTGCGCCACGCGCCGTCAATCCGTCGATCTGAGTCTTAATCGTTGCGACATTGGTTCCAACAAGACTCAATATGCGCCCGCCGCGGTAGTCACCGGAGGCCTCGTCATTGAAGCGCATCAAGCCAAACCTGACCGTGGCCGTAGTGTCTAATAATTTCTTAACAACATCTTGAGCGACTGCCAGCTTGGTGCTGTAGTGCGTACTTGGTGATGCAAGATAATTCAAATAGTTGCCCGTAGCCAGACTCTCGGTATTACGAGAACCACAGCCATGCGGCGAACCGCTCTGAATGTAGCCGACCCAATGCCCGATGGTATCGAGCGCATCCTTGGCCTCGCCGCAGGCGATATCCGCAGTGGTCGTGGCAAAAGGCGACCAGTTCTCGGCCCCCCAGTCGCCACCAGTCTTGCGGTAGACCATGTAGCGACTCCGTGCGCTACGGCCCCAACCCGTATCCACGTCGCGGGCGTAATCATAGCTTGGATCATAAACGCTCGCCGGCACATTATCAGACATCGATCCCGAGGTATCGAAGATTATCAACACATTGGGAGCCACATTAATTAGGCTTCCGCTAAAAATATCGATATCATCAGCATGCATGTTGAGTGGCCAAAACATTAAGCCTGAAAACAACACGAGCATTGCTGTTTTTTTTAGCATAACTAGCCTCCTTGACTTACCGTATGGTCGAACAAGAACGCCGCAGACCGACCTCGACCATGAGATTCTGCGCGGACCTTACAATGCGGCGAAGATTGACCAAGCCGGACGAACTATTGCGATCAGAAATTGAGCACGTGATTACATCAACTGCGGCGCTGGTGGTTATGGCTGTTGGCCGTGATATCAAAGCTCCACCTAAGCCAACATTTTTAGGCTCTATGACAATTTTGCGGCTAACAACTAATGAAGTCATCAGATAATTGGCCAACCCTTGATCGCCTTCAAGAGCATCAAAGCCTTTTGCCCAAGGCCTGAACACTCTCTGACAACCCGACCGCTACTCCAATCTTCATCAACTAACAGGTCGTTCATCGCTGCCCTCAGTGCCACCTGTCCATCTCCCAAATGTGGCAGGCCAGAAATGCGTCTGACCTGCCACGACTGTTCAAAGATCAGATCTGTTTCCAGTAATAGCGATTAACCGAAAGATTGGTCGGCAGATTGAGTTTGATGATGCCCTCGGTCGTACCGGTCAGGATCTGCGGGCCATCCTTCGTCATGATTAGAACCGGTGCCGTCGGCAAGCCGGAGAGCTTCTTGTAACGGTCGGTATGCTCCAAGACTATCACCTTCTGGCCGTCACTGGTGGTGGTGTCGTTGGTGCTGTCAAAGTTAAAGGCAGCCTTGCCGGTCCTGTAATCCAGCGCGTATATCCGGCCCTCGCCAAGATCCGAGGTGCGGCACTCGTCGACCGTGCCGCCCGACGTCGAACAGTTCGACAAGTAGGTCGTGAAGACCACGATGCCGCCGAAGGTGATCGGCCGGGAAACCACCTTCTCGCCGCTCTCAAGCTTAATGAACCAGCCATTGTCCATGTAATTGGAGGCGTAGCTCGAATAGCCGTAAGAAGTGACATCGCCCAAGTCAGACTCATGCATAGGCAGGCTGGGCGAGCCTGGCGCCAGCCACTTGTTCCTGATGGCATAGAAACGGTTCTTGGTATAGCAATCAGTGGGGTTATTACGATCACCGCTGCCGATGAAGACAAAATCGCCATCTCTTTCCAGCGTAACATCAGGCCCATAGAAGAACTTGAGCCAGCGGGCGTCATCGCTACCGCGGGCGCTGAAGAGGTGCCTAAAGTTCCAGCTACCGTTGGCGTCGCGATCGTTCATCACGAAAAGGTTGCCGCCCAGATCGCCGGCATAGGCCGTATCGACAAAGCCGTCATCGTCATAATCAAAGATGGTCTGATCCACGATGGCATGCGTCATGGCCGTCTGGCCGTCCGCACGCGAGAAACGGAAGACCGGGCTGTCGCCGCCCACTAACAAGCCGTTGGCTGCATACACGGCGTATACCGCCCGGCCACGATCGTCACCACTGGCGGGCGCATTGGTAGGCGCGCTGTTCGAATTGGGCTTATCGTTGTCCTCATCCGCATCGTAGCCGCCGGTCAGGAACATGGCGGTCGTCGAGGACGTCGAGCCGGTTCTGAGTTTCATGACCGTCGGACGGTACCAGGACTGGCCAAGCGGTTCGGCCATGTTGGTGACGGTCGGACCGAGCTGCCAGACGAAGGCCGGGCTCTTGTATGAATCGGCCACGAAGCTGGCGCTGGCGTCGCTGCCCGAATACTGGCCGACCTTGAGCGTGTAGTAGTTGGTACCGCCACCCCTGAGCCCGAAGCTCAGATAGAGATCGCTGTCATAACGGAAAAGCAGCGGCGAGCCGTCCACGAAGTATTCGTGGCGCGAGTTGGTCTTGAGCTCGTCCTTGGTCTTATAGAGCGTCGCGACCAGATCCCAGGGCACGAAAGACCAAGCCTCCTTGACGCTGTCATCGGTATAGATCGGCGTCGGGTTGGTAGTGGTGACCTCGTTGTTGCCGCCGTCTGAGTCGATGAGGCAGTGCAGGAAGCCGTCATTGGAGCCCACGAAGACCAAGGTCTTGTCATTCGCGATCGAAATCACGGCCGGAGTCGAATGGATCACATCGCCCATGACCCAGGTCCGCTCGGAAGTGCCGGCCGGGGCATAGATGCCGTCAGCCCGCAGATAATCTATCAAGTCATCCTTGATCGTATCGGACGAAACGCTCATGTCGGCGGCCGAGATGGCAGTGTTGGCCTTGGCAAAAGCATTGACCGCGTCGGTCAAATCAGGCGAACTGCCGGCCTTGTGGGTATAGAAATAGTTGCGATCGGCCTGGCTGTGCATGATCGCGCCCGCACCGCCTCTGGTGACGTTCGGCCCATCGGCCGAGCTGCCCCAAAGCGACGAAACTTCCGCGCCGATAGTGCCGTTGGCGTCGAGCGCGGGATTGCCGTTGACGTCCAACACCTCGCCCGAGGTGCTGAGGCCGTACTTCTTGAGGTTACCTTCCCAGATACCGCTAGCGGTCGGCAGGAAGAGGCCCAGATAGAGGCTGCTGCCAGAGTAGACCTTATTGAGCCGGCTAACCGGCACTACCGGCGCCACGAAGTTAGAGTTGCGCGACAGGATATCGCCCACGATGCTCGTGAAGACGGTCTTGAGCTCGGCGGCGTTGCCAGCCTCGAAGAACAAGCCGTTACCGTGGTCGGTATCCACGGCCCGCTGCAGCAGGGTGATATCGGTACCGGCCCCGAAGCTGATGGTATAGGTCATGATGTGCTGCCGCGGGAAGGCGGGATCGTTGAAGCTTACGCCGCCCAAATCGCTGCCACTTGTGATCAGGTCGGTATCAAATAGATACTTGGCCGCGTTATCCAGCCAATGCGAGCCGTGGTTGGGAATGTTGGCGTCATCCAGACTGGGCACGTAGCCATAGCTGCCGATAATCTGCGGAAAAACCCTGGCCGTGTTAAAGAGGTTTGATCCGTTACCGTTGCCGTCATCGAAGGATGACTGGCCGTCAGTCATCAGGATCACGTAGTTGTTCTGGCAGCGCCACTGAATCGGCGAGGTATAAGTCGTGCCAGGGTTGGACCACGACGGCAGACCGGCAAAATAGATGCCGGCCTCGGTCAGAGTCTCGGCCAGCGGCGTAGCGTCGAGGTTGACGTCGTCGTCGATGGCCAGGGCGTCGATGGCCGCATTCATGCTCTCGGTGGAACTGCCAATCGGGCTAATGAGCCGCCCGCCCAGGCGATCGTGGGCCGAGAGCGGGTTGAAGCGCATCAGGCCGAAACGCACCGCGGCGCCGTTATAGACAGTCAGCAATTCCTTGATGGTCTGCTGAGCGATCGAGAGCCTAGTCGCCGGGGCATTGCCCGGTACAGAGTAGTAATTCAGGTAATTGCCAGTGGCCAACACCCGACTGTCCCGCGGGCTGGTGCTACAGCCAAAGGGCGTGCGGCCGTCGATGTAGCCGGCCCAGATGCCGATGCTGTCCAGGGCGCTGCGGGCCGGATTGCAGCCGATGTTCGAGGTTGCCGTGGTAAAAGAGGTCCAGCTGATATTGGGTCCAGCTATTTTCTTCTCATAAACTGTGTAACGGCTGTAGCCGGCGTTACCAGGGTCGGCCCCATAATTGTGGGTGGGGTCGTAGATGCTCGAAGCCACCATCTGAGACATGGTGCTGGAGGTATCAAAAATAATCAATACGTTGGGCGGCACATTAACCGACCCTCCGCTGAAAATGTCGATGTCGTCAGCCCATAGACTCATGGGTGCAAGCAGCAGGCTGATCAATGCCAGGGCGCGACCGAAGGTTTTAAACATGGCCATCCTCCTTACTGCGGTGTCGGATAAGACTTCCAGAGTCCGACCTGGACCGTCTGTTGATTATTGATGGCTGCGAGGCGGTAGTAATTGGTGCTGGTATAGGCAGCGCTGGTGCCGCTGCCCACGGGCGGCACCCCGGTACGCACAAGACTTATATTGACATTGGCGGCCGCAATGGCCGAACCCGACGGCAACGCCGAATTCAGATTGACCTGATCGCCAGCGCTCATGGACTTGTCGTACATGAGCTTGTCAAACTCGGCGACCACGTAGTCGCTGGCGCCATCGGCCTTATAGAAATCATCCTGGTAGCGCAGTTCATTGCCGGCAATGCGCGTCTCGATACCGGTCGTGCGCATCACGCCGATGCCGATCAGCATGAGCGCAACCAACACAATCAGCACCATTACCAGAACCACGCCACGCTCGCGATTATCAGGGCTCATGCTCTGCCTCCTAATACTGTCCGACCTGGTTGCCGGCCGCGACGAAACTGATTGCGGCGCTGTGCGACAGGAGCTTTTCTTGCCAAGTCACGGTCAGCGCTACCTGGCGCGAGTTAGTCGCCGTTCCCAAGGCGCTGACAACCCAAGTCAAGCTATATGAAACGCCGTTCTTGACCACGGTGGCGCCCGCATGATTGCCGAGGCTGAGATCGCCACTAGCAAGTCCGGCGTTGACAAGATTCTCGGCCTTATCCTGAGCCAGACTGACGGCCGTGCTCAGATGCTGGCTGAAGGCGTTGCCGCGAATCGTCTCGCCCTGCAACTTCATGAATCCCATCACGCCGATCGAAAAGATCAGCAGGGCCACAGCCAACTCGATCAGAGTAAAGCCGTTTTCTGGATTCTTCATGGCCGCAACCCCATATTCCGACAACGGATCCGCCGCGTCAGACTGCGATCAAGATAGGTGCCGGTATCCGGATCGACCTTAGCGCTTCTGAACCCCAATGAGACTATCACGCTCCTAACGGCGCTGGGCACTGCCGTAACCGCACCGGCCTTATCGTAATAGACGAAGCCCAGAGTCGTGACATTCTGAGCCAGATCAGTTGCGGCCGATGCGCCGTCCTGACGGGTAAGAGTGGCCCCATTCAATGCGTAGCGGATGTATTCGCCCGCTTCGAGACCAGCTGCATCGCGGAGCAACCCATCACCATTGTAATCCAGACTGACGGTGATCGCGTGCGGACCAGCCTCGATAATACCGAAAGAGCTCTTATTGTCAGGATCCAGCCCCGCCATGCGGATGTCCTTTTCCATAACATCCAGGCTTAGCCGCAAATCCTGCTGCATCTGACTGACGTAGCCCTGGGTGTTTGAGGACGAACTCTGAACCTGATACAGAAGATAGACGGCCGCCATCAGAACCAGCGACAGAACCATCGCCACCATCAACTCAACGAGTGTCAGCCCGGCCGAGGCTGACCAGTACGCATCATCCCGCATACCTGACTCCTTATATGTTTTGGGCCAAACCGATCTGAAATAGATTCGCTTC
>Ga0079070_1026158_pt1 | contig 10804 bp, 9 predicted proteins | sample ADurb_Oil_03_Slu_FD_74543 | JGI IMG/M metagenome (GOLD analysis project Ga0079070, IMG submission 74543) | Active sludge microbial communities from Illinois, USA, of municipal wastewater-treating anaerobic digesters - ADurb_Oil_03_SludgeMetaT... | ecosystem: Engineered > Bioreactor > Anaerobic >...
TATCGGCAACCTGAAGACCATCGTCGGTGCGCAGACCGCCTTTGCCGCTGCCAACAGAGGCTATGCTGATACATGGGTCGAGCTGAGAGAACCTGCAGCCGGACCTTCCTTCCTGGGCTCATGGAACTGTGGCTGGCCAGCACCTATCTGGTCGAGGTGCATTTCTTCCTGATGGACGTGCATGACATCCAGATCAACAACTTCGGCCAGGTTTCGCACGAAGGCGCTGGCTCGGCCCTGCGGCATGTGCTCAAGGAAGAGTTCTACCGCACCATGACCTTGATCGAGGGTCGCGTGCCGCTCTGGTGGGTCTGTCCGCCGGGCCTGAACGACGAGGAGTATGCGACGGTCGGCGCGAAGCTCAGATCGGAAGGCGGGCTCGATCCGGACGATTTCATCGATCTCGGCAATCTGACCGGCGTGCCGGCGCGCGAGTTCCTCGGTACGGCCCTGTGGCAGATGCACAAGGCCTTGAGCGACCCGCTCAAGTCGGTGCTCAAGATGGCCCTGGTCGCCACCTTGCTCGATGGCGAAGCCCCGGCGCAACTGCTCTGCGACCAGCTCAAGGCCCAGGTTTACAAGGCCAAGCCCAACGACATCGTCGATCCCTATCTGGCAGTTTTTAGCGCGGTTGAGGAATACTACCTGCGTCAAGCCGATCCGGTGACGGTCGACCTGATGCGCAAGTGCTTCTTTCTGAAGGTTGCGCCCACGCTCAATAAACGCGACCTGCTCAAATTGGAGCGCGACGACAAGTCGACCATTCTGGTTGACCTGATCAGCGCCTGGGGCTGGTCCTGGCGCGAGTTTGAACACCTGAGCTGCTTTGACGAATGGAGCATGCCGGAATACCGCGCATTAGGCGACCAAGTCCACCGCTATCTGATGCAGACGGCGGTCAAGCTGGTGCGCACCTCTCGCGCCGCTAGCGGTTCCGAGCAGTTGCTGGACGAGGAGCTGAGCATCCTGAAGCGCCGCGTCGAATCGATCTATGTGGCCAAACCTGGCAAGATTGCGGCCGAACGCTACCTGAGCCGCGAGGAGCCGGTCTACGCCCGGGTCTATTTCTCGCACGACGGCCAGAAATGGCATCTGAGCGAGACCGCGCCGCAGCGCGGCGGCGAAAACTTAAGCATCCTGAGCGCGGACCGGGTCGCGACGCTCGCGGCCTGGCTGGTTTACAACCGGCGCTTCAATCCTTCAACCAGCTTTCATATGGTGCCCAACGCCACGGATGTCGCGCTCGTCAATCTGCAGGACATGCTTACGCGTCTGTGCGCCGCGTTAAAGTGCAGCAGCGGCGATCTCAACCGCGAGGACCTGGCGCGGCCAGCCTATCCGCGCGACATCTTCGTGGCCGGCAACCTGGAGCGCCCCGGTCACTTGAGCCGGGTGGACGACATCGACCTGATCTACCGAAATTCCTGGAACGAGCTCTACACCGAGCACCTGCCGTTAGCCGAGCTCAGATCCTGGGTGCTCAGCAACAAGCAGGCCGACACCGCCATAACCCTGTGGGTGCCGCGCACCAGCGACGCCAAGCGGCTGGCCCAGTCGCTCGTTAACATGCTAACCTGAGGCCGGAGATTTTATGGCAATGCTCAAGATCGGATTATGTCAGCCGCTACAGGATCATGACCAGCAGTTGTGCTGCGAGCGAGCCTTCGAGCTGGTGCGGCAGGCGGCCGCTGGCGGCGCTCAGATCGTGGTGCTGCCCGAGATGTTCGCCTGCCCCTACGAGCCGGCGGCGATTCTAAGCCTTAAGGCGCACGCGCCTGCGATCGCGGATCGCTGCGCGGGATTGGCGCGCGAGCTGGGCTGCTATCTGGTGGCCGGCAGCCTGCCGCTTGATTTTAATGGCGAGTTGCGTAACCGCGCACAGGTTTTCGGCCCGGATGGCGCTCTGCTGCACGTGCATGACAAGCTGCACCTCTTCGACTGCCAGCCGCCGGACGGGCCCCTAGTGCGCGAGAGCGACACCTTAAGCCCGGGCGAGACGCTCAAGACCTTTGAAACCCCGTGGGGCAGGGCCGCGGTCCTGATCTGTTACGATCTGCGCTTTGCGCCACTGACCGAGCTGCTGGCGCAAGCCGATGTCCAGCTACTCTTCGTGCCGGCGGCCTTCTCACTTGCGACCGGCCGAGCGCACTGGGAGATGCTGGTGCGGCTGCGCGCCGTAGAGCTTCAGGGCTTCGTGATTGGCGTTCAGCCCGCTACCAATCCCAAACTGGGCTATGTGCCATGGGGCCATTCGCTGGTGGCTGACCCCTGGGGCGCGCTAATCGCGGCCGCCGGCGCCGAGCCGCAGGCCCTGGTGGCCGAACTCGATCTTGACCAGATTGAGAGCGTTCGGGCGCGCTTCCCGCTCAAGCTCCACCACCGCCACGATCTCTACTCAACCCGCTGGGAGGCTTCATGATCGTCATCGAGGATCTGCATAAAACCTTCAAGGGCCAGAAGGTCCTGGATGGCGTCAATCTGACCATCCCGGACGGCAAGACCACCGTCATCATCGGCCCCAGCGGCACGGGCAAGAGCGTTCTCTTGAAGACCATCATGCGTCTGGTTGACCCCGACGCCGGCCGCATCCTCGTCAACGGCGTCGACATCCTGGAGCTGGGCGAGTTTGATCTCAACAAGGTGCGCCGCAACTGCGGCGTCTGCTTTCAGGACGCCGCCCTGTTCGATTCGATGACGGTCGGCGAAAACGTGGCCTTTCCGCTTAGGATGCACAGCCAGTTCTCAGAAGATGAGATTGCGGCGCGCGTGGCCGAGCTGCTGCGGGTTGTTGGCCTCTCTGGAGCCGAGGCCAAGATGCCTTCGCAGGTTTCGGGCGGCATGCGCAAAAGAGTCGGCATCGCCCGCGCCATGGCGCTCAATCCGCGTTTCATGCTCTTTGACGAGCCGACCACCGGGCTCGATCCGGTCATGAGTAACGCCATCAACACGCTGATCGCAACCGTCAGCGCCCACATCAATGCGACCTCGATTGTGATCAGCCACGATATTGCCGGCGCTTACGCCATCGCCGACTTCATGGCAATGATCTACCGCGGCAAGATCATCATGGAAGGCACGCCCGAGGACTTCCGCAGCTGTAGCGATCCGCTGGTGAAACAGTTTGTCGAAGGCCGGATTGATGGCCCGATCAAGACGGTTTTTTGAGGCTTAGGCCAGGAGCGTTCTGGCTTCGGGGTGCTTGATGGTCAGTACTGGGCAGGCTGCCCGTTTGATGACCTTCTCGGCTGTGCTGCCGAAGATCAGATGCGAGAGCCCGGTACGGCCGCGACTGCCGATCACGATCAGATCGACGCCCTCGTTCTGAGCGAACTGGGTGATCTCGTAGTAGGCCACGCCATGCAGGATGTACATGTCGCAGACCATCGGTTTGGGCACCATCCTTTCGATGATTTCTTCCATGCGGCGGGTGGCGTTTTCCTCGAATTCGGCGTAGAGCTGCGGCAGGATAGTGGGGCTCAGGTTGAATTCGGAGAAGTCGGTGAAGTCCTGCAGCACATGTACTAGAAAGAGCCGGGCGTTGTAGCGCTGGTTGAACTCGATTGCAAACTCCAACGCATGCTGGGCTGAGGCGCTGAAATCGGTTGGCACCAGGATCTTTTTGAACATGCCAGAATGATAAGTTTGGCCGGCTGCCAGTCAATCCTGGGCGCTTGTCATGCCGGTCTTAAAGGTTTAAGCATGATCCGATGCAGACCATAAGAATCGTCACCTGGTGTTTTTTGGTAGTCCTGTTGGGTGGCTGCGCTAGCTTGCCGCAGCCGGCCACGAGCGCCTATCCATTCAGAGCCGAATTCAACCTGACGGATGCGAGCGCCGGCGAAGCGGTCAGCGGCGCAGTTCTGCTCGAATCAGCCAGCCAAGGCTTGGCTCAGGCCTATGGGCCGATGGGGCTGGCGGTAGCCACGGCGCGGATCGAGGCCGGCCGTCTCAGTGTCGAGGATAGCTGGGGACAGGTTCTTTACCAGACAGCGTTGCCGCTGGCTGACCTGCCGGGTTTATTGGCCGGCGAACTGCCGCGGCGCAAGCTGTTGTGGCGTTCGGCAACCGCTAGCGGTTTCTGTCTGCGGTATGTGTGGGGGCAGGTCGAGACCGATAGCGCCCTGCGACCGACCAGAATCAGGCTCGGTAGCGCAACCGATCTGCAACTTAGCCATGAAGACGGCAGAATCTGCCTGTCCGGCACGTTTGAGGGGCGAGCGCTCATGTTCGACATCGGCGTGCTCGAGGGCGGACGCTGGCAATGATTGCGGCGGCGGTATGAGCGCTGCGCAGGTCAGTCCCGAGAAGCAGCAGGCGCTCAGACAACGCATGGCCGAATTAGGGCTGCTTGAACAGGACATCGAGGAGCGTTTCACCCACGGTAGCGGTAGTGGTGGGCAAAAGCTCAATAAAACTGCCAGTTGCGTGTGGCTCAAACATCGCCACAGCGGCATCGAAGTCAAGTGTCAGCAGGAGCGTTCGCAAACCCAGAACCGTTTCTTTGCGCGGCGGCTCCTGGTTGAGAAGTACGAACAGGAAGTGCTCGGCCTCGCGAGCAGTCGCGACGCGCGCCAACGCAAGATCAAGAAACAGAAGAGCCGTCGCCGTCGGCGTGGCTCAGTTAATGCAGAAGACTAAGAACTAACAAATGTAATCGACCATCGTGCAGAGCCTCCCGGCTCTGGCCGTTTTTGAGTCGTGTACGGCCGTGGCCGGATTTAAGGATGCGGCCCGTCGTTGTGGCGGGCCGGGCCACGTGCCGAATTCATAAAGCCCATTCAAGTGGGCCGATTGAGGAGGTACAAATGGTCGCTTTATCGTCCGAGTCGTTCAAGTCTTTTGGTGGTCTTCTGCCGTTTTCCACGGAAGTTTTTGCCCCGGAAAAGCCCGGGGTCGAAGCCTGGGACAAGTCAAAAACCGCCAACTGGTTGAATCTGATTCATTTTAACGGTGAGGAGGTTGGTCTTTGCCTGACGCGCGGCAGTGACTGCTTCACGGTCGCCACCACCCTCGAGCAGATCTGCGGCAGCAACGCTTTCACGGTCAGGTTGGATCTGGATCAGCTCGAACGCAGTGGATTTGCCGTGAGCGGCATGTGGGGCCAGGCGGGGCGCAACTTGATTTTCGTGCCTGGCCAGGTTCAGGCTGATCCCGGTTGTCGGTCGAGGGTGGTTTTCGCCGAGTCAGGTCAGGTTCTGGCCCGGCGCAAGGTCGCCAGGCAGGCGGCCGCGCCGGTCGATGTCGAGATCAGCCAGGCCGGCGGCGGTCTTAGCGGCAGCGTGGTGGACGTTGCCGGCGCGGTTTTCAAGATCAGGCTCGCGGCCGGCGCTGCGGCCCAGGCCATCGACGTAACCAGCCCGGTCGCGGCCCGATTCTTTCAGAATGGGCGTCTGATTCTTGAGACAGACGGCAGCGTTCTGCGTTATAGCCCGTACTCGGCCAATCTGGTCGTCGAACTCAGTAATGAGCCTCAGCGGCGCTTGGCCGCGCGCAAATGCCGCAACCCTCGGCTGGCGCTCAACCCCGGCGCGACCCTGCGCTTCAGTAACCCCTTCACCGGCCTGCCGGCCAGCGCCGACATCGTCAAGCTATCATCAAATGGCCTCGCGTTCTTGACCGCTGACGATGCCGGCCTGGTTCCGGGCCTGCTTTTAGGCGAGCTCAACCTGCACGTCGACGGCTCTAATCTAAAGTTCGCGGGCGTGATCTTGCACTGCCGTCCCAGTGGCGACGGCCGCCTGCTTTGCGGCCTGTGCATCACGGATATGTCGCTCGAGGTCTTTGTCAGGCTGAGCGCGGTAGCCGCCCGGGCTCAGGATGCGCGGGTGCAGGTCGGCGGGCGTATCGACCAGCGCGAGTTGTGGCGCTTCATGTTTGAGTCGGGCTTCATCTATTCGAGCAAGTATCAGCTTTTGGCTGAGCGTTCAGATGAGCTCAAGCGAGTGTTCGGTAAGCTGTATAGCGGCACGACCAGCGTTTTTCAGAGCATCACCTACCAGAACAGCGGCGTGATCCATGGCCATGTCTCGATGGTCAAGGCCTATGCCGGGGTTTGGATGGTCCAGCACCTGGCCGCTTTGCCGATTGCTGGCCGCAAGACCGGCATCACCGTCTTGCACCAGATTCTGAACTATCTCGACGGCCTGTTTAGGGTGCCGGCCGGTGACATGCGCTATATGATGTTCTTCTACCGTCCTGAGAATTCTTTTCCTGAGCATTTTTTTGGCGGCACGGCCCGGGCGATCAACGACCGTCAGCGCTGCGCATTAGACGAGTTCGGCTATGCGGCGCTCGAGGCTAGTGATGCCGATCTGCCGGAACCTTGGCGGCTGTCTGTCGCCGGCGAGGCCGAGCTTGACCGCGCCGCGCGATATTACGCCGGCCGGGCCGATCTGCTGTGGCAGACCATGGGCCTGTCTCGAGCAGACGACCGCAGCCTGGCCGAGGAATATCAAAGGTTTGGCCTCAGACGCGGCTTCGCCCGCGTGGGGCTCTATCATCGAGACGAGCTCAAGGCTCTGGCCGTGATCGATCAGGCCGAGCAGGGCATCAATCTGTCGGAGCTGCTCAACTGTCCCAAGGTTTTCGTGCTGGATGAGAGCATCCCGGCTGAGATCATGCATAAGGCCCTGGGACTGATGGCCCGCTCCTATGTCCAGGCCGAGGTGCCGGCCTTGATTCATCCTTACGCCTATGCCGCCGAACTGGGCGTCAAGAAGCGTTACACGCTGTTCTCGGTCGATGGCCGCTTCGGCGACCTGTTCTGCGAAACGCTGAAAGGGCTTGCCAATTACGGTGGTGATTGATTTGCGAGCGTTTATTATTGGTCAGATGGACCAGAGTCCGAGTATCGATACCGAGCCGCTTTACAATATTCGGCTGATCAAGGGTTATGTCGAATATCTTGAGCGCAACTATCCAGAGGTCGATCTTCAGGCCGTCCTGGATTACTCGGGAATAAGTCCATATGAATACAATGATATGGGCTTCTGGTTCTCGCAGCAGCAGGCTGATCGTTTCTACGCCTGCGTGCTGCAGAAGACCGCCAACGCCAACATAGCCCGCGAAGCCGGGCGCATGGGGGCCACGGCGGCCTCCTACACGGCCTTCAGGCAGTATGCCTTTGGTTTCGTGACGCCTGCTATTGCCTATGGAGTCATCGCCAAGTTGGCGATGACTCTGACCCGCGGCGGCACCTTTGAGACCAAGCGGCTGGATAGCCGTCATATCGAGGTGGTCGCCCGGCCAGCCAAGGGCGTCAACGAAAAGCCCTACCAGTGCGAGAACCGGCTTGGCATTCTGGAGGCCATAGCCCTGCCGTTCACCGGACGGCTGGCCGAGATCAGGCATGACGAGTGCCTGCACAAGGGCGGCAGTTGCTGTCGCTACGAGGTCAGCTGGCGCAAGGCCGGATTCTACAGCTGGCTCAAGCTGCGCAACCTTGTTCTAATCCTAACGCTGATCGGCGTCTGGCCCGTCATGCAGTATCTGCCGGAGCTTATTTGGCCGTGGCTCGGTTGTGGCGGCGCGGTGCTGCTGGGGCTGAGCTTGCTGGCCACCGAGATGGAGAAGCGCGATCTCGTCCGCAACCTGGAGGCTCAGGGCAACGCCGCCGAACAGCTCATCAACGAGACCAACAACCGCTATAACGACGCATTACTCGTTCAGGAGATCGGCCAGGCCATCTCAGCCATTTTGGATGAAGACGAGATGTTTGACTGCGTCATGCAGGCGCTCAAGAAGTATTCGGGCTTCGATCGGGGCCTGGTCATGCTGGGCGACGCCTCCAAGACCAGGCTCAGGTTCAGGGCGGCCTACGGTTTCAACGCGGCCGAGATGCAAAGGCTTAAGATGCTTGATCTTGACCTGGCCAAGGATGAGTACAACGGCCCCCTGGTCAGAACCTTTAGACGTCAGATTCCGACGCTGATCAACGATGTGCAGGGCGAGATTGTCGAGCTTTCGCCGGCCAGCCGTTCGATCATTGAGGACTTCTCAAGCGCTTCGTTGATCAGCGTGCCGATCAGCCATCGCGGCGAAGCCCTGGGCGTGCTCTATGTTGATAACCTGACGCTCAAGCAGGCCCTCGGCCAGAGTCAGATCAATCACCTGACCGGCGTGGCCCAGCAACTCGGAATCAGTCTGGTCAATGCGCGCTCGTTCGAGGCGCTGCAGCGCAGCGAGACCCAATACCGCGAATTGGTCGAGAACGCCAATAGCCTGATCATGCGCATCGACCGCCGCGGTCGGCTGGTCTTCTTTAATGAGTACGCCCAGCGCTTCTTCGGCTATTCAGCCCGCAAGGTTCTGGACAAGGAGCTGATCGGCAGCGTGATTCCGAAGTCCAGCCCGGCCGCACGGGTGCTGCGCCAAGCTATCGATGATGGCGAAGCCGTGACCGGTCTGGAGACCGAGGTCGCGCGCGAAGATGCTACGCCGGCCTGGATTTCGTGGAACATCCGGCCGCTCAAGGGCGGTAGGACCCAGGAGTTCTTGTGCATCGGCAGCAACATTACCCAACAGAAGCAGCTTGAGGCCAGGCTGCGGCAGCGCCAGAAGACCGAGGCTATTGGCACGCTGGCGGCCGGCATTGCGCATGATTTCAATAACATTCTGTTTCCGATTCTGGGCTACGCCGAAATGAGCCTGGACGACGTGGCGCCTGACTCCTTGGTGCATGCCAATCTTGAGCAGATTACCCGCGCGGCGCGGCGTGCCAAAGAGCTGGTCGAGCAGATCCTGCTGTTCAGCCGCAAGGACGAGCGCGAACTCAAGGCCCTGATCTTGAGGCCGGTTGTCAAGGAGGCCCTCAAACTGCTGCGGGCCTCTTTGCCATCAACCATCCGGATCGTGCAGAAATATGATGACAATTGTCCGCCGGTTGACGCCGATCCGACCCAGATCCACCAGATCGTAATGAATCTCTGCGCCAATGCCGCGCATGCCATGAAGGATTCCGGTGAGTTGCGCGTCAGTCTGTCGCTGGACCGACCGCTGGCCGCCGATCAGGACCAGGTCTTCGTATGTCTGGCGGTAGCCGACAATGGCAGCGGAATCAGGCCCGAAAACCTCGAGAAAATTTTCGACCCATACTTCACGACCAAGGCTCCGGGCGAGGGTAGCGGCATGGGGCTTTCAGTCGTTCAGGGCATTGTCAGTCGCATGGGTGGCCGGATCGAAGTCGAGAGCAAGGTTGGGATCGGGACTGAGTTCAAGATCTTCATGCCCAGGAGCCATAGCTTGAAGGCCGAAACGGTCTACGAGCTGCACCCGGCCGTGCCGCGCGGCAGCGAGAGGATTATGGTGGTTGACGACGAGAACTTCGTGGCCGAGATGGAGCAGCAGATGCTTGAGCGACTCGGTTACAGGGTCAGATCATTCACCGACAGCGCCGCCGCCCTCGATCATTTCAAGAGTGAGGATGGAGCCTATGACCTGGTCGTGACCGACCAGATCATGCCCGACCTGACCGGCCTCGAGATGGTCAAACAGATGAACGCGATCAAGCCGGGGCTACCGGTGATCCTCTGCACCGGATTCAGCACAGAGTTCGACGAGCAGGCCTTCAAGGACTGCGGGATAAAGGAAATCGTCATCAAGCCGATCGAGGCCCTGCATCTCGGCCAAGCCATCCGGCGGGCTCTCGACAGTTGAAGCCTGCTTAAGCCGGTTGTGCTCTAGCCGTTCGTTCTGTTATGTTCTGGCGGTAACTAGTCAAATAATTTACGGAGAATGTTATGAAATCTGAATACCTGATGGAAAACAAAGACGAGGCTGTGCGCCTCGACATCAAGACCGACGATGAGGCTGTCAGGCGCCAAGCCGCTTGGCTCGGCATTGGGCCGGGCGCACGGGTGCTCGACCTGGGCTGCGGCTCAGGCCACACTTCGGCCTTGCTGCACGAGCTCGTCCAGCCGGGCGGCACGGTCGTGGGCCTTGATTTTTCGGATGAGCGTTTGGCCTATGCCCGCGCAACCTTTGGCTCACGTCCGGGATTGGACTTCGTTAAGATGGACATCCTCAAGCCGCTTGATGAGCTTGGCGAATTCGACTTTATCTGGACCAAATTCGTGCTGGAATACTTTAAGGCCGAGGCGCCGTCCATAATCGCCGGGCTGTCTGAACGGCTCCGGCCGGGCGGACGGCTGTGCGCCCTCGACCTCGATCATAACTGCCTCAATCACTATCCCATGCCCGAGCGGCTCAATCAGAAGTTTGCAGAGGCCTTGGCGCTGCTCGAGCGCGACTTCAACTTTGATCCCTACCTGGGACGCAAGCTCTATACTTATCTTTACGACGCCGGCTATGTCGACATTCGGCTCGACTTGAGCGCCCATCACCTGATCTATGGCCAAGTCAGGGATCAGGACGACTACAACTGGATCAAGAAGGTCGACATGCTCAATGTGAGGGCGCCGCAACTGTTTGCCGATTACCCCGCTGGCTTCGCCGGCTTCAGGGCCGACTTCATCGCCTTTTTCAGAGATCAGCGCCGCTTCACCTATACACCGCTGATTATGTGCCAAGGCCGCAAGGCCGACTGAGCGTCGGGACCAGAGTTGTCGCCAAACACGCCAGGTTATTGCTGCGTCGTAACAGGCCTGCGTCAGGTTGGCCGGTAGCCGACGTGTCAGACAAGCTCATTATCAAATACGTCCTGTTTCAGGTGCTGATCGTCGCGCCGCTGGTTATGGGGGCGATCAGCCGCAAACGCCAGCTCTGCCGGCCAGTCGCAACTAGGCGGCTGGTCAACCTGAACCTGATGCTGATCGAGCCGCTCATAGTGCTCTGGAGCATCTGGGGG
>Ga0079070_1048963_pt1 | contig 10782 bp, 11 predicted proteins | sample ADurb_Oil_03_Slu_FD_74543 | JGI IMG/M metagenome (GOLD analysis project Ga0079070, IMG submission 74543) | Active sludge microbial communities from Illinois, USA, of municipal wastewater-treating anaerobic digesters - ADurb_Oil_03_SludgeMetaT... | ecosystem: Engineered > Bioreactor > Anaerobic >...
TCTTAATCGAGATAGTCCAGGAATTCTGTGTACTTGGCGTTCTTGCCCTTGACCAGGTCGAAGTAGGCCTTCTGGATCTGCTTGGTGATCGGACCGGCCGAACCGCAGCCGATGGTGCGGTCGTCGAGTTCGCGCACCGGGGTAATCTCGGCGGCCGTGCCGGTGAAGAAGGCTTCGTCAGCCAAATAGAGCGTGTCGCGGGTGAAGAGCTGCTCGCGCACCTCGTAGCCCAGGTCGGCAGCCAGCTGAATGACCGTGTCGCGGGTGATGCCAGCGAGCGCGTTCGTCAGCACCGGGGTATAGAGCACGCCATTCTTGACGTAAAAGATGTTCTCGCCGCTGCCTTCGGCCACAAAACCCTGGGCGTCGAGCATCAGGGCCTCGTCGTAACCGACCCTGGTGACTTCAAGCTTGGAAAGGATCGAGTTCAGGTAGTTGGCGCTGACCTTGCCCTTGGTGAGCATGCTGTTGTGATGGAAGCGATTGAAGGACGAGGTCTTGACGCGGATGCCCTTGTCCAGGCCGTCGTCGCCCAGGTAGGCACCCCATTCCCAGCAGATGACCGAGACGCGGATCGGATTCTTGCCGGGATGCACGCCCATGACGCCGTCGCCGATGAAGACGATCGGACGAATGTAGGCTTCCTTCAGGCCGTTGGCCTTGAGGGTTTCCTTGGTTGCGTCCATGATTTCCTGCTGAGTGAAGGGAATGTCCATGAAATAGATTCTGGCCGAATCGAACAGCCGCTGGGTGTGTTCCTTGTGGCGGAAGATGGCCGAACGACCGTCGTCGCAGGCGTAGCAACGCTCGCCCTCGAAGGCCGCCAGACCGTAGTGCAGGCTGTGAGTCAGAATGTGAACATTGGCGTCGTCCCAGTTGACGAGCTTGCCGTCGAGCCAGATCTTTTCAAGTTTTTTCATCGTGATTTACCTCGCTTGGGTTGTATAGTCCCTAACACCCCGCCCCATGACGGTCAACAATAACTTGCGCTGGAGCCAGTTGACAGGCGGTTTGGCGAGAAATTACGCTTCAGTTCAGACCGGCCATCAGGAGACTTTCGACCTTGAACAGGATGATGTGGGCCGGCGAGGGTTTGACGAGATAGAGGTTGGCGCCGGCGCGATGGGCCAGCTGTCGGCTTTCGGGGTTATCCTCGGTGGTCAGCATGATGATCGGCAAGTCCTGATAGTCGAGGTTCTGGCGGATGTTGCCGACCAGCTCGATGCCGTCCATGTTGGGCATGTTGAGGTCCGAGATCACCAGAGCCGTGTCCGGGTGCATGGCCAGCTTCTCGAGGGCATCGAAGCCGTCGGAGGCCTCCACCAGCTTATAGCCCTTGGGCTTGAGCGTGTGCGTCAGGAAGCGCCGCACCGTAGGCGAATCATCAACAATCAGAATCTTGTCGGTCATGACATTACTCCTTGCGGTAGCCGAGCGCGCCGGGGAAATGCACCAGCTTGAAGGCCCGCGAGATGTTGTGGAGCGATTCGGAGTGGCCAATGAAGAGATAGCCGCCGACTTTCAGGCTATCGTAAAGCTTGCTCACCACCCGACGTTTGAGCTCGTCGTCGAAGTAGATCAGCACGTTGCGACAGAAGATGACGTCAAAGCCCTCGCCGACCTCAAGAGTTTCGGTCTGGCTCAGGTTGAAATGCTCCAAGTCCACCAGCTTGCGGGCCGCCTCGATCAGCCGGTAAGCGGCGCCCTGCGGCTCGAAGTAACGTTCGCGAATCTCCGCGCTCACGCCTCTGAGAGCGTAGTCGTTATAGACGGCCTGCTCGGCCGAACGCAGCGCCTTAGGACTCAAATCGCTGCCGAGGATGCGGATGTCCCATTCGCTGGCCGCCGCGCCCAGCATCTCATTGATGATGATGGCCAGGGTATAGGGTTCCTCGCCGGTCGAACAGCCGGCCGACCAGAGTCTGAGCTTCTTGGCAGCGGAATGGGCCGCCAGCATGTCGGGCAAGACCTTCTTCTGAAAGGCTTCAACCTGGGGCGGCGACCTAAAGAAGCTGGTCTCGTTCGTGGAAACCGAATCAAACAGGCTGTGCAGCTCATCGCTGGCGGGGTCGTCGTACTTGAGCAGGTCGTAATAGGCGTCGAAATCACTCAGGTTATTGACCTTCAGGCGCTGCGCCAGCCGGGTTTCCAACTGAGCCTGCTTGTTGTCGGCAAAGAAGATGCCGGACTTATCATAGATAAAGTCGCGCAGCAGCCGAAAGCTCTCCTGGTTCATCGCAAGATCACGATTAAAATTTTCCATGACGGAGTCAGCCCCCCCCGGCGCCGAACGAACTAATGTAGCTGGCGACTTCCTGGCGCATGTCGCCCAATTCGAAAGTCAGCCTCTCGATGTCGATATCGTCCATTGGGTGCCCCAGCTGCTTGAGCAGCTGCCAGCCTTCCAGCTCGCTCAGCACGAAACCCATGGTTCCGCCGCCGCAGCTGAGCTCCAGGCTCTTGGCCAGCTGGTTGGCGATCGAGACCACGGCCGTGACCTCTTTAGCCGTGGCCTGGGCCGGCACGTGATGAAAGGCGATTACGTCTTTGAGGTAGGACGGCAGCCGCCAACGGTCGGCCAGGATGGCACCGACTTCGGCGTGGTCGGTCCCGAGGATCTCGCGCTCCGCCACGATCAAATCCAGACCGCGCTCGACGGCGAAATCATGGGCCTGCACGAAATCCTCATGAAAGAATTCATCCAGCACGATCTTGCCGATATCGTGCAGCAGGCCGCCCACGAACTCCTGCCCGCTGGTGGGCAGGTCGAACTTCTTGGCCATGTACTTGGCGATGATGCCGGTCGCGACGCAGTGGTTCCAGAAGGCGTAACGCAGCGACTGGGCGTCCTGACCGGCAGTCGGAAAGGCCGAGAAGACCGAGATCGACGAGGTCAGGTTGACGATCTCGTTCAGTCCCAGCATCAAGATGGCGCGCTGGATGGTCTCGACTTCGACATCGCTGCGGCGATAGTAGGCCGAGTTGGCGGCCCGCAACACCTTGGCCGCCAGCGGCGGATCGCGGTGGATGACCTCGGAGAGCTTGTTCATCTGCACGTTGGCCGATTGCGCCAGGCTGATGATCTCGATCGCCACGGTTGGCAGCGTCGGGATCTCGTCAATGTGGTCAAGCTTCTTCTGGATGTTGGACAGCATTTAGGCTCCGTTCTAGTTTTTCCATTACCCGTCGGCAGGCATGCACGACATCGGGATTATCGTCTTCGAGACAGAATTCGAGATCTTCCGCCAGAGCTGGGTCTTGCCAGTCCGCGAAGGCCTTGAGCACCGCAACCTTCAGCAGATCGGGCCCCTGATGCAGCTTCTGCAGCAGGACTTGGCGGGCGTCAGCATCCTTGAAACGGCCGAGCGCCAGAATGGCCTGATAGGCGCTGCGCTTGTTGGGATCGTCCAGGGCCTGCTGAACCTGCGGCCGCAGCTCGGCGAGGCGCTGGCGGCCAATCAGATCCAGGATGGTCTGTTTGAGTCCCGCGTCGGCGCTCGCCAAGACGCCTGCAATCAATTCGACGTCCAGCGCGACGTTGAAATCGCGCGCCAGCCTAAAGACATCGAGCGGTTGCGTCGGCAACGCCGCGACCAGCAGTTGAGGCAGACGAGCGCTGTTAATGCGCGCCAGACCCTCGAGCGCAAGCTGCCGGATCAAGGCGTCGCCGTCTTCAAACTGCGCCAACAAGACCCGTTCGGCCTGCTCGGGAATCAAACCGCAAATAGCCTCCAGCGCCGCGGTCCGAACGTCCGGGTATGCATGGCGTAGATAAGCGCCGAGGCCGGCCATGTCATTCTCGTCGACCGCCCAGCGGGCAGCCGCGCGGATGGCGATGGCGGCGACATGGCCGTCGTCATCCGACGACAGGCTCCGCAAGCAGGCCTTGGCACTCGGCGCTTCCGAGCGGCTGAGAGCCTTTGCCAAGCTGCGCCGCGCCGGCCCCTGTACCCGCCCCAGGGCCGCAACCAATGCCTCCTCCTGGCCGCCGGTCTGATAGAGGACTTCGGCGCCCAGCTCCACCAGGTGTTCATCCAGGTGCAGCATGGCGGCGGCAGTCTCCCGCAGCTCCAGAGCGACCATGGTCTGCCGCAGGGCTGCCAGGCGGTCGTCATCAGCCTGTGGATCGAGCGTCTGCGCCAGGTCCATCAGAACCGCAGCGCTCTGGCGGTCACCAATTACGGCAAGAATTTCAAGTAAATCGATTGGCTGTTCGTCGCCAACTAAGCTTTCTTCAACAATGCGTTTGAGTTCGGCGCGCGCCGCGGCCGTCAGGTCGACCAAGCCGGCTTGACCGACGATTGCGGCAATTGATCTCACGAGGTTGACGCCCACGAAGCCTTGGGCCTTGGGCAAGAGTTCAAGCAAGCTGGCCAAGCCAGCCCCATCGCCGATCTGCCCCAGGCCATCGATGATGGCGCCCAGGGTCATCTCGTCGGTCGTCCAGCGGCCAATTTGGCCGGCTAGAAAACTGACTGCAGCTTCTCCGCCGATATGGCTGAGCGCCTCGATCAGCGTGAACCGAATCCACTCCTGGTCATCCATCAAGGGCAGCATGGCGGGCAGCGCCATTGCGTCGCCGATGCGACCGAGCGCAATCAACGCCGCATTCCTGACGTTCGGGTTAGCGTCCTGCAGACACTCACACAGCACATCCACGCTGTCCGGACTGGCGATCGCCCCCAAAATGTCGACGCAAAAGATGCGGACATGTTCATCAGGATTACGGGTCAACTCATGCAACAGGTCAAGATCATCCTGACCGACCTTGCGCAAAACTTCGATGGCGGCATTGCGGACAGCGGCCTCGCGCGCGGCGAGTAACGGCACCAAGGCTTCGATCGTCGGTCGGCCGCCGAGCAGGCTCAAACTGATCTGAGCAGCCTCGCTGACAGCCTGGTTGGCGTCACGCAGAAGCTGCGCCAGCGGTTCAGCGGCCAGCGCCGGATCGAGTTCGGCAAGCCCCAGCGCGGCGCATCTGCGCTCCTGCGGATCGGACGACGCCATCAAGCGCCTTATGTTGGCAAGCTCCATAGGTTACCTCTCAATTCCAGATGAGGCTTAACTGCAAGCTCAGCGTTGCTCGAAACTAACAAATACCACATTCCGGATGCCGAAGCGCCTGAGGTCACTGGCGATGAGCTCCTGAAGCTCGCCGCGATCATAAATCGAGGCATTCTTGGTCAAACGCTCCAGCACAAGCGACCTAATCTGATAAAGACTACTCTGGATGTTGGCTTCTTTGCCCGGCTCGGCGTCAATGCTCAACTTGACGATCAGTATGCCCTGTTGCTGTTTGTCGAGCGGAGCATAGGTCAAGATGAACGGATCAAGCGTCATTCGGCCCTTGACGCTGACCACCTTGGCCTTTGCGGTCGGTTTGGGGGCCGCTTTCTCATCAGCCTTCTTGCCGCCGTGCAACAAAAGGACGGCAACCACGACCAGAATCAGCAGCACCGCCGCACCCGCGCCCAGGCCGATAAAAAGCATCTTGCGGTTTCTGAGCCCCGGCTTGGCGGCAACATTCTTGGGGGCATCCCCAGCCGCTTGACTCTGGCTAGGTGCTTGCGGTTCGCTCTCGGGCTTGAGCGGAATCCCGTCCTTGTCGAGCTCGGCCTTGTCCGGACCTAGAGGAATACCGTCCTTGTCAAGTTCGGCCTTGCTGCCGGGTTGATCTGCCACTAACCCACCTATTTATTGAAAACCTGTTCGATCTTCTGGCTTAAGGTTTCGGCAGTGAAAGGCTTGACGATGTAGTTGCTGACGCCGGCCTTGACGGCTTCGATGATGTTCTCCTGCTGGGCCTCGGCCGTAACCATCAAAAAAGGGATGTCCTTGAGGGCATCGTCGGCTCTGACGGCCTTGAGCAGTTCCAGACCGGTCATCTTGGGCATGTTCCAGTCCGAGATGATGATGCCGATCTTTTCCTTCTGCAACACTTCGAGGCCGGTCGAACCGTCGTCGGCTTCAATGATGTTGTTAAACTCAAGCTGTCTCAAGATGTTCTTGACGATCCTGCGCATGGTGGAAAAGTCATCTACGACCAGGACCTTCATATTCTTATCAATCGCCATACCGTCCTCCGCGGGTTTAATATGAACCCTATCGTGTGATTAGCGGCAAGTCTTTAGTCCTGAATCTCTTTGATGATCTTCTGCATCTTCGATCTGAGCCGCAGAATCGACTTGGTGTGAATCTGCGAGACTCGCGATTCAGTAAACTTCAGCACGTGCCCAATCTCCTTCATGGTGAGTTCATCATAATAATAAAGCGAAATCACCATGCGTTCCTTTTCGGGCAGCGATTTTATAGTTTCCGCGACCAATTCCCTGATTTCATTAATGCCCATGCGATGCGAGGGCCAATCCTTCTCGTCCTGCATGATGAATTCGAGCAGGTTGCGCTTGGATGGCTCGGTGTCGTCCTCGCCGAGGTCGTCGAGGCTCAGAAGCGAAACCGAGGCCGTATCGCTCAGCAGCCGGTAGAAGGTATCCATGTCGATACCCATCTCGCTGGCGACTTCCTCGTCGCTGGCCGGTCGCCCCAGGGCGGTTTCCAACCGGGCATAGGCTTCTTCGACCTTGCGGGCCTTCTGACGCACCGACCTGGGCACCCAGTCCATCGAGCGCAGCTCGTCCAGGATGGCGCCGCGGATACGGAACTCGGCATAGGTCTTGAATTTGATCTGCTTGTTGGCGTCGAACTTCTCGATGGCGTCGATCAGACCGATCACGCCGGCGTTAATCAGATCATTGATGTCGATGTGGGGCGGGAGCCGCATGGCGATGCGGCTGGCGATATATTTGATCAGCGGAGCGAACTCGCTGATCAGCTGTGAACGTTCCTCCGGTGAAAGTTCTCTGCTGTCGTTAAGTTCTGGAAAAACTATGTCTTGCATTCTCTCCCGGCCCTTTGAATTCGTTCAACAGTATCCTTCGCATGAAAAAGTGCAAGTTGCCGCCATCCGAGGAAGGCGCGGACCGATCGAGATTTTTAACAACGCCCGCCAGCCGTTTCGCCACTTCCCCATTAGGGTATTCCAGCACAAAAGGCTTCTGACCTTTTATACATTCCGATATGTTAGAATCATGTGGTATTGACCCAAGCATGTCAAGAAAAACGTCTCCCAAAAACTTTTCACAGACCGTGCTGAGTTTGTGCGCAACCTCATCACCCTCGACCTTGGAACGCACGTTATTGACCACCAAGGCAAAGCGGTTGATGCCGTATTTCTTGTGCACGACCTTGATCAAGGCGTAGGCGTCCGTGATGGAAGTGGGCTCAGGGGTTGCAACCACCAGGATGCGCTGGGCCGCGGCGTTGAAGTACATGACATTACGACTAATGCCGGCGCCTGTATCCACGAACATGTAATCGATGTCGTCATCGAAGTGGTCGAGGGCGTTGACCAGGGTCAGCTGCTGCTCGGGGCTCAGGTCGGAAAGCTCCTGAATGCCCGAGGCCGATGGGATGATGCGGATGCCGGCCGGGCCCTCAATCATGATTTCCCTAAGGCTGCACTCGCCGTCCAGCACGTGCTGGATGTTGTAGCGCGGCGTGAGCCCCAGCATCACGTCGATGTTGGCGAGCCCGAGGTCGGCGTCCAGGATCAAGACTTTCTTGCCGACCGAGGCCAGGATGATGGCGGCATTGATCACGAAACTGGTCTTGCCGACGCCGCCCTTACCGGACGTGACCGCGATCACCTGCGGCATGGAGGCCGCCCGGCCATCCCGGACGATTCTTCTCAAAGTGTAGGCCTGGTCGTTCATGTCATCTCTCCGAGACAAAGGTCTAAAATGCGTTTGGGGCTGACGGCTTCGATATCCTCGGGCACGCGCTGGCCCGTCGTCAGGTAGGCCACCGGCGTGCGAAACAGCAGGTTGTGGGTCAGGATCGATCCGGCCACCACGGCCTCGTCGAACTTGGTGAAGATCACGCGGTCGATGCCGAGCTCTCCGAAGTTGCGCGCCACGCGCTCCAGTTCGGCGTCGCGCATGGCCACCGGCAGCAACAGGAACTTGCACATGGCGACATCGTCCAGAAACTCGTGCATCTCCTTGATGTGTTCGCGGCTCAAGGCCGCGCGTCCGACCGTATCGACCAGGATGAGATCCTTATTGTCCAGCCGGGAGCAGGCCTCGCGGAATTCGGCCGACGACGTGACCGACACGAAGGGTACACCCAAAATCTTGGCGTAGGTCCGACTCTGCTCGACCGCGCCGATGCGGTAGGTGTCGAGCGTGATGATGGCGACTTTTTTCTTTTCCTTGAGCGTGGCCTGCGCCGCCAGCTTGGCGACCGTCGTGGTCTTGCCGACGCCGGTCGTACCCACAAAGGTCCAGATGCGCTGATCGGGCGCGGGTTCGACCTTGACGAGCTGAGTCAGAAGCTGGCGCAGCTCCGGCAGGCTGGCGCCCTCGCCCAGCTTCCTGATCAGGATATCCGCGAGCGAACGCCTGACGCCCAGATTGACCAGACTCTCGCTCAGGCGGCAGGGGCGTTGTTCGATGCCGTTGTGCTTGAGCAGGGCTTGCATCATGTCCTTGAGCGCCGCGATCTCGCTTTCGAGCCGGGCGGTTTCGCTGGCGGTGGCAAGCGCATCCGGAACGAAGGCCGCCGGCGCGGCAAGCGGCTCAGCCATCCGCCGCTCGCCAAAATCAACCGCAGCCGTGACCTCGACCATGGGCCGGGCCAGGGCACCGAAGCTCTCGTCGCGCACCTCGCGGGTCGAAAGAATGACCGCCTCGGGGCCGAGTTCGGCCCTGATCTGAGCCAGAACATCCTTCATGGCTTCAGCCTTATAGGTCTTAATCTGCATCTATCTTCACCATGCCGATATTCTTGATGGTAACGTCCGCCGGAATCTCGTTGTGCGAGAGCACGATGAGCTCCGGCATGTAGCGCTCGCTCAGGCGTTTGATGTGGCCACGGCTCAAGGGCGAGGTCAGCAGCACCGGCACCAAGCCCTGCTTGGTGACCTTAACGACTTCCTTGTTGATGGCCAGCAGGATCTTCTGGGTCTTATCAGGGTCGAGCGTCAGGTAAGAACCGAAGTCGCGGTGCTGGACCGCGTTCGAGATCATGACGTCGATCTTGGGGTCGAGCGCCAGCACATTGATGGCGCCGTCCTGGATGTAGTTGCGGCTAATGACCTTGGCCAGCGCCTGGCGCACGTATTCGGTCAGGATGTCGGGATCCTTGGTCATGGTGCCGTACTCGCCCAAGGTTTCGAGAATCGTGAGCATGTTCTTGATGCTGACGCGCTCCTTGAGCAGATTCTTGAGCACACGCAGCACCGTGGCGGGCTGCAGCAGGCCGGGCAGGAGTTCGTCCACCACCTTGGGATGCGTACGACTGACGCTATCCAGAATGGCCTGGAGTTCCTGACGGCCCAGCAGGTCATGCGCCGAGCCCTTGATGGTTTCCGAAAGATGCGTGGCGACCACGGTCGAAGGATCAACGACGGTCAACCCGGCGACCTGGGCGCGTTCGTGATCGGCCTTCTTGATCCAGAGCGCCGGCAGGCCGAAGGCCGGCTCCTTGACCGGAATGCCGGGGATATCGATATTCAGGTCCTCGGGGTTAAGAATCATCAGGCGGTCGACCAAGGCCTCGCCGCGCGCGATCTCGGCGCCCTTGAGCATCAGGCGGTATTCGTTGGGCTTGAGCTCGAGGTTGTCGCGCACATGAATCGGCGGCACGATCACGCCCAGGTCGCCGGCCAGCTGCTTGCGCATGCCCTTGATGCGCGTCAGCAGGTCGCCGCCCTGGCTGGCGTCCACCAGCGGAATCAGGCCATAGCCGATCTCGAATTCGAGGATATCGAGGGGCAGCAGATTCTCAGGCGAGATCTCCTCGCTGGGCGCCGACGGCAGCGCTTCTTCCTTTTTCTTGGCCGGCGTAGCCGGGCCGGCCTGGAAGGTCTGCCAACCGTAGTAGCCCAGGGCTGCCGACAGCAGCAGGAAGACGAGGTGCGGCATGCCCGGCATCAGACCGATGATGAAGACGATGCCGGCCGCCGACATGATGGCCAGCGGCTGGATGCTGAGCTGATACTTGAGCTGTCTACCGAGTGAATCCTCGGCCGCCGACTGGGTCACGATGATGCCGGCCGCGGTCGAGATGACCAGCGCCGGAATCTGCGAGACCAGGCCGTCGCCGATGGTCAGGATCGAATAGGTCGTCAGGGCCTCGCTAACCGGCATGCCCTGCTGCAGCACGCCGATGATGATACCGCCCACGATATTGATGAAAACAATGATGATGCCGGCGATGGCGTCGCCGCGCACGAACTTGGTGGCACCGTCCATGGCGCCGTAGAACTGGGCTTCCTTGGCAATGGTTTCGCGGCGCTCGCGGGCCTGGAGCTCGGTGATCATGCCGGCGTTCAGGTCGGCGTCGATGGCCATCTGCTTACCCGGCATGGCGTCCAAGGTAAAACGCGCGGCGACTTCGCCGATACGGGTCGAACCCTTGGTGATGACCACGAAGTTGATGATGACGAAGATCGTGAAGATGACGAATCCGACCACATAGCTGCCGCCCACCACGAACTTGCCGAAGGTGTTGATGACGTGGCCGGCGGCCAGTTCGCCCTCGCTGCCGTGCAGCAGGATCACGCGGGTCGAGGCGATATTGAGCGCCAGCCTGAAGAGCGCCGCCATGATGGGAAGGCTTCTCAGCCTGAACCCTTGACGGACGCTTCCGAACCGTGGTTCTTCAGCGTGAGACTCTGAAGTCTGATGTTAATTCAGAGTGATAATTAAACCAATCCAAAGA
>Ga0079070_1371730_pt1 | contig 10740 bp, 9 predicted proteins | sample ADurb_Oil_03_Slu_FD_74543 | JGI IMG/M metagenome (GOLD analysis project Ga0079070, IMG submission 74543) | Active sludge microbial communities from Illinois, USA, of municipal wastewater-treating anaerobic digesters - ADurb_Oil_03_SludgeMetaT... | ecosystem: Engineered > Bioreactor > Anaerobic >...
TTTATATTTGGAGGAATAAGCCATGCAGATGAAGCACAGACCCGTGACCCTGATTATCCGCGACGGCTGGGGCCGTGGCAATGAAGAAGAATCGAACGCGATTTACGCGACCGAGACGCCCTATACCGACGATTACGAGCTGAACTATCCGACGACCCTGGTGCGCGCCGAGGGCTTGAATGTCGGCCTGCCCGAAGGCTCGCAGGGCAACAGCGAGGTCGGCCACCTGACGATCGGCTCGGGCCGCATCAACTACCAGTCCTTGACCAGGATCGATAAGGACATCAAGGACGGCGGCTTCTTCGAGAATCCGACATTTCTTGAAGCCGCCAAGGTGGCGCGCGAGCGCGGCAGCGCCGTGCATCTGATCGGCCTGATTCAGGAAGAGGGCGTCCATGCAGTCACGCATCACTGTGTGGCACTGCTCGAGCTGCTCAAGCAGCAGGGTATTTCGAACGTATACGTGCATGCCGTCACCGACGGCCGCGATACGCCGCCATCTTCTGCGCTGACCCATTTGCAGCTCTTGCAGGAGGGTATTGATCAGGTCGGCATCGGCCGGGTGGCCAGCGTGATCGGCCGCTACTACGTCATGGACCGCGATAACCGCTGGGACCGCACCGAGCTGGCCTACAGGGCCATCATGCAGGGCGTCGGCCATGCGGTAGCCGACTGGCGCGCGGCCGTGAGCGAGGCCTATGCCGCTGGCGAGACCGACGAGTTCATCAAGCCGCGTTTGATCGACTATAGCGGAGCCGGCGATCAGGACGTGATGATCTACTTCAACTACCGCTTTGACCGCACCCGCCAGCTGACCCGTGCGATCTGCGAGCCGGATTTCAAAGAATTCGCAGCCATTAAGAACAACATCCACTTCGTGGCCATGACTCACTACTACGATGACGGCAGCTTCAAGGAGGCCTACGAGCCGATTCCCTCGACCAACCTGCTGGGCGAGGTGATTTCAAGGGCGGGACTCAGGCAGTTAAGAAGCGCCGAAACCGAAAAGTACGCGCACGTAACCTTCTTCTTCAACGGCCAGATGAACGACCCCTATGCTGGCGAGGACCGCATTCTGGTCGAATCGCCCAAGGTCGCGACCTACGATCTTCAGCCTGAAATGAGCGCACATGCTGTGCGCGACAAACTGGTCGAGGCAATTGAGGCGGATATCTACGACGTGATCATCATCAACTTTGCCAATTGCGACATGGTCGGCCACACCGGCGTCTTCGACGCGATTTGCAAGGCCGTGGCCACGGTCGACGAGTGCGTGCACGACGTTGTCGAGGCCGTGCTGGATAAGGGCGGCGTGGCCATCCTGACCGCCGACCACGGTAACGCCGAGCAGACCCAGCTGGCCGACGGCAGTCCGATGACGGCCCACACGCTCAATCCGGTGCCGCTGACGATCGTAGCGCATGACGCCGACTACAGCCTGCGTGAAGGCGGCGGCCTGAGCGACATCGCGCCGACCCTGCTGGAACTGATCGGCATCGAGAAGCCGGCCGAGATGAGCGGCATGAGCCTGATTGTGAGATAAGCTGTCAAGGCGGCGCTGCGCCGCCTTTGTCTATGGTTAGCAGACGCCGGCGGCTATTTCCGCCGGCTAGGATTTTAAGATATGAGCACACCCGATTATCCGGTAACGACGGCGATCCGCATGTTGCGCCAGTACAAGGTTGATTTCGAACCGCGGCCCTACGCTTATGAGGATCACGGCGGCACATCGGTGGCCTCTGGCTGTCTGGGCGTCGACGAACACGCCGTGATCAAGACCCTGATTTTCGAAAGCGGGCCGCGCGAGCAGTTCGTGGTTCTGATGCACGGCGACTGCGAGGTTTCAGCCAAGGAGCTGGCGCGTGTGCTGGGCGTCAAACGCGTCGAGCCGGCCAGCCAGGCCACGGCCGAGCGCCTGACCGGCTACAAGGTCGGCGGCATCAGCCCCTTCGGCACGCGCACCAAGTTCAAGGTTTATGTCGAGGCCGGCATTCTCAAGCTGGAGCGCATCTACATCAATGGCGGCAAACGCGGTTTTCTGGTGGAAATGGCGCCGCAGGAGCTGGTGCGCGTCCTGGGCGCCGTGCCGGTCGAGGTTGCGGTTTAAGGCTGAGGCTTGGCCTGTTCGTCGACCAGATCCTGCAGGACTTCCTGCAAATAGGGCCGGTCGCGGTAGCCGGTGTACTGGGCCGGGAACTTGATCAGGCGCAGTTCGGCGTAGCGTCTGATGCCGCCGGCTTTGAGCTCCTCGTATTCCTTGACTGTCTTATGGTCGAGATTGGCGCGGTAGAGCTCCAGGTCGGCTAGGTTGAAGTACTTGGTCAGAATCACGCCGATACGCATGTCCTTATCGAGCACTGTGTTGTCGATGTAGGGCAGGTCGTAGAATGAGATCTCGAATTCTGGCGCGCGAAAGCCCTGGTCGGTGGCCTTGTTGCGCTGATAGTCGACCAGGATTTCGACATTGCCGTCGTTGATGCCCTGAGGTTTGACCTCGACCGGCACCGTGCCGTTACCGTTGACGTTTTCATCCGGTACGGCCGTGAGCCCGCCGTTTACGTCCTCGATGATCACTACGCGTTTGACCACGCTGCCCGGTAGCGAGCTTAGGGCGTTAAGCTGCTTGATAGAGAGGTTGCGGCCGATGCGTCTGAGTTCCGAACGCAGGGCGAAAACTTCGCCGCGCTTGGCGCGGTCGAAGCCGTAGACCGGGTTCAGGCGTTTGGTCAGCTCGCTGTCTAGGTCTTCGAACAGCGGCTTGATGTCGACCGTGTCGAAGTTGCGCGAGAGCAGGTCTAAAAACATGATGCGCTGCTTGATGGCGCCGGGGTCGTCGAGCTGAACCTCGCCGCGCATCTGCTTGTCGAACATCGATCCGATGACCATCTCGAACATCTTGGCGCGGATGTTGTTGTCGCTGTTCTCGCGTTCGGTCATGATGCGGGTGTAGGCCTCGCGCATCTGGCTCGACTTGCTGAGTTGGGTCTGCTGGTAGTTGTAGCTGCTGCCGACGATAGCCACGGCCGCGGCGATGATGGCCGGGCCCAGGGCCTTGATTATGTCCCAGATATCCTTGCGGCGTTCATGGCCGCGATCTTCTTCCTCGCACATGGATCAGTTGAGGCGCAGGTCGCGTCTGGTTTCGCCGGGGCCCACGAAGATCGTGCCGACCGACTTGCCGCCCACCATGATCTCGTAGGCGCCGGGCTTGATTTCCTTGAAACTGTAGTAGCCCTTGGCGTCGCTGGTTACAGGCCCGGCCACCAGTTTGGCGCTGGTGTCGCGCAGTTCGACCTTGGCGACAAGCGGCTTGCCGTTCTTGTCGGCCAGGTAGCCGTAGAGGTCTGCGGCCATCAAGGCCGGAGCGCTTAAAAGCATGAGCAGGGTGAAAACAATCGCTTTCTTGGTCATTTTAGCCTCCACGTGTGGGTTCAGTGCGCTTATGATTTTTTCGTCAGGTCGATGCGCGCTGGCAGATCGACCTTGATTCCGGCGCTTTTGAGGATGCGGCCGTCGCTGGTGACGATTAGCCAGTCGATGTTGCGGCGTTTGAGTTCGTCCTTGACGCTTGCTAGGTCGCAGATGAACAGCGCGGTCGACCAGGCGTCGGCTTCGGCGCAGTTTGCGGCCACGGTGGTAACGCTGATGTAGTGGCTGGGCGAATAGCCGGTCCTGGGGTCGAGAATGTGGCAGTAGCGCCTTCCGGCCTGCATGAAGAAGCGCTCATAGTCGCCCGAGGTCGAAACCGTGCGGTTCTTGACTGGCAGCACGGTCAGATAGCCGTCCTGGCGCGGATGGCGAATGGCGACCTTCCAGGTGCGATCGCCGAAGGCCACGACTTCGCCGCCCGAGTTGATCAGGCCGGCCTTGACGCCGTGGGCCTTGAGCGCCGCGGCGGCCAGGTCGGCGGCGTAACCGTCGCCCAGGCTGCCCAGTTCGAGCTGAAGGGCTGGGTCGGTGACGACCGTCTGGCCGTCGGCTTCAAGCCGGATGCCGCTGTCGCCGGGCAGACGCTTCCAGGCGGCGAACTCGGCCGGCGTGGGCAGGCGGTAGGGGTGTTTGCCGGTAAAACCGTAGGCATCCAAGATCGGCCGCAGGTTCCAGGCAAAGGCGCCGCCGGTGGCCTTTTCGATGTCGAGGCCCAGCGCGATCAGATTGTAGATTTCGCGGTTAGCGATGCGGTGCTCGCGGTTGAGGACGTTTTCGCAAGAGTCGCTTTTATAACCCAGCAGCTGATCGACATGCTTGACGGCCGCGACCGCGGCTTGCATGGCGGGTTCGGTCACGCTCTTGGGGCCGACGGCCTTGATCTCGGTGAAGGAGTCCATGATGAAGAGGCTGATGCTCTGACTGGGCTCGTCAGCCTTCTGACAGCAGCACAGCACCAGGATCGCGATGAAGACCAGCGGGCGGGCAAGCTTTTGCATGGGGCATGTATAGCAAAGAGCCGAACCGCCCGCAAGTCTACTGGTTACTTGAGGTTATAAAAGGTTTCGCGGCCGCGGTAGAGGGCTTGGTCGCCCAGTTCGGCCTCGATGCGCAGCAGCTGGTTGTACTTGGCCATGCGCTCGCTGCGCGAGGTCGAGCCGGTCTTGATCTGACCGGTGGCGAAGCCCACGGCGCAGTCGGCCAGCCAGCTGTCTTCGGTTTCGCCCGAGCGGTGCGACATGATCGTGGCGTAGCCGGCGCGCTTGGCCATTTCGATCGTGGCCTGGGTCTCGGTCAGCGTACCGATCTGGTTGACCTTGATCAGCACGGCGTTGGCGCAATGTTCGCGGATGCCCTTGGCCACGAACTCGGCGTTGGTCACGAAGAGGTCGTCGCCCACGATCTGGATCTTGCCGGCCAGCTTGTCGGTGAGGATGCGCCAGCCCTCCCAGTCGTCTTCGTTGAGGCCGTCTTCGATCGAGACGATCGGGTATTTGCTGACGAGTCGTTCGTAGTATTCGATCATTTCCTGGCTGGTTTTCTTGACGCCGCCCTCGGCCTCGAGCACATAGAGGCCGTCAGCATAGAAGCTGCTGGCTGCGGCGTCGATGGCGATGGCGATGTCCTCGCCGGGCCTGTAACCGGCGCGTTCGATCGCCTGCATGATCAGTTCGAAGGGTTCTTCGTTGGAACGCATGTCGGGCGCGAAGCCGCCCTCGTCGCCGATGCCGGTTGAGAGGCGCCGCTCGTTCAGGATGCTGCGCAGACTGTGAAAGGTTTCGGCTGCGTAGCGCAGGGCCTCGCTGAAGCAGGGCGCGCCGACCGGCATGATCATGAATTCCTGGATGTCGACGTTGTTGTCGGCGTGCTTGCCGCCGTTCAGGATATTGAGCATCGGCACCGGCAGCTCGCGGGCGAAGGTGCCTCCCAGGTAGCCGTAGAGCGGCAGGTTTAAAAACTGGGCGGCGGCCTTGGCCACGGCCAGCGAAACCGCCGTGGTGGCGTTGGCGCCGATGTGAGCCTTGTTGGGGCTGGCGTCCAGACGTCGCATGGTCTGGTCGACCTCGGCCTGATCGCAGGCGTCCAGCCCGATCAAGGCCGGAGCGATCAGGGTGTCGACGTTATCAACCGCGCGCAGCACGCCCTTGCCGGCGTAGCGTTTTTTGTCGCCGTCGCGTAGTTCGACGGCCTCGTGCGCGCCGGTCGATGCGCCGGAGGGGGCCGAGGCCCGGGCGACCTCGCCGCTAGCTAGCCAGACTTCGGCTTCGACCGTGGGGTTGCCGCGGCTGTCGATGATCTCGCGCGCCATGACATCGATAATCTCGCTCATTCAAACACCTCGCTTGAGTAGGTTTATGAGCCGACCACGACGCAGGTGATGCCTTCGGCCAGCAGGGGCTTGCGGGCGCTCTCGGCCGTGTCGAGGCTCTTGTAGGAACCCATCTTGACCCGGTAGAGCGTACGGCCTTCCGATTTGACGGTGTCAATCGTTGATGAGAAACCCTTGCTGCTCAACTGGCGCCTGAGGGTTTCGGCATTGTCACGTTCGCTGAAGGCCCCGAACTGGATGCTGTAGCTGCCGCCGTCGTAGCGGTTCTGGCCCAAAGAGATAACCTCCAGGCGGATGTTTGCAATACCGGTGTCGACCATGCCCAGCTCCTTGGCCGCGCCGTAGGAGAGGTCGAGGATGCGCCGGCCGACGAAGGGCCCGCGGTCGTTGATGGTTACCTTGACGTCGCGGCCGTTGTCGAGGTTGGTGACCTTGGCCTTGGTGCCCAGCGGCAGGGTGCGGTGGGCGGCGGTCAGGTCGTACATGTTGTAGGGCGTGCCGCTGGCGGTCGGCTTGCCGTGAAAGTCGCTGCCGTACCACGAGGCCTTGCCGGTCTGGACGCGCTCGCCGCCGCTGCGGCCGAAATGGGCGCAAGCGTTCAGGCTCAAGAGGCACAGCAGGATTACGAGCAGTCTAAGCCTTGAGGTAGTTTTCGATCGCATCGGTGATCTTCTCCATTTCTGCGCGCTGTAGCACGACGTTGTCGGCGCCGATTAGCCCCATGGCGCGGAATGTATCTAGCGCGCCCTTGTAAACCGGCAGGCACAGGGCCTCGGCCCGGTTGATCTCGCCCTTCTTGTACATGCGGCTGGCGCGCTTGTTGATGATCTTGAGGGCGTCCTTGGTGTTCTTGCGCGCCACGCGCTCGATGTTGCGCGCCACCGTCAGGTAGCTCTCGAGGTAGTTCTCGATCAGGCCGGCCAGCATGCTGAGCACCTCCTGACCGTCCGGGGCTACCCGGTAGGTCAGGTCTTCGAGCGCGAGGTAGCCGTTTTCGAGCATGTGATCGAGGGCCCTGGCGAAGGCCTCCATGTCCAGAATGAATTCCTTGCGCAGCAGGCCGGCCAGGAACTTGACCTCGGCCAGGAACTGGTCGCGCGTCAGGCCCTCGGGATGACGCAGGATGACGCAGGCGATCAGGGCCGCCGGCGTGAAGCAGTTCAGCACGTTGTTCTTGTAGTATTCGAGGTGGATGCGCTTGTCGGAGGCCACCACGCACAGGCCGGGCTCGTCTTCGGCTGCGCCGCTGCGGTCTAAAGTCACCAGGCCGCGATCGACCATGCGGCTGAGGGTGTCGTCGAAGGCCTGGTCGACGTCGTTGAGCGAGCTGGCCAGGTTGTGGCCGGTGGCGCGCAGATAGTCGCTGAAGGCCGTGAAGGTACGGCGGGCCATGGCCTCGTCCAGGGCCGTGACGCGCGCGATCATGACCGCCGAGGCGATTGCGTAGGGCGTGGCCACGGTCTGCTTGTAGATGGCGTCGATCAGGTTGAAGGCCAGGTCGTCGTAGAGTTCCTGGCGTTCTTCGGTCTCCATCGTGGCGTAGGTGGGCTTGTCTTGCATGTACTCGTTCAAACTGAAGGGCTCGGCGAAGCGCACATAGACCTTGCCGTAGCGGTTTTTCAGGATGCGGCCGGCCTTGAGCAGCTCTAAGAAATTTTCGTCCTTCTTTTCGGCACCCTGCATCTCATTGATGTAGGAGCCTTCCTCAACCACCGTGTCGTAGCCGACATACAGCGGCACGAAGATGACATCCGGCGTCAGGCCCGATTCCCAGCCCTGGGCGATCATCGAGAGCAGACCTTTCTTGGGCATCATCAGCTTGCCGGAACGGCTGCGGGTGCCCTCGATGAAGAATTCGAAGGGAATGCGTTCCGAAAGAATCGTACGGATGTAGGCGCTGAAGGTCTGGGCGTAGACCGGGTCGTTGTGGAAGGTGCGCCGCATGAAGAAGGCGCCGCAGTTGCGCAGCAAGGTGCCGACTGGGAAGAACGAGAGGTTTACGCCGGCGGCGATGTAGGGCACGCTCATCCAGTTGTAGTAGAGCACGTAGGACATCACCAGATAATCGATGTGGCTCTTGTGACAGGGTACATAGACGATCGAGCCCTTGCGGGCCGCCTCGCGCACTTTCTCCATGCCCTGTTTGTCGACATCCAGGCCGTCGTAGATGTTGTTGAAGATGAAGGTCAGAATCTTGCGGATAAAGTTGATGGCCGAGGGTTTGACGTCGGCCGCGATCTGGTTGAGGTTTTTGAGCACCCGGTTGCTGAGTTCCTGATAGCTCTGGTTCTGGCTGCCGACGTGGGCGCGCAGGAAGGCCTGCAGGGCCGGGTCCTTGGCGGTCTTGCCGATCAGGAATTCGCGGCTGCGCAGCGGCGCGCCCGAGGCGCTGGTGCCGAGGTTGGTGAGGCGCTGGTTGAGCTCGCGGCGCAGTTCGGCCGCGGTCGTCTCGAGGAAGCCGCCGCCTTCGCGCAGGTGGCCGACGATGTCCTTCAGGTTGATCGGTTCGCCGAACTCGATTAGGCCTCTCTCGTCGCCGCGCACCAGGCTGGTGAGCTTCTGGGCCAGGCTGAGCTGGTCGGAGTGCTTGGAGCGGCCGCGTCTGATCTTGACCGGCGTGCGGCGGTAGACCAGCCGCTGGGGCACCAGGTAGATCGGCACGTTGCTGCTCAGTTGCAGGCGGATCAGCTTGAGCAGCGGGTCTTCGCATTCGCCCTCGGCCTGTTCCATGTAGATCATCGAGGCCGTGTGCGCTTCGCGCATGTAGCTCAGAATCTCGGTGTCGCTCAGCGCGCCGCGCGGCATGCGGCTCAGTCCGACCGGTTGCAGCAGGTCGAAGCTCTTGCCGAAGATCAGCCGGGGCTTGGGCAGGTGCTCCTGTCCCATCCTGAAGCTCAGCAGAATCGTGTCGATGTCGTTGCGGGCGCCGTGGACATAGACGATGTGGCCCTTGTGGCTGAGGCCCAGGACCGCTTCGCGATAGAGTTCGGGGATGGCTACGCCGGAGAACAGCAGTTTAAAGAACGGTCCCAGTAGGAAACCGTATCGTCCTTCCAGAGCATGGGCTTGTGTCTGTGGTTTGTTCATCGTGCCCAACCTTATAAAACAGCCCCGGCTAAAAGAAAAGGTGCTATCTTTAGGTTTGAACCTCGTCCGGCGTGGCGCAGCCACGCTTTGCAGCCGAATGCCAGCTTAGCACGCTAGCGGGCGGAAATAGCCTGAATCCGGTAGCGCCGCGCCGGTTGCCGGTTCGGGCCGCCGGCGCGTGAGGCGTGAATTTGTTATTCCTGATTCAACAAGTGCTGGTCTGTAGCAGATCGCCAAAGAATTTCAGGTTATCGAAGCAGGGCTGATGCTGGCCGTCTTCGATTTCATGCACGATCTTGACGACCATGTCGTTAAACGGCGTGGGCACTGAATACTTGTCGCCATACTTGCAGACGACGCCGTTGATCGAATCGACCTCGCACTTGCGGCCCTTTTCAAGGTCTTGCAGCATGCTGGCCTTGAGCAGCTTATGCTTGCGCATCGCGAGCGGTATGATCGCGAAAGAGATCTTCTGCTTGAGCCAGCCGTTATAGTCGAGCAGCTTGCTGATGTCCTTGCCCTGGATCGGTTCGATCTTGATGTCGGCCTGTTTGGCCACGTCGATGCATTCCTTGACGATTCGCTGGGCGCATAGTCGGGACTGCCTGTTCTGGGCGACTTCGCCGAAGGTTGCGCCGAGCACGGCCGACATGCCGCTGAACGAGCTATTGACCAGGAGCTTCGACCACCTGGCGCCCAGGAAGTTTTCCTCGATTTCGACCGGGCCCATCAGTTCCAGCACCTGCTTGATCTCTGCTAGCTTGGCGCGGTTGGTGGCGCTGAAGGTTCCCAGGCTGAAGGTCAGCTCGTCGGGCTCCGAGGTCAGCTCGCAGACGCCGCCGCCCAGCATGGTCGCGCCCCAGGATGTCGCGCAGCCGAAGGTCTTGTCCTCGCCGATCACTTCGGCTACCGACAGTTCGGGAAAGCCGTTCTGCAAGGTGCAGATCACGCCGTCTTCGCTCAGAAAGTCCTTTAATTTTGTGACGACGCTGGCGTTGTCGAGCTGCTTGGTCATAAGGAAGATCAGGTCGTATTTGGCGCTCATCTGTTCGGGCAAGAGGGCTTTGACTGGAACGGTCATCTGAACCGTGCCGATGACTTGGGCGCCGCCTTCGTTCAAGCCCTTCACGTGCGCGACGTTGCGGTTGATCAGGTCGACATCCAGCCCGCCCTTGGTGATGAATGCCCCGAGAATCGTACCCAAAGAACCTGCTCCGTAAATGGCTATCTTCATGCGCTCTCCTCACGTTCATGATATTGGACCATGCCGTTGGCTGGTGATTACATTCGTAGCGTTACTAGGTGCGGTAATGCGGAAAACAATTCTAAACGGTAAGACCTGTCACTGGCTGCAAAGCGTTATCTCGATTGAATGAAGCTTATCACAATAACTAGCCAAAAGAAAACTAAGTTTAACTGGTTAGCAGTTTGGGCTTCAATGACGCGGGAGTTTTTAGCGAGCGATTCGTTAGTCTTGACCCGGCCTATTCTGAAGGGTTTTTAGCCCTCGGATGTCAGCGCGTCATCAGTGTCAGTCTGGGTCTGCTGGTATTCGACGACGCGGCCGATGTCGGCGGCACTCAGGCCCGGGCAGTCGGCGAGGTCGGCCGCAGTCAGCGGTCTGGTCGGGTCAAGTCCGGCGGTATGCTTCAAAATCTCCGCAGCCTTCTTGGGCCCGATGCCCGGAATCTGGTTGAGCCAGGAGGTTTGGCCGGCCTTGGAGCGCAGCTGGCGGTGATAGGTGATGGCGAAGCGGTGGGTTTCGTCGCGCATTTGCTGCATGGCTCTGAGCGCCGCGCTGCGTGGCTTGAGCAGAATGGCGTCCTTGCGGCCCGGCAGGAAGAAACGGTCGATCTTGGCGCCGCGTTCCTTGGCCATGCCGATCAGCGGAATGT
>Ga0079070_1007053_pt1 | contig 10259 bp, 8 predicted proteins | sample ADurb_Oil_03_Slu_FD_74543 | JGI IMG/M metagenome (GOLD analysis project Ga0079070, IMG submission 74543) | Active sludge microbial communities from Illinois, USA, of municipal wastewater-treating anaerobic digesters - ADurb_Oil_03_SludgeMetaT... | ecosystem: Engineered > Bioreactor > Anaerobic >...
GCCAAGTTTGGTTTTTGCGGATGCCTGCGGCAATATAATGGACTTTGCGCCGTTAGCCATGCTGGCCCGCTCCGGTGATTTCTTGCACGAGATTGAAACAGCCGATGTTGTTGACCTGCCTAAGGGCGCGGAACTTTATGTGCTGCCTGATCGCCATCCGATCGGCGTCGATCGCGATACCGGCGAGGTCGTGGTGCTGGAGGAAAATCCCTTCGCGCCCGGTGAGCCGGCCTATGCCGTGGCGACCTTCCTGCCGGCCGCCTATACCCAAACTTATTTACCGGCCTGGGAGCGCAGCGCGTGCGCGGCAGTGCTGCCGCTTTTCGCCTATACCGCAATTGGCTGGCAGGATAATGGCTTCGCAGCGACTGCGATGCGGGTCGATGACTCGGTCCGTCAGGACCCCGAAACCTTTGATATGGACAAGGTCCGCAAGGGCGTGGCTGCCTGGCAGCTGGAGCTGCCCGATAACCGCCTGGTTCGGCATTTGTCGCATTGTGCCCTGACCTATGGCTGTCCGGCTGCTATCAATCTGTTTCAGGGGCGCGAGGAAGCCCCGCTGCCGTCTTCGCCGGTGTGCAACGCCAACTGTCTGGGCTGCATCTCTTATCAGCCCGGTTATGGCCCGCCGTCGCCGCAGGAACGCATCAAGTTCACGCCGACGCCGCAAGAATTGGCTGAAATCGCCATTCGCCATATCGCGCACGCCGATAATCCGGTAGTGAGCTTCGGCCAGGGCTGCGAGGGCGAACCCTTGATGGTGGCCGAGACCCTGATCGAGGCGGTCAGCTTGATTCGTAAGGCGACTGCGCGCGGCACCATCAATCTCAACTCGAACGCCAGCCGACCCGACATGGTGGCCAGTCTGGCGGAGGCCGGTCTGGATAGTCTGCGCATCAGCCTGAATTCCGCTCGAGCCGAAACCTATCAGGCCTACTATAGGCAGAAGTATGGTTTCGCTGCGCTGCTAGAGAGCGCTCGCGCCATGAAGAGTAGGGGGCGTTTCGTTTCGCTCAATTTGTTTGTTTTTCCCGGCCTGACAGACGCGCCGCTTGAAGTGGCTGCGCTCACCGATTTTATCGAAGCCGGCCAGATCGACATGATCCAGTGGCGCAACCAGAACATTGACCCGGACTACTATCTTGAGACGCTCGGGCTGGAGCTGGATGAAGGCATCGGTATCAGGAATTTGATAGAGTCGATCAGTCTCAGACGCGGCTACTTCAACCCCTATCTCGGGTCTTGATTTTCGTCTGCTAGAATTCCTCGAACTCGCCGCCGTGCGGGTTCTCGTCGTCGCGGGCCGGATGCGAGCTCTTGGCGCGCGCCGAGAATTCGAGCAAAAGGACCGTGAAGTCGTCGTCGAAGCTCTCGCCGGCGTTGAACTCGCGGCTCTTGGCCTCGATGTAGTCGATGGCGTCCTGCCCTTGATGCAGAGCGACTGTTTCGGCGAACAAGTCCTTGAGCCGTTCGCGGCCGAATTCTTGGCCGGCGGCGTTCTGCATCTCGACGATGCAGTCGGTATAGAGCAGCAGCTGGTCGCCTTCTTCGATCGTGATGGTCTTTTCCTCATAGCCGCCGTTATCGAACATGCCGATGAAGTAGCCTTCCGTGTCGAGCTCAAGGATTTCGCCTGACTCACGCCGGAACAAGAGTGGCGAAGGGTGGCCGGCATTGGAATAGGTGATAGTGCTCTGTTCGCGATCAACGATCAGGTAAAACGAGGTGATGTAGTCTTCCGCGAGCAGCGGATTCATTAGTTCGTTGAGCATGTGAAAGAGGATCTTGGGACTGGCGACATTGGCGGCATGGGTATGAAAGCTCATCTTGAACATGGAGGCCACCAGCGCTGCCGCCACGCCGTGGCCGGAGACATCTGCGATGACGAAGCCGGTCAGGCCCTGGCCCATATCGACAATGTCGTAGAGATCGCCGCCGATCCCGATCGAAGGGTAGTGTTTGCTGGCAAGGTTGACGCCATTGATGCTTTGGTAGATTTCCGGCAGCATGCTCTTTTGAAGTTCGCCGGCCATTTCCAGCTCATGCATCATCTTGCGGTGCTGTTTCTCGATGATTTCGGTCTTTTCTTCGACCTCGGCCAGTGTCATGGCGAGAGTTGCTGCTTGCTCTTCCATCAGGTCTTTTGTCTCGGCTGTTTCCATCAGATGGTTTTCCATCTCTTGGCGGGCTACGATCAAGTCTGTGGCGTCGTTAAACATGACAACAGTCGCTTCGCCAAAGCCGTCCATGTAGACGCGGTTGACCTTCTTCTCGAAGAAGCGTGGTTGTTGCGCTGCTGGATCAAGCGCGATCACGGAAGTATGCTCATCCAGTAGTAGGCTGAGATTAGTCGGTAAGTTGGCTTGATGGCAACCTTCGATCGTCTCAGCCGCAAGGCCGGTCAAGTCGCTGGCCGTCTGGTTCCAGAGGCTTACATGCCCAGTGCTGTCCAAGACCAATAAGCCGGCGGCGAGGTTGTCAAGCAAACTGCGAGATAGACCGTCAAGTTTCATAGATTAGCCTACCTACAACAAGATCGCGCTGCAAACCAGTCATTTTCTGAACTGTACAAGGGTTACGACCGATGGCTTGCGTCTAATTACAACCTGATCGACAAGGCCTCGCATAAGAGCGATGCCTCGTCCATGGGGTAGGATTACCTTGGGTTTTTCTAGTTTTACTGGAACCCCTTGGCCTGGGTCGGTCACGCGGATGATGATCTTGCTGTCGTCCAGGCTGATTTTGATGGTGACCTCTCTTTGGGCGTATTCGGGGTCGTTGATGCGAGCCTGACGGAGTTCATTGTAGCGGTCAGGTGCGTAGAGGTCCGGGGCTTTGAGTTTAGATGAGAGCTCCAAACAGCCGTAGTCGATCGCATTGATGATGGCCTCGCCAATAGCGACCTCAAGGCCCATGCGGTTGTCTAGTTCATCCCGGCAGACCTCGTCCAGCATTCGCATGATGAACTGAGTGATGTAATCAGGATCGTAGTCGCCGGCGTGAAAGCTGAAGGTGAGGTCAGCCGATTTCAGCCTGGTCCTGATTACATCCAAGATTCCATCATCCATGGCCTCATCCTCTCCCGGCATAGTCCATGACGTAACCGGCAATGCTCTCGAGCGGCAGGATTTTGTCGACGCCCTTCATTTCGATTGCAACCTTGGGCATGCCGAAAACCACGCAGGTTTCCTCATTTTGGGCGACGGTGTGTGCGCCAGCGTCTTTCATCTCTTTCATGCCCCTGGCGCCGTCGTCACCCATGCCAGTCAAGATAACGCCGACTGCGTTGCGGCCAAGGGTGTTGGCCGCCGAGCGGAAAAGAACGTCGACCGAGGGAATGTGGCGGTTAACGGGCGGGCCGTCTTTGACCGTGACGTAGTAGCCGCCAGAGTCTCGGTTCACCAGCATATGGTGACCGCCAGGCGCAATCAGGGCTTGGCCGCGCAGGACTCGGTCACCATTAACCGCCTCCTTGACATTGATGGCCGAAAGACTGTTGACCCTGTCGGCAAAAGATTTTGTGAAAACCGGCGGCATGTGTTGGACAATTAGAACCGGGGGGGCGTCGGCAGGCAGTTTGTTGAGAACCTGTTCAATTGCGACGGTTCCGCCCGTTGATGCGCCGATCACGAGAATTTTTTCGCTCGAGCTGACCGGCCTGGTACGGTTGGCACTCAAGATGACATCCATGCTCAGCTTGGGCGGAACGTCCATCTTGGGCGCTACGGCGCGCCGGACGCGGGCGTGCGCCGCCGACTTGACCTTGGAGATCAGGTCGTCCTTTAAGAGCGCGATGCCATCGGTCTGGCGCACCTTGGGTTTAGCCACATAGTCGATCGCTCCGAGCGAGAGGGCCTTCATGGTGGCTTCGCCGCCGGCTTCAGTCAGAGTCGAGAACATCACGACCGGCATGGGATGCGCCTTCATTAGTTTTGAAAGGAAAGTAAGGCCGTCCATGCGCGGCATTTCGATGTCGAGCGTCAGGACGTCGGGATTCAGTTCCTTTATCTTGCGGATTGCAATCAGCGGATCAGGCGCGGTTCCCAGGATTTCAATATCAGGATCACTGCCCAGAATATCACAGAGCAATTTGCGCACCAGCGCCGAGTCGTCAACAATCAGTACTTTAATCGGCATGTTGTCCTCTATTAGAATAGCGTTAAATCGCCGCCTTGCTGCTTGAACTTAGTTTGTTCGGAGTAAAGTTTGGTCTTATACTCCCGTTCGGCCTCGATCATCTTGGAGTCGGCTGTTTCTTTTAGCCGTTTGAGCAGAACCTTGGCAGTGTCCGAGAAATATAGAATCTTGCGGCCGCTGTAACCGCCGACATCCTGCTTGGTTATTGGAATCTGTTCCATGCTTAAAAAAGCTTTGACAAATTCAATATTTGACTCTGGAACGTTCCCGTCGGTCTTGCGGAAATTTAGGACATGGCCGCCGCCAAAGATTTTGGCTTCAAAGTGATCGCGCGAGCCGCCTTGCTTGATCATCTGGTTCAAGAGCTGTTCCATGGCGAACATGCCGTATTTGGCTGACTCAGAGAAGAAGATCTCTTCTGATCTGACGTCGCCGGGCAACATGAAGTGGTTCATGCCGGCTAGCCCGGTCTTGCGATCCTTCAGACAGACAGAGATGCAGGATCCTAAGACCGTGGCAATGATCTCATCACTGCTGACATGAAACTCGCCAGGATAGATGATGACCATGGTCTTGTTGTAGTTTGGGCTAAAACGCTTCAGCATGTTAAACCTTTTGGTATATCGTGTTCTTGATATAACGGAACTTGTCTTTCATATGCATCAGCGATTCCGAATGGCCGATAAACATATGCCCCTGATTCTTGAGTTGATTGTGAAACTTGGTCATGAGTTGTTGTTTGGTCTGTGCATCAAAGTAGATGATCACGTTCCTGCAGAATATAATGTCGAACTGCTTCTTCATCGGGAAGGGGTTCATGAGGTTTAACTTGCGGAAGTAGATCATGTTCTTGATGTCCTGCACTACTTCATACTCGGATCCGCTTCTTTTGAAGTACTTGGCCATGTAATCAGACGGAACTGGTGACACCGTCATCGAGTTGTAAGAGCCTTGGCTTGCCTTTGCCAGCACTTCGGTGTCGAGATCGGTTGCCAGAATCTTGATGTCCCAGCCTCTGGTTTTCGCGAAGGTATCTGCAACCGTCATCGCCAGGCTATATGGTTCTTCGCCGGTAGAGCATCCCGCTGACCATATCCGCAGCGTCCGGCTGGAGCCTCTCTCGCCGGCATTGATTATCTGCGGCAGGAGCTCGTGCTTGAGATAGTCGAAGTGGTGCATCTCGCGGAAATAGTCGGTCTTGTTGGTGGTAATTCTATTGATCAACAGGACAAGTTCACTATCGGCATTTCCGTCGCTCTGGAGGTAATTATAGTAGTCGGTAAATGTATCAAGGTTTAGAGCGCGCAGCCGCTTGGATAGCCTGGCGATTACGAGTCTCTTCTTGCGTTCAGAGAGGTCGATGCCTGTTTCGCGGTAGATCATACCGCGAAACAGCTCGAATTCTTTGTCGGTGATTTCGAATGACTGAGCCAGCAAATCAGACTCCGTCGACGATGTTCAACTCTTCGTCGGTAAATATCCGGTCGACGTCAAGCAGCATGATGAACTTGCGCCCGTTATCATAACCGACCATTCCTTCAATGTATTTTGTGTTGATCGAGCTCGAAAATTGGGGACTGGGTTTGATGTTGTCATGATCTATGTTGAGAACATCGCTGACCGAGTCGACGACTAGTCCCATGGTGCGGCCAGATACGTCCAGGATCATTATGACCGTAAATTGGTCATAATCCTTGCGCTCAAGGTTGAAACGTTCGCGCATGTCAATAACCGGCACGGCCGTGCCGCGCAGGTTCAAAATGCCCTTGATGAAACTCGGGACATTCGGCAGGGCGGTTAACTCCTGATAAGCAATGATCTCATTGAGCTTGGTGATCGGGATACCGTAGACCTCTGTTCCCAGCGAGAAGGTCACATACTGAGTAGCTAGGCTGCTGGTCTCTCCTTTTTTTTGTATCTGTGCCATCGGAATCCCCCTTAGAATTCTTCAAAATCGTCTTCTATCATCGGAAGAGATTTCGGTTTGGATGCTGGTGCCGTCGTGGGTAGCTTGGTCTGCGCTCGAGGTGCGCTCGCAGCGCTCGGTTTTGTTGGCTTGTTCGGTTTGGCCTGGATTTGCAGAGTTGCGCTGCTCGTCTTGAACACGCCAATCTCGGCAGCCAGTCCGTTTGCTTCGTTGTTGAGCGTGTCAGCCGTAGTCGATAGGTCTGAGACCGTCGCAGCATTGAGCTGGGTCGACGAATCGATCTGGGATATCGCCCGGTTGAGCTCGTCCACGCCAACCGACTGTTCGGCCGAAGCTGCGGCGATCTCGTCGATAGTCGTGGCCAGCTCTTCGATGTGGCTGGCGATGCCATGGAGGGACTCTTCGGTTTTCTTGGCGATGTCGTCGCCGGCCTTGATCTTGCCTACGGTATCTTCGATCAGGCTCCTGATCTGTTTGGATGCCTCGGCCGATCTCTGTGCCAGAGCTCTGACTTCTTCGGCGACAACCGCAAAGCCCTTGCCGTGTTCGCCGGCTCTCGCCGCCTCAACCGCTGCATTGAGGGCCAGTAGGTTGGTCTGGAACGCGACCTCGTTTACAGTCGTAATAATGTCGCCAATTTTCTGGGAGGCGTTGCTGATCTCGTCCATGGCCATTGAAAGACTCTGGGCCATAGTCGCATTGTTGTTGGCAGCGTCAACGGTCAGCTTGGTCTTTACTAGGCCGGCTTGGGCGTTCTCGGCGTTGTGCTTAATGGATGAACTCATTTGCTCGATGGTTGCAGCAACTTCCTCAATTGCAGAGGCCTGCTCCTGGGTTGACTTGGATATGTCAAGCGCTATCGTCGCGACGCTGGTCGTCTCGTTTGCAACTCTTGAAGTTGCTGATTTGACTTTGTTGATAACGCCTTCGAGTTTTAGCATGAACTCATTGAACCAATGGGCCAAGTCGCCAAACTCGTCGGTCGACAGAACAGGGAGTCTGACGGTCAGGTCGCCTTCGCCTTGGGCTATGTCGCGCATGCGTTCGACAACCATATTAGCCTTGCTGGCCAAGCGGTTCGAGATCGCCAAGCCGACCATAGCTAATGCAATGATGACTATCACCAGGAAGATGTATAGTCCGATCTTCATTTTGATTGCATCAGCCTGGACTTCGTCAAAGGGCGCTGCCGACCACATTATCCAGTCGAGATCTTGGTTATAGGCCAAGGCTCCGGTCTTGGATGCTCCGCCGAACTCATAGTTGAATACGCCGGTTTTTTGGTGAATGGCTTTCTGCGCGAAGTCGTATTTCTGGTAAAGTTCCTTTGTCCCGATGTATTCGGTCTTGGGGTGGTAAACGCAGGTGCCGTCTGAGTTGAAGATTATGATGTAGCCGGTTTCAAAAAACTTCATCTTGGCGGCTTCGTCCAAGAGTGTCTTCTTGAGTTCGTTCAATGCCTCTGGTCTGGCTTCAACTGGCTTGGTCAATACCTGGTTTTTGTAGCAGGTGTCGACTAGTTTGGCGAAACCTTGGATACCAGCATCCATGTAGCGGTTGCCATAGTCCTCTAGAAGTGCCGACGTTCTTGCGCTTGCGAACCAGATTGCAATCAGCAAGGGGATCACGCCGACAACAAAAGTCAGCGCGATGACCTTGCCTTTCAATTTTAGATTAAATTGCATCAATAAACTCCTAGAACTTAAATCTGAATTGTATTCTTCTCGCCGAAGGCGAGTCGTCTGATGCCATAGAAGTCAAGAATTAGAGAAACTCTGCCGTTGCCTAGGATTGTCGCGCCCGAGGTCCCTTCGACCTTGCGGAAGTTTTTGTCGACGCTCTTGATGACAGCCTGGGTTTGGCCGAGGACATCGTCGACCAATATGCCGAACCGCTCCTCTGCGCTCTGAAGCACCATTACCAAGGCTTCCGTCGGGTCTAGTTTGTCCGCCGGCAGGTTGAATATCTCGTAGAGTCTCACGAGCGGGATGTAGTCACCGCGGATTTCGACGAGTTCGCCCTTGCCTTCGACCGTTCTGATCTCGGCTTGGCTTGGCCTGACTGATCTGTCGATTACGGAAAGCGGGATGGTCATGACCTCGCTGCCTACCTTGACCATCATGCCGTCAATTATCGCAAGCGTCAGCGGCAATTTTACACGGAAAGTTGATCCGCGCTCAGGCTCGGAGAGGACTTCAACTTCGCCCCTAAGATCTTCGATGTTCTTCTTGACGACGTCCATGCCGACGCCCCGGCCGGAGAGTTCGGTTACCTTGTCTGCTGTCGAGAGCCCCGGGGCGAACATGAAATCAAAGATTTCTTTGTCGCTGTAGGCAATGTCGGCGCTGGCTAGGCCCTTGGCAATGGCTTTCTGCAGTACCTTTTCCTTGTTGATGCCGCGACCGTCATCGGTGATCTCAATATAGATGCTTCCTTCCTGCTGGAAGGCCTTCAGCCAGATGACGCCCGTATCGTGTTTGCCTTTGGCCCTGCGCTCCTCGGGTGTTTCAATGCCATGGTCGATCGAATTGCGGATCATGTGCTTGAGAGGGTCGCCGATCTGTTCAATGACGTTCTTGTCAAGCTCAGTTTCGGTACCACTCATCTTGAGTTCGATCTTCTTGCCTTGATCAAAGGCTAGGTCTCTGACAACGCGCCTGAAGCGGTTGAACGTTCCTTCAACAGGAACCATGCGCACCCGCATGACCTGTTCCTGCAGATCGCGCGAGATTCTTTCCAAGGCCGAAGAGGCGTTCATCAGGCCGCTACCGCGGTTATCCTGCGAGGCCTCGCTGACCAGCTGCGCCATCCGGGCTACGCTAATGACCATCTCGCCAACAAGGTTGACGAGCTTGTCGAGTTTGTCGGTATCAACTCTGATTGTTGCGGCCTGAGCAACCTTGCGGCTTTCAGATTGCTCGCGGGCGACTTTTTCGACGACGTCGCGAGTTGCAACGCCTTTCTCAACCAGCGCTTGGCCGGTTGTCTTGTGTTCCTTGAGGGTGTTGTAGATGTCTTCGTCGCGGACGATGCCTCTCTCGACCAAGATCTCGCCAATCGGCTTCTCGGCAAGCGAGAGGTCGACGCCATCTTTATACTGTTCGGAGATGTCCTTGATCGTGATCTCGTTCTCGTCAATGACGAAGATGAAGATGTTCTGGATATCTGAGAGTGGGCGGGTTGTGCGCAGGATGATCTCCCACTGGCAATAGCAGACTGTTGGGCTGATATTGTAGATATCTGGCACGTTGCCGACATTCAGATCGGTCTTCAAGATAACGCCGTTCTCGTTCAGTTCATGTAGCAGCATCAGCGGATCCTGACCGGTTGCGAACAGGTCAGGCCTGAACTTCAGGGTGATTCTGTAAGTTCTTTGTTCGTTTTCTGGTTTGGCCTTGGCTTGGCCGGCCTCGCTCTTGTTCGCTTGGGATCCGGCAGAACCAGCGAACCTTTTAAGCTTGGCCGTGCAGGCATCAAGCTCGGCCGAATCGATCTGGTTGCCTTCGATGGAGGCGTTAACCAGTCTTTTCAGGAGGTCGACGGCCTCAAGCAGTTCGGTGATCAGCTTCTTGGTAATCTTGAGGTCCTGGTTACGGATACGGTCCAGGATGTTCTCGATGGTGTGAGTGAAGTTGCTGACATTGTCAAAGCCTACCAAGCCGGCTGAGCCTTTGATGGTGTGGGCGGCGCGGAAAACCCGGTTGATAGTTTCGGCGTCGGTCTGATCTTCTTCGAGGCGAATCAGACCGTTTTCCATTTCGCGAAGCTCTTCTTCGCTCTCTTCGATGAAAACCTGGATCAGTTCATCATTGGCCATGGCTCACCTCATGAATTTTTTGGTGACATAGATTAACTGCTCAGGCTTGAACGGCTTGACCAGCCAACCTGAAGCCCCGGCCTGTTTGCCCTTCTGCTTCATCTCTTCCTGTGACTCAGTCGTCAGCACAAGGATAGGGACATATTTGAAGGGCGTCTTCTTGACCTCGGTTATAAACGTTATGCCGTCCATGATAGGCATGTTGATGTCGCTGATGATCATGCCGATCTGCATATCTTCACGCATGGCCTGCTGCAGACGCTCAAGGCCATCTTTGCCGTTAATGGCATTGATGACTTTGAATCCGGATTCCTTCAGTGTGAAGTTCACCGAGGCCCGCAGGGTGGCGGAATCATCAACCACCAGGATGTATTTATT
>Ga0079070_1005706_pt1 | contig 10101 bp, 5 predicted proteins | sample ADurb_Oil_03_Slu_FD_74543 | JGI IMG/M metagenome (GOLD analysis project Ga0079070, IMG submission 74543) | Active sludge microbial communities from Illinois, USA, of municipal wastewater-treating anaerobic digesters - ADurb_Oil_03_SludgeMetaT... | ecosystem: Engineered > Bioreactor > Anaerobic >...
AGGTGATTGCCTATGGGATATAATGGAGTCGGAGATATACGAACCTACTCGCGCGTGGCTCTAACTGGCGCCCAAGTAGCATCAGGAGTGGATTTACTTCTTGATCCAATTGAAAACGAGATCAAGAATGCTGACGTTTCTTTCTATACTATTATGCTTGGTATTAGTGGAAATACTGTATTTTCATTAGTAAGAACAAATACCGAGACTGGTCAGACATTTATTGAACCATATCCTGATACCAATACAACGCTCTCTAAGGGATGTTATGCGTTTACAATAGCAATGAGAAAAGGAGATACCCTTAACTTCAGGTTCTCAACAGACATAGTGTTAACTCACTTCATATTAACAGAACACGGTGGTGTATACTAATGTTTACCCCGCCACGTGGCTCATCTGGAAGTAGCGGTGGGACTACACCTACTACTGGCGGTGATATGTACAAAGCTACCTACGATACTAATAGTGACGGTGTTGTAGACTTTGCACAAGGAGTTGACTGGACTAAGATTACAAACATACCAGCATTGTTTCCACCATCACTACACTCACATAGGTTAGTAAGTATTGGTGCATCTGGATTCATGCCTTCGTTACCTGGAGATCCAGATGTAATGTTAAACGGTATGGGTAATTGGGTAGAAATACCAAATTCTAGCCCCGGACTTACAGAAGTTAAATGGGGAGACGTTATTGGAAGTATTACCAATCAAGTAGATTTAGCAACAGCACTTGATTCTAAAGTTCCAGTAACCAGAACAATTAATGGTCAGGCACTTACCGCAAATGTTGTTCTTCCAATTCCAACTACTCTATCCGCTCTTACAGATGATGCAACTCATCGTTTAGTAACAGATACAGAAAAAGCCTCTTGGAATTCTAAGCAGGACGCCCTTGGCTTTACACCAGAAAATGCAGCAAATAAAAATACTGCAGGTGGATATGTAGGATTAGGATTTGACGGTAAGATTGATAGCACATATCTACCATCACTATCATTAATTAATAGCATTACATCTGGGACAGCATATCCAGCATCTCCAACAAAAGGTGATGTATGTATCAGAACTGACCTCACCAAGACTTATATCTACAGTGGAACTGAATGGCTTGAGATGACTGCCACTGCAGGAATCATGAGTGTAAATGGAAAGTCAGGATCGGCAATAACAATAACCAAGGCTGATATCGGACTTTCAGAAGTTGAAAATGTAAAAGCAATTCCAGCAATTACAGGGGCTACTATTGGAAACATTCCAGTATGGGCAGATACAGGTTCATTACTTGGAGTAGGATTCGGAGTAACTACTGTAATATCTGGCAATGGTTCTGACACTGTAATACCAACAGAGAAAGCCGTTAAAGATATTATCATTGCTCATCAGCACGTATTAGCAAATATTGCTATAAATGGATTAATTCCTGCAATACCAGATGATGATACTTACTTCCTTAATGGTAAAAATCAGTGGTCAAAGGCAATCTCTGTCACTGGTCAGAACATGGGAACTGGAGCAGGTGTATTCATTCAGAAGTCTGGTGGAAACCTTCAGTTCAAGTCTGTCCGTGCTGGAACAAACATTAGCATCACAGAAAACAGTAACGAGATTATTATCTCTGGAACTGGAGCAACTGGTGGAGCATCTGCATGGGGTGGAATTACTGGAACGTTATCTGACCAGTTAGACTTAATAACTGCACTCAATGCATTAGTTCCAAAGACAAGAACTATTAATGGTCTTGCATTAGTCGGTGATATATTAATTCCAATTCCAACGAAGTTAAGTGATTTATCAGCAGATTCAACCCATAGAACTGTTACAGATACTCAAATATCTGATTGGTCTAACAAACAGAACGTATTAGGATTTGCTCCCGAAAACAGTGCAAACAAAGGCATTGCAAATGGATATGCTCCATTAGGTTCTGATGGAAAAGTTCCAGCAGCATTCTTAAACGCAGTTGCATCCATTAATGGAAAGACTGGTGTTGTTGTATTAACCCCCGAAGACCTTGGGTTAGCATTTGGAACTACATCAAATACAATTGCACGTGGTGACCATAACCACGATACACGTTATCTTGGTATTACTTCAAAGGCAGTAGACTCTGACAAACTTAATGGATTATCTGCAAGCAGTTACGCCCTTGCAACCCATAACCACGATACAGCATATCTTGGATTACATGGTAAAGCAGATAGTGCAATAAATGCTGATAATCTCGGTGGCCACGGACCAGAACACTATGCAATAGTAGATCATGACCATGCCGGAGTATATTTAACAGTAACCGGTAAGGCAGCGGATTCTGACAAACTTGACGGATACGAAGCATCTGACTTTGCATTATCAACTCACAACCACACTGGTACATATGAACCAGCATTAGGATTTACACCAGAGAACGTTGCAAATAAAGGTGCAGCAAATGGATACGTCCCATTAAACGAACTTGGAAAGATTCCAGCAGGATTCATTGGTGCAATGGAACTTACCAATGTTACTGTAGGAACTGCATATCCAACCATTAAAAATGAAGGAGATGTCTGTATTCGTACCGATTCTGGTAAGACTTACATCTACGATGGAACTGATTGGATTGAATTGCTTGTACCAAATGGCTATGTTCAGTCTGTAAACGGTAAGACAGGTTCAGCCCTTACGTTAGTAGCAGCAGATATCGGTATTACTTTAGGAACTACTGCAGGAACCTTCGCAGAAGGAAATCACACTCATGCCGGTGTATACCTTCCAGTTTCAGGTAAGGCAACAGATTCAGAATTACTTGATGGTCATGATTCAAATTACTTTGCAGAAGCAAATCACGAACACTTAGGTGTATACCTTAGTGTAAATGGAACAGCATCTAACTCTAAGTTATTTGATGGTCATGCAGCAAGTGAATTTTCACAAGTTGGACACACTCATAGTGGATATCAATCTGCATTAGGATTTACTCCTGAAAATGTATCTAACAAGGGAATTGCAAATGGATACGTTCCACTCAATGCAAGTTCATTAATTGATTCAAAATACCTCCCAGAGATTCCAACAGGAACTACAGTATCATCTGGTACGGCGTTTCCAAGTAGTCCAGTAGAAGGAGATATCTGTATCAGAACTGACGAGAACAAGACCTATGCATTCGATGGAACTGATTGGGTTTCATTCGTTACAACTATCGCAGGAAAGACCTACGTAGAATCTGTGAACGGTAAAACTGGATCTGCAATCTCAATTACAAAGTCTGACTTATCACTTGGTAATGTAACCAATGACAAACAGATGAAGGCAATTACTGGCGCAGTATCAGGTCAGATTCCAGTATGGGCAAATTCAGGAGATACATTATCATCTGTAGGATACAGTGTTGTAACCTCAATCAATGCATCACCAACTGATAGTAACATTCCAACTGAAAAGGCAGTAAAAGCATTATTCGATTCAATTCCAACAACCACAATTGATTCAACGCCTGTAAGTGCAGGGGCACATGCAATATCTTCTGGATGGGCATATACTCATGCAAATAATGGAACATCTAATGTAAAACACCTTACTAATGCACAATTAGCAAACCTCCATAGTCCAATTACAGTATCAGGTATTGGTCTTGTATTATCAGGACAGCAACTTGGTTTAAGTATTGGTACTGGTTCAACGCAGGTAGCACGTGGAGATCATGGACACGGTGAATATCTCCTTAAGACTGGTAAAGCAACAGACTCATCATTACTTAATGGTAAAGATGATACAATGTTTGCACCAAGCGTACACGTGCACGCACACGCAGATCTTACCGGTGCAGGAACAAATACTCATGCACAGATTGATGCATTCATTGCTTCTAAAGCACAGAACAATGGATTAGCATCACTTGGAAACGATGGTAAGATTCCAACCGCACAACTTCCAAGTTCAATTGGTGGAGGACTTGAATACAAAGGAACATATACTGGAACTTCATATCCGGCATCTCCAGCATCGGGTGATTTCTATATTATCTCTGCAGAATGTACCATTTCAGGGCATACTTACAAAGCAGGAGATTGGATCATCTATAATGGAACTACATGGGAGTCTATTGAAGTAGCCAGTGTAACGTCTGTAGACGGAATGACCGGTGCAGTTGAACTTTACGATGTATATGCAGAAATTGATCACAACCATGTCCTTACTGAACTTACAGACTCAGACCTTGTAAATCCAATTCATGCACAGTATGTTGGTTGGGATGCAACTACTCAAAAGCACAAATACTTCTCAGTTCCACAAGCACCAAATGCACTTACTCCATTAAGAAATGAAACTGCAGCACTTAATACATTAGTAGCATTTGCAGACAATGCAGGAGCATCTGTCAAAAAGACCGGCATTCAAGTCATTGAAAACAGAATGTTCAATGTAATCATTGACGGAGGAAACCTAGATTTATTATAAGGTGATTACCATGGCTGAAAACTGTAAATGCACTAAAATTTGTGTAATGGTCAAAGATATCGACGCTAAGAAAGATATCATACCAATGGACGTAATAGACGCATGTAACACAGAAGGCTACGCTCTATTAGACATTAGTAAGATCATTCCATATGGATACAAGTTAGAGAATGTGACGTTCAATAATATGAACGTCCCTCATACTTACACGTCCCACGTTACAATTGATGGTCGTCAAATGATTGTCAATGTAAAGGTACATAATGTTCCATTCGTTGAAGGTGGGCACGTTCTTATCTTCTATCTTAAGAAAAATGGTAACATTAAGATCACCGTTGAAAATACACCGGGTGTGTATCTTTCTGGTGGATCAATGGAAATTCCATATGGTTATGGTATCGACATTAATGTAGTTTCTATGGATAACAATAAAGAGTTCGTGTGCTTTGAAATTGAATACATTAATGGATTTAAAGAGCAGTGGGAACATGACCACTTAATAATGCATGAGATTACTTCAGACTTGATTATCAGAGCAATTGTTAAGACTAAGACCCCAACCTCTTGCGGATCTGGAGAGATTACAATCTTTGATATGTACACAGATGGAGGAAAACCACTCACAAAGATCTGTGAGAGCTTTGATATCAATGGATGTGTAATACCAGAACAACCACTAAAGAAGACAAATGTAAGATATAAATACTACTCAAATAATCCTAATGAAAAAGCCCCATTCGAGAACACTTATATGGTTGATTCATCACGGGATTTGTTTAAGTTTACCTCACAACTAACTAACGTCTTCCAATATGATATTATTAAAGTCACATATGAGAACTTAGCAGTTGATGGGTTTGAATGTGCACAGGTCTGTTGTAAACTTATAAAGGATGGGCAACCACCACAAACACTTGAAATCCAGAAATCTACAGATGCAGCAAGCATTCAGGTAACCCCGGATACTGGTTCACATTCCTATAAATATGGGGAAAAGGTAAATGTAAGTATCTTACCTACAATGGGAATATTTGGTGCTACCTTTACTGTATTTGATTTGTACACGGGTAAAGTGGTAGATGGTCCAATTCATACCGGAATTCTGACTACCTCGCATACGTATACTGTTACAATGACCAGTAGTATCAGAATATACATTGAACAGACCAAATCTTAGGAGTAGTAAATATGGCAGATAAAACAATAACCGGCCCTTTCGAGGCAAATACATATTACGAAACTACGCCTATAGTAGTTTCTTTATCTAACTCCTTTCCTTCTCATGCTATTAGTTTAGAGAAAGGAACAGGAGTTAAATTTGAGAGCTACAGATACATCGAATTCAAGGCAAAGATTCCGATTCAGCCATTTGTTGTACCTAGAATTGTAGTATCATCTGGAACCACAATACTCAAGAGTATTACAGGACCATCGCTCAATGATGGACAGGATTATTCAACATATAGAATAAACACTGCGTTATTACTTGATATTAATTCAATCTCAATTCATACAGATTGCATTGCCCCAAATGGTATGCCAACCGTTCCTGTAGATGTAAATCTCAAGGACTTCAAGTTCGGAACATCCAATACTGGATTTAACTATGTATCGGTTACTACAATGGGTGACGGCACAACTAACCCAGAACCAGATACCTATATCGTTTCAACTGGAGAATCATTCACAGTTACCGCAATTCCGGCATCTGGGAAAGCAATAGAAAATGTCTTTATTGACAATGTTGCACAGATAAATGCATCGCCGTCAGTAGCCCTAACAAACGTTACAAAAAATAAAAACATTGCATTCTCATTCAACACTGCAACATTAGAATACCATACTGTTACTATATCTAAGAGTGCGTCTGGAGGAACGGTAAACCCAGAAGGTGCAGTCAAGGTAACAGATGGTGGGAGCCTTAAAATAACTGTAAACCCTGCAAGTGGATACAAAGTTGCTGGAATAAACGTCAACGGTGTGTACTATGAATCATTCACAGAATATGAACTAACTAACGTTAAGACCGACTATACTGTATTTGCTTCGTTTGCAGCAGGAACCCAGACTACAATTCCAATTACAATCACAAAGTCAGGAAACGGATCAGGAACTACATTCCCAACTACATTAAATGTATTACCCGTAAGAGATGCAACAGTATCCTTTACACCAAGTGCAGATTCCTATATAAGCAAAGTAACCATCGACGGAATAGACTACGAACCAACCGAAGTTGTAACATTTACAAAGGTCGTAGCACCACACTCCGTAAACGTTGAATATACCAGTAAGTTTAATGTAGGTAACCTTGTTAGGGTAAAACGTGGTCAGTGGAGCAAGTGGCTTGGTAAGCAGTTAGTAGACGGAGAACTTGGTTACGACAGAACTAATAATCAATTACGTATTGGTAATGCATTAAGCCCAACTGACTTTGAATCATGTCCAATCATTGCAGGAGGAGATGGTGGCAAAGTAAAGATTAACGACGCTGATACCACAGCAGGATACCTTGATGAGAAAATTATTCTCGGTGCAAATCTTACAAAGACTATCATTCATCCAACTGTAGATACTACTGCTATTCAGATTGCTGCTATTGCAACTTGGGGTAATATCACTGGAACAATAACTTCACAGACTGACCTCATGACTGCACTTGCAGCACGTGCGTTAGTTGAAAATGGAGTTACTGGTGGAGATACACACAATCACACTAACGGACACGGCGCACAGATTGCTTACAACAGTCTTTCAGGACTACCGATCCTTGGATCTGCATCAGCCAGAAACGTAGGAACTGGAGCCAATGAAGTTGCAGCAGGTAACCACGTACACAATGAATATCCAATTGCAGAGAACCTTGGAAAAATTAAGATCTCTTCAACCGATCCAGCAGCAGGATTCTTTACTTCAAAAATATTACCAAGTAGCACAATTGAACTAATTGGTGCTGTAGATGGTACTACTGGATTTGAATCAATTCAGTTCATGGTAAAGTCAGGTATCTTTGAACCAGTATTTACAAAGAACAGTGCATTTAATAAGAACTTTGGAACTAACACCGGAAACCTCCGTATGGATGGAACCGTATCGGTGGGTTCGATTGATGAAGTAGCACGTATTGATCACATTCACCCAACCGATACCTCACGTGCTTCAGCAACTCACAATCATGATACTGTATATGCCCCAATTACCAAGGGTGTAACAAATGGCGATTCTCACGATCACAATGGTGGAGATGGTGCCCAGATTGACTATGCAAACCTTGCAAACAAACCAACCTTAGGAACTGCAGCAACACGTAATGCAGGAGTAGCAAATGGTCTTGCTGAGTTAGGATCTAATGGTAAAGTATTACCATCACAATTGCCAAGTTCACTTAATGACATCCAAGAATTTGCAAACCTTGCAGCATTTCCAGCAACAGGGTCTTCATCAACTATCTATATTGCCCTCGATACAAACAGAACATATAGATGGACCGGAACTCAGTATATCGAGATTAGTTCAAGTCTTGCACTCGGAGAAACAAACTTAACTGCATACCGTGGAGATCGTGGTAAGACTGCATATGATCACAGTCAAAGTACTCACGCACCAAGCAATGCTCAGAAAAACTCTGACATTACTAAAGCCGAGATCGAAGCCAAGTTAACAGGTGAGATTTCAACTCACACCCACGCAAATAGTGAAACTGTAACAGGACCAATATCTACTACACCAAACACTGTAAGTATCTTTGGAGATGCAACTGGTAAAGTTATTGCTGAGGCAGCCGGGGTGTTATATCATCCTGCAGGTTCAGGATATAATGCAGGTCTTAAATTCATTACTAACAGATCTGATATCGATTGTGGTATTAACTCACGCAATGCGTCTGGTCACTCAATCTTACAGATTGCAAACAATATCAATACAACTTACTTCGGTAACATCGACACTTCCTTACCGGGATGTTTAATTCGTTTAGATACCCGTAACACTCGTCGTTATGGTTTATTCAACGTCCACACTCGTGCTGCAGGATCAGTTACCTATGAACGCCCATTCATCGTATTCCCTGCACCGTCTGGTTCAATAGTTGTAGAACCATCTGGTAACGTTCAAATGGGATGGGACAGTGAAACTTCAACTGATCTTGGATTTAAGCTATCAGTTAATGGTATAATCAATGCATCTGGTCACCACGTAGTAAACGTTGCAGATCCACTTGCAGATAACGATGCAGCCAACAAGAAATACGTAGACTCTAAGACTGGACAACTCGGTAACTTAACCAATAAGAAAGTCTGGATTGGAGATGCTATGAATAATCCAGTTGAGAAACAAGCAGCAGAACTCCCGGCATGGCAAGGTGGAAAATATCTTGTTACTACTGAAACTGAAGGTATTCTTTCATTTGCTGATGGTTCATCTGGAGGAGGAAGTGCTAAGTTCCCATCTGGTTCTCCCGGCGATATGCTTGTATGTACTGGTGGAGAAACGTGGGTAGTTGTCCCAATTGGAACTGCTGGACAAATTCTTATCGTAGGTGATGACGGATTACCATCATGGCAATCATTAGAAGTTCAACCAATCGCAGTGTAAGCAGCACCGTAGAGGTGAAGTAAATGTCAACATTACCCACAAATTACTGTAATGGAGATGTAACCCCATCTACAGTTTACCTTAATTCAGAAATAACACTCACAGTTACATCAAATGTACCAAATATTGATTTGGAAAAAATGTATGGCGTCACGGCATGGGGTGACGAAGTTCCAACAATCGGACCTGAAAATGAAGCAGGAAGATGGCACGATGGTTCGACTGGATGGACTATCGAGGATGCCGGATCTAATCAACTCCCTGCTAATAAAGTAAGTCAGAACTGTATATATGCCCCTATTAGACGGGGGCAGGTATTAGCACCACAAGTTGGAGGAACTATTACTGGTGGAGACCATGCAGTTGAATTAGCACCAAATAAATGTATCCAATTATATAATAGTTTATTTCATATATATCCTGGATTTCATCTTGAATATAGCGTTATGTGCAAAGAGAATACTACAGACAATAGTATTAATCTATCATGGTTTCATGGTAATTGGGATAGATATAATAACACATGGATTAACGATACAGAATCAGGAGTTATAAACTTATCTGCACAAACACCATGGGATCTTTGGCAAACTGCAGTTATTGAATCAAGTGATGCAAATATGTATAATTATTTCTGTGTAAAGAATACTGGAACTAATACGATATATATAATCCCTGCAACATATGTAGGATCTTCTGGAAATTATGGTCTTGGAATTACTTCTAAGACATTTACTCATACATATAAACGCATTGGAACTTATTATATTAGTTTTTATGCATCTGGGGATGAATACGCAAATGGGTATACAACTGTACAAGTATTAGATATTCCAAATAAAGTATTTGGGGCATTTTAATGAGGTGAATTAAATGGCAAAGTATTATCCTAAAGTAAAAATTGCCCATGGTAAAACATGGATTGGAAATGAGAGTGGAGATGCTGTAGAAAAGACAGCAGCACTGCTCCCGGCTACATGGGAATCAGGTAAAGTTCCAACTTCTACTGAAACAGAAGGAGTATTTGAATGGGGAACAGGAGGAGGAGGAGGAAGCACCGGAC
>Ga0079070_1029128_pt1 | contig 9929 bp, 9 predicted proteins | sample ADurb_Oil_03_Slu_FD_74543 | JGI IMG/M metagenome (GOLD analysis project Ga0079070, IMG submission 74543) | Active sludge microbial communities from Illinois, USA, of municipal wastewater-treating anaerobic digesters - ADurb_Oil_03_SludgeMetaT... | ecosystem: Engineered > Bioreactor > Anaerobic >...
CGAAGGCCTGATCGAGGCCCTAACAAAATAAAAATCGGGGCGCTTTTTGTAAAAAGCTCCCCGCACCCCGCAAAAACTTCCATTGGAAATTTTTGAAAGGGAGTTTGAGGGGAAACTTTTTATAAAAAGTTTCCCCTCAAAAAAGCTTTTAAATTTAAAGGAGTCATTCGCATGATCGGCATCAGCAAACTCTACTGCGGCACCGTGGAAGCCTCCGACCCGCTGCGCTACGGCCGCGCCTCCGGCGAGCTGCCCTCGCACCTGTTGCAGTTCTCGGCCGACAAGAAGCCGGTGGTGGTCTGGAACACGACCAGCCGCTGCAATTTGAAGTGCCGGCACTGCTATGCGGCCACCGGCCCGGGCGCAACCGAACTGAGCACTCAGCAGGGCTTTGGCCTGATCGACGACCTGAGCGAATTCGGCGCGCCGGTCATCCTGTTCTCGGGCGGCGAGCCGACCATCCGGCCCGACCTGCCGCAGCTGATCGACTACGCCGTCAAACGCGGCCGCCGCGCGGTCATCTCGACCAACGGCACGCTAATCGACCGCGACATGGCCGCCGAGCTGGCCGACATGGGGCTTTCCTACATCGGCATCAGTTTAGACGGTCTGCAGGCCACCAACGACCTGTTCCGCGGCGTCGACGGAGCCTTCGACCAGGCGCTCACGGGCATCTACAACGCCCAGCACGCCGGCATCAAGGTCGGCCTGCGCTTCACGATCAATCGCAGCAACTATCAAGAAATCCCCGGCATCTTCGAGCTGATGCAGCGCGAAGGCGTCATGCGCATCTGCTACTATCATCTGGTCTACACCGGTCGCGGCAGCGAACTGATCGCGAGCGACCTCGACCACCGGCAGACCCGCGCCACGGTCGACACCATCATCGACGAAACCGCCCAGATGCATGCGCGCGGCTTCAAGGCCGAGGTGCTGACGGTCGACAACCACGCCGACGGGCCCTACCTCTACCTGCGGATGCTCAAGGAGGGTAACCCCAGGGCCGCCGAGGTGCTGGAGCTGCTACGCATGAACGGCGGCAACTCGTCGGGCCACGGCATCGGCTGCGTCAGCTGGAACGGCGACGTCAGCCCGGACCAGTTCTGGCGTCAGCACGTGCTGGGTAATGTAACGAACAAGCCTTTCTCGGAAATCTGGACCGATCAGAACGACGAATTCCTGATGCGGCTCAAGAACAAGCGCGAACACGTGCAGGGCCGCTGCCAGGCCTGCCGCTGGCTGGACGTCTGCGGCGGCAACTTCCGCGCCCGGGCCGAGGCTGTCAGCGGCAACGTCTGGGGCGAAGACCCGGCTTGCTACCTGACCGACGAAGAAATCAGCGCCCAGGTCTAACTAAAAACAGGTCGGGGAGGCTTCATAAAAGCTCCCCGACAGCCTCGCCAGACGGCCGGCGCGTCATGGCTCAATCGTCGCAGACCGCAACATCCATAAAGTAGTAACCGTCGCGCGCGTGCTGCTGGCCGTGCACGAGCCTGAGCGACTCGCTGAAGATCGGGCCGGCGGTAACCACCGTATGGTATTCGCCTTCCTCGCCCGAGGCGTCGACACCGGCGGCCTCCAGCTCGCCAATCAGCCGCTGGTCTAGGCTGCGCCCCAGAAAGCCCGCAGCGAGCACGTCTTGTTTGACCGCCACGATCGTGGCCTGAAAGCCCTGATCCAGAAACTCCTCCAGCAGCTGACGGCGCGGCGCCTGCCAGAGCGGTTCATAGGGCGTAAGCCCGGCCTGACGGCAGACCCGCTCGACCCATTCGCGGTGAGGCTCAAGGTCGATATCGCCAAAGACGCCGGCCAGAATGCCCGCGTTCTTGAATTCGCCCAGCTGATCCAAAAACTGCTGCTCGTAATCCTGCCAGGAAGCGCTGCGGCAGGTCAGCGGCAAGCCCAAGGACCGCGCCTGACGCTGCAGCACCGCTTGCGGCAGACCGTGGGCGCGCGAACGCAGGCCGTCTTCGATCATCATGGTTAGCAGCGCGGCCGGCCGCCCGCCCGCCTGAATGGCGCGCTGCAGCGCCAGGCAGGCATCCTTGCCGCCGCTCCAGGAACAGAAAAACTCTGCGCTCATCGTTACGTCCTCCTGCGTCAATCAACTCGCCAGGTTATTGATTTCTGACGGCGAACGCAACGATTAGGATTGACGTCCGTCAAGGCCCGCGGCCCCGAAGCCGGCCGGCTCGCGCCGCCTGATTTAATTGTTTAAGTCGCGTGAATTACATGCTAGGGCTGAACCATCTCCCCAAATACGAGGCTTTGTTATGCGTAATGTGCGGCTTTTGCTTGTTATTGCATTGGCGATAAACCTGGTCACGCTCACAGGCTGCGATGCGGGCGGAACCATCGCGCCCCAGTACATCTCCGGCACGGTCGCCACTGGCGCGGCGGTCGAGCACGCCACCGTAATAGTGGTCGGCAGCAATGGCGCGAGATTCTACGTCAGCATAACCAACAGCGCCGGCTTCTACCAAGCGAATGTCAGCGGCTTGAGGCTCCCCGCTTTAATAACGGCCACCTCGACTTCAAGTGCGCCCTTGTTTTCATTTGCGACAGTCAGCGACATCAACGCGACCGTCAACGTTACGCCCGCCACAACGCTGGCCACGCTTTTATTGACTGGCAGCGCCAATCCGACTTCGCCGGCGCAATTGGGAGCCGCATCCGCAAGCACCCTCGTGAGGCTCTTTCACCAATTCTTGGGAAATGCTGCCCCCATTCTAACAGCCTGCGGCGTGCCGACCAGCTGCGATCCGAGGACGACCCCCTTCAGCGCAAACCACACCGGCATCGACGCCTTCTATGACCTGGTCAATTTTGGCGCGCCCGACGCCAACGGCATCGTGACGCTCACCAACCGCGTCAATGGCGAACAAGTCGCCGTCAACACGCGCACCGGCCAGACGAGCGGTGCTTTTTCGACTGACCCGGCTACCAGCCAGGCCTGTCAAGAGATTCAGGCCATTCAGCAACAGCTCGACACCTGGGCCAGCTACTACGCGACCGCGCCGGCCGCGCCCCAGAATCAGGATCTGCGCGCACTGTTCGACCCGGCGTTTTTCGACTGCGGCCGCACCCTGGACGAGATGCTGAACGACATGAACGATCCGGCCTTCATTGGCATGCAGATCAAGCAGCTCAGCCTGACGAACTGGGACGGCCCAACCAGCGTCACCGCCAACTTCACGCTCGCGCTGGCTAACGGCGCGTCGACGGCCTGCAGCATGAGAATGATCAATAACGGCGGCCGCTGGCTGATCCGCGGCAACCAGCGGCTGGTCAGTTTCGCGTGCTCAGCGGCTGGCTTCGCCAATCTTTTCGATAACGACGGCATTAGCTCTCAGTTGCAGTTCGATTTCAATGCATACCGCAGCGCCGCCACCGACGCGATCACCTCGCTCAGCATCACCGGGCCGGGACTGGGCCAAGGCCTGACGCTGCCGTCTAGCGCCCTTGCTAATGGCGAAATCCCGGGCCAACGGCAGGCAGAGGCATATCAGGCGCTCGACGACGCAAGTGTCGCGAGCCTGCCGGCAACCACTCTGACTTACACCTATACGCTGAAAGACGCGCAAGGTCTCACACTTGGAGAGGGCACCGCAAGCTTGCCGGCAAGGCCGTTGAGCCCCTCCGAGATCCGCGAGCAGATTCCGGTCTTGACTCAGCCCAGCCGCGCAACGCTCGCAGCATACAACGGTGGCCCACTGACTGTTGCTTGGCAACCGCAAAACGCTCTCACTGACACCCTAGGCCTGCGCCTTGCCGACATAGATCTCTACCGAATATCCCGCTCATTAGTAGAATGGCACAACGATAAGTCTGCCATAACCCGTCCGAGCCCCACGTCTGCAGTCACATCTATAAGCAAAATTAGTTCTAGCGACGTCACCAACTTCAGCAACAGATTAACCATCTGGTGGGCCGACCAGCATGGCCGGCGCGTCTGTCGCACAGGTTTTCGATAAAAATAGGCAACTTAACGATCCGGCAGGAGCAGCACGCTTATAGCGCTCCTGCCGGATCGCCAACCCTACGGCGCCGACCAGGCTCGCGCCGCCCCTCAAAATCCTTGAAATTCTGGATCATTAATGACCGGTTGACAAGCTTGACTTGATTATTCTATTAAAGGTTACGCTGAGCGGGCATAACTCAGCTGGTAGAGTGTCAGCTTCCCAAGCTGAAGGTCGCGGGTTCGAGCCCCGTTGCCCGCTCCACCAAAAACTTAAGTTTAGGAGGAAAGTGGGCTCGGCGGCCCACTTTTTTGTTTAATATGAGCGCAGAAGAACTGGCACAGAAGCTGGAAAACCTGATCAGGCCTGAAGTAGCGGCCTTGGGGCTCGATCTCTACGAGGTCAGCTTCAAGGGCGGCACGCTCAAGGTGACGATCGACAAGCCGGGCGGCATCAGCCTGGACGATTGCGTCGACGTCAACCGGGCGCTGAGCGTGCTGCTGGACGCCGAAGACCCGATCAGCGGCGCCTACCGGCTGGAGGTTACTTCGCCCGGGGCCACCCGTCGTCTGCGCGCCTTGAGGGAATACGAGTACTTTGTCGGACGCAAGGTCAAGGTTAGAACCAAGGAATGCGAGTTTGTCGGCACCATTGCGGGCGTCGAAGACGAAGCCGTGGTTTTTGAGCTGGGCGAGGAGCGCAAGGTTTTGAAACTTGCCGAAATCGCCAAGGCCAATCTTGAAATAGATTTCTAGGAGACGGCGATGGTTGTAAATCTGTCCAAAGTTATAGAGCTGATTGTTAAGGAAAAGGGCCTCAAGCAGGAAGACCTGGTGGCCGTAGTCGAGTCCGCCGTTCTGAGCGCCGCCCGCAAGGTCTACGGCGATCTTGACAACATCGAGGCCCATTACAACCACGAAGCCGACGAAGTCGAAGTCTTCCAGTTCAAGGTCGTCAGCGAAAAAGTCATCTACCCCGACGAGCAGATCTCGCTGGCGGAAGCCCGCGAACTCGATCCCAGCTGCGAAATCGGCGACGAACTCGGCATGAAGCTCGACGCTTCCAAGCTGGGCCGCATCGCCGCCCAGAGCGCCAAGCAGGTCATCGTTCAGAAGGTCAAGGAAGTCGAGCGCAACGTGGTTTACGACGAATTCATCGACCGCAAGGGCGAGCTGATCTCAGGCTTCGTCCAGCGTTTCGAACGCCGCGACGTGGTCGTCAATCTCGGCAAGGCCGAGGCCATTCTCAAAGAAAAAGAGCAGATCCCCGGCGAAACCTTCCGCCGCGGCGACCGCATCCAGGCCTACATCTACGACATCACCAAGTCGGTGCGTCTGCCGCAGGTCGAACTCTCGCGCACCCATCCGCGCTTCCTGATCAAACTCTACGAGATGGAAGTGCCCGAGGTGGCCGAGGGCATCGTCGAAATCGTCAACGTGGCCCGCGAGCCCGGCATCCGCGCCAAGGTGGCGGTGCGTTCGCACGACGCCAAGGTCGACCCGGTCGGCACCTGCGTCGGCGTCAGAGGCGCGCGCGTGCAGAACATCATTCAGGAACTGAAGGGCGAACGCCAGGACATCGTGGTCTGGTCCGAGGATCCGGTGCGCTTCGTCTGCAACGCCCTCTCGCCGGCCCGCGTTTCCAAGGTGGTGGTCGACAAGGGCGCCAAGGCCATGGACGTGGTCGTGCAGGATGACCAACTCAGCTTGGCCATCGGCCGCAAGGGCCAGAACGTCAGGCTGGTCGCCAAACTGACCGGCTGGAAGATCGACGTTAGATCCGAAAACATGGAACAGCTGGGCTCTTCCGAGGAAGGGAATCCCTTCAAGGGCATCAAGGAAATCGACGACGAACTGAAGACCAGCCTGCTGGAAGGCGGCATCGACACGCTCGCCAAGCTGGCCGAATCCACGGTCGATCAGTTGATCGAATTCGAAGGCATCGACGAAGAGCTGGCTCTGACGCTCCTCGAAAAGGCCAAACAGGGAGCTTGATGGTTAAGGGGCATGCGCCGCGCCGCCGTTGCATCGGCTGCGGCCAAGTATTTGAAAAGCAGGAGCTTGTCAGGCTTGTGAAAAGCAGTGATGGCATTCTGATCAGCACGGACAGCCGCATGGGCGGGCGCGGGTTCTACCTCTGCCCCCAATCTGACTGTCTGGGGCGCGCCCTGAAACGCAAGCACTCCCACCTGAGCGGCCTGAATGCCGCCACCATAACCGACGCGATTGAAAAGGCCCTGCACGGCGCTGTAACAAGCGACCTGAAGGGCCTTGAACGCGCCGGCCGCCTGGGCGCAGCGAGCGCCGACGACATCATGCAGAATCTGACCGGCGCGGCCGATCAAGACATGAAAATATCCGAATTAATGGACGATTCCCCGCTCGGGCGGCGTTTAAGGCGCGATGTGCGGTTATTTTCCAGGCTTTCTGCCAAGGGGCTTTAACTATGAAGAAGATGCGAGTTTTTGAATTGGCGAAGGAATTGACGGTCGACCCGAAGGAACTCATGCGGGTTACCAAGGATCTGGCCATTGCGGTCGAAACGACCATGAGCCTGCTGGACGAGCACGATGTGGAACGCATCCGCAAGCGCTTCGAGAAGGGCGGCAACGAAGCCGAGCCGGAGCAGGCCCATCAGCCGGCCGCCCCGACCGAGGAAACGGTCGACCAGCGCGTCAGCGCCGGCATCATCCGCCGCCGGGTCCGCAAGACCGAACCGGGCGAGGAAACTGCCGAAGCGGTCGCGCCCGCAGCCGAACAGCCCGCTGCGGCAGCCACCGAAGCCAAGCCTGAGCCCAAGATTGAAGAGCAGCCCGCCGCCGAACCGGCCGCGCCCGAACAGCCGGTCGAAACCGTCGCTGTCAAGCCGGCCGAAGAACCCAAGGCTAGCGAGCAGCCCGCCCCCAAGCCGGCCGAGACGGTCAAGTCCAAGGCGGCCGAAGAGGAAGAGCACCGCAAGAAGAAGAGCGGCAAGAAGATCAAGGACGCCAAGGAAACCAAGCCCGAGGTGCTGGTGGCCGAGGAAACCGAAGATCCCGAAAAGGACGACAAGAACAAGGCCGCCAAGGCCAAACAGGTCTTCACCGGCGCTGCGCTCTACGACAACGGCCGGCCTTCCTACAAGAAGCTCAAGAAAAAAGACAAGCGCGTGCAGGCTCCGCCGGCCGCTATCCGCAAGAAGAAGATCACGATCGGCAAGCAGGTGACGGTCGCCAACCTGGCCCACGAAATGGGCGTCAAGGCCACCGAAGTCATCAAGATCCTGATGTCGCTGGGCGTCATGGCCAACCAGAACCAGTCGATTCCGGCCGACGAAGCCATCCTGGTGGCGCAGGAGTTCGGCATCGAGGTCGAGGAAGCGCGCGACAACATCCGCGAGGACTTCCTGACCGCCCAGTGCTACGCCGAAGACGACCTCAAGCCGCGTCCGCCGGTGGTCACGGTCATGGGCCATGTCGACCACGGCAAGACCTCGCTCTTGGACGCCATCCGCTCCGAAAGCGTCGCGACCGGCGAAGCCGGCGGCATCACCCAGCACATCGGCGCCTACCAGGCCCAGTGCAACGGCAAGCTCCTGACCTTCATCGATACGCCCGGCCACGAGGCCTTCACCGCCATGCGCGCCCGCGGCGCCCAGGCCACCGACTTCGTCGTGCTGGTCGTGGCGGCCGACGACGGCGTCATGGATCAGACCAAGGAAGCCATCAACCACGCCAAGGCCGCCGAGATTCCGATCATCGTGGCCGTCAACAAGATCGACAAGCAAAACGCCAACCCCCAGCGCGTCAAGGAACAGCTGATGGAATTCGGCCTGGTGCCGGAGGAATGGGGCGGCGACACCATCTTCGTCGAGGTTTCGGCGCTCAAGCACACCGGCCTCGACGAACTGCTCGAAATGATCCTGCTGCAGGCCGAAATGCTCGAAATCAAGGCCTGCCCCTGCGGCTCAGCCCGCGGCCTGGTGCTGGAATCGCGCCTCGACAAGGCTAGAGGCCCGATGGCTACGCTACTCATCCAGCAGGGCGAACTCAGCCTGGGCGACGTGTTCGTGGCCGGCTCCAAGTGGGGCAAGGTCAGGGCCATGAACGACTTCCGCGGCAAGGCCATCAAACGCGCTCTGCCCGGCACTCCGATCGAACTGATCGGCCTCAAGGAAATGCCCGGCGCCGGCGACAACTTCTTCGTGGTTCCGAACGAAAAGAAGGCCATGGAGATCGTCAGCTACCTGTCAGAAGAAGCCAAGGCCGGCGAGGTCTCGGGCGCCAAGGGCGGCATGAGCCTGGCCGACCTCTACAGCCAGGTGCAGCAGGGCGAAGTCAAGGAACTCAAGCTGATCGTCAAGTGCGACGTGCACGGCACGGTCGAAGCCATCGTCAAGAGCGTTCAGGACATCGACACCGGCGACCAGCTGCGCGTCAGCGTGATCCACTCGGCCGTCGGCGGCATCACCGAAAACGACATCCTGCTAGCCTCGACCTCGGGCGCGATCGTCTGCGGCTTCAACGTCCGGCCCGAACCCAGCGCCCGCGAGGCCGCCAAGAAGTACGGCGTCGACGTGCGCCACTACAGCATCATCTACGACCTGATCGAGGACATCAAGCAGGCCCTTGGCGGCATGCTCACCCCGGTTTCGATCGAAGTCAGCCTGGGTCACGCCGAAGTGCGCAGCACCTTCAAGGTGCCCAAGGTCGGCGTCATCGCCGGTTGCATGGTGCTGGACGGCAAGGTCCAGCGCGGCGCCCGCGCCCGCCTGCTGCGCGACAACGTGCTGGTGCACGAGGGCGTGATCGACTCGCTCAAGCGCTTCAAGGATGACGCCCGCGAAGTCGTGCAGGGTTACGAGTGCGGCATCGGCTTGGCCAGCTTCAACGACCTCAAGGTCGGCGACATCATCGAGGTCTTCACCAACCAGGAACAACAGGCTGAGACTCCTTGGTAGTCGGAGGGAAGCGGCTCAGGCTTGAAATCGCCGGAGCCGCTTCGCTCAAGGAAAAGAGGCGGTCCTTGCGCTCGCTCAAAGACCGCCTGCGCAACATGAATCTGGCCGTGGCCGAAGTGGCCGACCAGGACAAATGGCAGCTGGCCACCCTGGGTATTGCCGTCGTCAGCAACGACAGCGCCCAGGTGAACGCCCTGCTCGATCAGGCGTTCGGATTGCTGGCGCAATATCACGATATCGAGCCGCTCGAAAGCGAAACGGAAATCATTCAATTATGAAAAAAGTATCAGTCAGACAGGCCCGCGTGGGCGACCTGATCCGCGACAACATCGCCGAACTCCTGCTCAGGCGGGTCAAGGACCCGCGGGTCGAAGGCGTGACCATCACCGGCGTGGACGTCAGCGTCGACCTCAAGGAAGCCAACGTCTATTACTGCATCTACGACGAGAGCCGGCTCGACCAGGTGCTGGACGGCCTCAACAGCGCCGAAGGCTTCCTGCGTTTCGAGCTCAAGAAGGCCCTCAAGATCCGCAGCATTCCCGAGCTGCACTTCAAGTTCGACCAGTCCTTTGATTACGGTCTCAAAATCGACAAGCTGCTCGACAGCCTGGAGAAGCATGAAGGCGATAGTTGAGCGCCTGCTAGCCGCCCGAAATTTTGAGATTTTGACCCATGCCGGACCGGATGCCGACGCCGTCGGTTCTACCCGGGCTCTCGGCCTGGCCCTGCAGGCGCTCGGCAAGCGCGTGATCCTGCGCTACCCCACGCCGGTGCCGGCCCGCCTGGATTTCACGACCAGCCCCGCAACCACTGAAGACTTCGCACCCGAACTGAGCCTGCTGCTGGACGTCTCCGACCTCGGCATGCTCGAAGGCCTCAAGCCACGAGCCGAAATCGCCGTGATCGACCATCACCTGACCAATGCCGGCTTCGGCGCCTGCAACTGGATCGACTCGACCAAATCGAGCACAGCCGAGATGATCGGCGAACTGCTGCCGGCGCTGGGCGTCAGCCTGACGCCCGCGATCGCCA
>Ga0079070_1026197_pt1 | contig 9667 bp, 7 predicted proteins | sample ADurb_Oil_03_Slu_FD_74543 | JGI IMG/M metagenome (GOLD analysis project Ga0079070, IMG submission 74543) | Active sludge microbial communities from Illinois, USA, of municipal wastewater-treating anaerobic digesters - ADurb_Oil_03_SludgeMetaT... | ecosystem: Engineered > Bioreactor > Anaerobic >...
GGCCTCTCTTGGATAGTTTAACACCTTTGAATCATAGAGCCAGTTGACGACCTGATTTTACTGTGCAACTCCTGAACAAACAGTTCAACCACCAAGTCAATAAGGAGACATTTATGTCCCAACTAGGTTTTATCGGCGCCGGCAACATGGCCGAGGCCATCATCGCCGGTTGTATTGAAAGTGGCCTCTATCAGCCCGCCGATCTGCGGGTTTACGACGTGGCCGCCGCCAGACTCGAACACCTCAAAGACGCCTACGGCGTGCAGGGCTGCGCCAGCGCGAGCACGCTGATCGACGAGTGCGCCACGGTGCTGCTGGCCGTCAAGCCTGACAAGGTTGCGAGCGTACTCGAACTAAACGCTAAAATGCTCGAATCCAAGCTGGTGATCAGCATCGCGGCCGGCGTGGCGCTCAAAACCATGGAAGCCAAGCTGCCGGCCGGCAGCCGGATCGTGCGCGTCATGCCCAACACGCCGGCCCTGGTGCTGGCCGCTGCCAGCTGCGTCTGCCCAAACGCGGCCTGCACCGAAAAAGACGTTGAAGTGGCGACGGCGATCTTCGGCGCGATCGGCCTGTGCCAGGTCGTGCCGGAAAGCCAGCTCAACGCCGTCACGGCGCTCTCGGGCTCGGGCCCGGCCTTCTGCTTCCTATTCCTGGAGGCGCTGGCCGATGGCGGCGTCAAGGCTGGCCTTTCGCGCGAGCTGGCGCTCAAGCTGGCGGCCAAGACCATGGAAGGCTCGGCACGGCTGCTCCTGGAAAAGAATCTGCACCCCGGCCAGCTCAAGGATATGGTTACTTCGCCCTCTGGCACGACGATCGCGGGCGTTGCGGCTTTGGAAGAGCGGGCTTTCAGGGCAGCGGCGATCGCGGCCGTCGATGCAGCCTATGCCCGGGCGGTCGAACTATCTAAGGCCTGAACGATCGAAGGGCCGGGCGCTGGTTCGGCCCTTCAGTGATCCAGGAAGGTGATCATGTCCTGACAGACGACCCGGTTGCGGCCGCCTTCCTTGGCGGCGTAGAGGCATTTATCGACGCGGCCGATCATGCCCTCAGCCGAAAGGTCTTCAGGTTTGGCAGCGGGGTTGTAGCAGGCCACGCCGAAACTGGCCGTGATCTTGACCAACTGGCCCTTGTATTCGATGTTCATTTCGGCCGTGGCTGTCCGCAGTCGTTCGGCCAGAATCATGGCGCCGTCCAAATCGGTTTCGCCGGCCGCCAATAGGAACTCCTCGCCACCGTAGCGCGCCAGCCAATCCATGTTCTCGCGGATCAGGCCACGGATGCAGCTCACGAATTCTTTGAGAACCAGATCGCCGGCCTGATGACCGTATTCGTCGTTGATGCTCTTGAAGTAGTCGATGTCGCACAGGATCAGCGCAAAAGGATGCCGATAGCGTCTGGCGCGTTTGATCTCGTAGGGCAGGTTTTCGGTCAGGAAACCGCGGTTGTAGCAGCCGGTCAGCGCATCGGTGATCGAGAGCTGCTTATTCTCTTCGAGCGCATCGCGCAGCTTGAGCTCATTCGCCTTCATCTGAGTGATGTCGGAGAGGATGCCGGTCGTACCAACGATGCGGCCATCTTCGACTATGAAACGCGCCGAGACCCTGAAGTAGAGCATGACGCCGTTACGCTTTAGCACCCGAAATTCGCTCAATACGGTCTGACCTTCGACGGCCTTGGCAAAGGCTTCTTCCAACGCGGACAGATCCTCAGGATAGACGAAACGCCGGAAAGGCGCGCCCATGATCTCATGCATGGGATAGCCGAGCACGTACTCGGCCACGGGCGAAACATAGGTGTAACGGCTCTCTCGATCGAGCGAGAAGCTGATGTCGTTCATGTTCTCGATCAGGCCGCGGTAGAGTTCCTCGCGCTGGCGCAAGCTATCCTCGGTTTGAACCATGTCCGAGATGTCGCTGATAACGCCATGCAGGCCGGCGGCGCGTTCGGCCTCGTAGTCGATCACGACCGCCATGGTCACGCTGACGGCCTGACCGGCGCGGTTCAGCAGGCGCAGCTTCAGCAGCTCCGGCTGACGGCCATCCATGAAGGCCGCCAGGGCCGAAGAGATGCGCGCCCGATCCTGCGGATGAATGAGCTCGGCCAACTGCCGACCCTGGATTTCGGTCGGTGCATAGCCACAGATCTTTTCAAAGGCCGCGCTCACATAGTCGACGCCGCCTTCGGCGTTGAGTTTGAAGGCCGCATTGGGGCTGTCTTCGACCATGCGCCTAAAGAGCCCGTCATCCGTAAACGCGCCGCTCATGTCGCGCGTGATCGAGATGATGGCCTGCGCCCGCCCGTCCGGCCCGGCCATGAAGTTGCAGAGCGTCTCGGTCTTGAGGGTTGAACGGTCCTCGCGCACGAGTTCGAGATCGATCGGTTCAAATTTGGGCAGCCTAGCCGGTTGACGCTTGAGTTCTTCGAGGGCCTTGCCGAGGATGGCGAGGAGCTTCTTGACCGAGACGCTGGTCATGTAGCGCTGCAAAACTTCCTTACTGAGCGGGCAGTATTCGAGGTTGCTCTCGGCATAGCCCAGGAAATGACTGACCGAAGCGCTGATAAACAAGGGCTTCAGCTTGAGATCCCAGATGATTATCATATCCGGGGAGCTGCCCAGGCCGGCGGCCAGCAAGGCCTCATCGGCGCCGGCGCGAGCCGTAGAAGCGACGGCTTGGGTCTGTTCGAGCTGCTGGCGGCAGCGGTTCAGCTCGTTTTCCAAAAACTTGATGCGCTGGCGTTCAACCGCGGAGCTCTGGGACACGCGCCCCAGGCGAATCTTCGCGATAATGATGCCAGCCACTAAGGCCGCGGCAGCCAGGCCGAGCAAGAATGCACTGATCGTAGTCAGGGTCACTAGCTTGAGTCTCCTACATTAAGCTGTCGGGCTTTTGCGCTCCCAACTTAATGCCAGCAGCCAAGATCGGCCAGAGCTATGCTTCAGCGCAGCGGGATTGCGAAGCTGAGGCAGTAGACCCGGTCGTGGCCAGAGGACTGGTAGGTATAGACCACCGGCGAAATCTCGTAGAAGCCGAAGATCATACCACCAACCAGGCCGATGGCCGCGCCCTGCGCCAACCGGTTATAGTGTTTGCTGGGGTGGTCGGCGAACGGCAGGGTAGCGGCGCCCGCCAGAGTCCCGATGCCCGCGCCCCAGAGTGAGTCCTCCAGAACGGTCTGCAGCGGAGCGGCGTTGGAGGTTAGCGGCGCCAGCAGCGCCGCCACGAGGGCCAGCATGATTAGTTTCTTAGGCATTAGCTCACCTCAGTTTGTTTTCGATGCGCTGGGCAATCGACTGGCTGTCGAGTCCGAGCTTGGCATAGCAGTCGTTCGAGGGACCGGACGGCGGGAAGCCGTTTGCGCCCATCGGAACGATTTCCAGCCGCAGGCCGGCCAGCGCCGCCTGATAGGCCAGCTGGGCCGCCAGACCGCTTGAGCTTAGGTGATCTTCGACCACGAAGACTGGGCCGCGCTGGCTGGCCGCCGCGATCTCTTCTGCGGCAATCGCCAGCGGGCAGCTTATGCCGACCACCTCAACGTTCAGGCCCTTGGCCTGCAAAATCTTCCAGGCTTCCAGCGCCGGGATGCTCATGGCGCCCAGGGCGAACAGGGTAGCCTGATCGCCCGCCCTGAAATGGTGGGCCTGACCGTAGCTCCAGCTTGAACCGCCGAAGAAGACCTTGCCGTCGGCATCGGTGATTGTCGGCAGCTTGGAACGGCCCATGGCCACCAGGATGTTGCCCGGCGTGGCCAGCGCGTAGCGCGTGGCGCGGTCGGTCTCATTGGGGTCGCAGGGCACGATTAGCTTGTAGTCCGGGATGTTGCGCATCAGTCCCAGGTAGTCGATGCACTGGTGGGTCTTGCCGTCTTCGCCCACGTCGATGCCGACATGCGTGCAGAACTGCTTCATGTGGGTGGCGTTGACGCCGTTCAGACGCTGCTGGTTGTAGGTTTCATCGATGCCGAACATGCCGAAATCGGCGAAGATGCCCACGCAATTCTGGCTGGCCAAGGCACCGGCCGTGACCACGGCGTGATGCTCGGCGATGCCGATCTGGAAGAAACGCTCCGGAAAGGCCTTGGCGAAGCCGTCGGTCTTGACCGAACCGGCCAAGTCGCAGTCGAAGACCGCGATCGGGCGGTCGGCATTCATCAGGGCCACCTCGACCAGGGCCGCGCCGAAGGCCGAGCGGTTGTCGGTCTTGACGTCAGCGGCATAGACGCGCGCCGCGCCCGGCTCGATCTCGGGATAGGGCCAGCTGTGCTCGGGGATGGTCTCAGCAATCGGCTCGGTTCTCAGCTTCCTGAGTTCGTCGAGCGGCCACTCGAGTTCGAGTTCGCTGAAGGCCTTTTCGATGTCGGCTTCGGCGACCGGCGAGCCGTGGTACTTGGCCTTGTTCTCCATGAAGCTGACGCCCTTACCCATCACGGTGCGGGCCAGCAGGCAGTAGGGCTGGCTCTTGTCGGTGCTGGCCTTGACCAGTGCATCATAGAGCGCGTTGTAGTCGTGGCCGTCGACCTCGATAACATTGAAGCCCGCGGCCTCGTATTCGGCCTTCAAATCCTGCGGCATGACCTGGCAGCAATCGCCCGAAATCTGCAGGCCGTTGAAGTCGACGATGACGGTGACGTTGTTGAGTTCGTACTTCTTGATGAAGCGCCGCGCCTCGCTGATCTGACCCTTCTGCTGCTCGCCGTCACCCATCACCACGAAGAAGTCGCTCTTCTTTTCGCGGATGCGGGCGGCCAAGGCCAGGCCGGCTGCGACCGAAAGTCCCTGGCCCAGGTTGCCGGTGCCCCAGGGCACGCCCGGCACGGTCGGCTCGACGTGGCCTTCGAAGACGCTGCCCACGCGGCGAAAACCCTTGATGACCTGCTGCGGGTCGAACTTGCCGGCGCGCGCCAGAGCCGAATAGACGCCCGGCGAGGTGTGGCCGTGGCTGATGACGACCTGATCGGTGGCCGGATCGATTAGATTGTAGAGGATCGTGTAGATGTCGATCGACGACATGGAGCCGCCGGGGTGACCCGAGCCGGCCAGATAAGTCATGGCGACGATATCGCCCCGCGAGAGGGCGGCCTTGTGCTGAAGCTCCTTGAGTTTGGCCGGAGTAGCTAACTGGATCATCACTTGTCCCCTTGTCTGTCTTAAAACTGGGCCTCCTCGGAGGCCCAGCCTATTCTACTAACACTATCGCAAGGGGCTTGTACAGGCCGAGACTTGACCCGTCAAGCGTGGATTTGGCTTGGCCGCTAGCGGGCCTTGCCCAGCGCTTCCAGCAGGATTTCGCTCGGGTCGAGCGCCGGCAGCTTGCTGAAATGGCCTAACTGCATGCGGCAGGCGCCGCAGTCCGAAATGAAGGCCTCGGCGCCGCTATCGGTAATGGCCTTGGCCGCGGCCTGGCCGAGCTTGATGGCCGTGGGCGCGTTCTTGAGCTTGAAGCCGTAGCTGCCCGAGAGTCCGCAGCAGTTGTCGTCCAGCACCGTGAGCTTGAGCTCGGGAATGCGGCGCAGCAGGTTGGCGGCCGGATAGCCCTGGCCAGCGGCCCGCAGGTGGCAGGGCACGTGGTAGGCGATGTGGCGCTTGACCGGCTGGAACTCGGGCGCGATCTGGCCGTCTTCGATCAGCTTCAGGATGTACTCGTGAATGTTGTAGACGTTTTCGGCCAGCTTGTCCGCGCCGGGGATCTCCAGGATGCCGGGGTAATCGTGCATGAGCGTCAGGCCGCAGGAGGTGCAGGCGTAGATCACGTCGTAACCCTTGTCGATGTAGCCGGTCAGGATGCGGGTGTTCTTCTTGGCCATGCGGCGGGCCGTGGCCTTGTCGCCGTTACCGAGCGCCGGCAGGCCGCAGCAGATCTGGCGCGGAATCACGACTTCGATGCCCAGGCCGGTCAGCAGCTCGATCATGGCGCGGCCCAGAGCCGGCTGGTTGTTGTTGAGGAAGCAGCCGTGGAAGAAGACAACCTTGGGCTGGCCGCCCTTGTTCTTGGTGCCGCGGCCCTTGGAGAGCGAGCGGAAATAGAACTTGGGAAAGCTTAAGTAGGTTGCGATGCCCGTCAGGTTGAAGAATTTCTTGGTGATCCAGAGCTTGGTCGTGAGGTTCGCGATCGGTGCGAACAGCGAACCCAGAATGCCCAGATAATGGTTGTTGGCGAACAATAGATTGACCGGCGCCTTGCCGTGCTCGTCGGAATACTTGAGCTGGGCCTTGAGGATGGTTTCGGCCGGGTTGACGCCGTAAGGGCAGGCCACTTCGCAGCGCTTGCACTGGGTGCAAAGCTTGATCCATTCGTCGACGCTACCCTCGCCGCTCAGCCGGAAGCGCTCGCTGTCGGGTCCGGCCTGCTTGGGGCCGGGATAGGCCGGGTTGACCTTGAAGACCGGGCAGTTCTCGACGCACAGGGTGCAGCGGATACAGTGTTCGAATTCGGCGCTCATGCCAGGAACTCCTCGCAGGACTTGGCGGCGGCGTAGCCGGTGACGATGGCCAGGCCGTGCCCGCACTGATGTTTGGTTATTTCGGAAAAGGCCAGGACGCTGCCGCAGGCCCACAGGTTGGGGTAGTCGGTTTCAAGCGGCTTGAAGGCTTCGTCCACGCGCACGCCGGCTGCTTCGATGCCGTGGCCGCGTTCGAAGAAGCCCGGCTTGAACCAGGTCTCGCGGTCGTGGGGCGCGTGCGCTGGCAGATTGAAGACCGTCTCGATCACATTGCCGCTCTGCTCGGCGTAGAGTCCGCCCGAAACGAAGGCGCCGCTTGCCAGAATGAAGGCCCGGCCTTCGACGCGCGCGCTGCGGCCGCTCTTCTTTAAGGTAACGGCCTCGATCGCGCCGCCCTTCTGGCGTTCGATGCTGGCGATTTCCTTGCCCCAGTAGAAGTCGACGCCCTGCTCCTGCAGAGTGCGCTTGAGTCGGCGGAAGAGCCGTTGGCCGGGCAGCGAAGGCGGCAAGGTCGGAATCTCGCAGACCTCGCGCTTGACGGTGGCCTTGATCTCGCCGAGCACAGTGGCGTGTTCTTCGAGGCCCAGCACGGCCGGCAAATAGAGGTTGCCGTCCGGCAGTTTGAGGCTCGCCAGCCAGTCGATGAAGTGGCCGCGGAAGGCGTCTTCTTCAAGGCGCGTGGCGATCGCGAGCGTGCTGGTGACGCCGGCGTCGAAGACGTTTAGGTTCACGTTCGAGTGGCGGGCCTGAATGTAGCTCGGGAAGAAGTCCTTGAGCCGCGTGAAGCTGACCAGGTTGATCGGCTCGCCGGCTACTGGCCAGGCGGCGCGCATGCTCTCGGGCACTAGGCCGGTGGTCTTGGCCGTGCCGATCGGGGTCATGATCTTGCGGTTGGCCGTGGCCGTACCGTGATAGGTAAGACCGGCGCTTGACATGGTTTCCATGAAGAAGTTGAGCGCTTCGGCCAGCTTGGCGCTACCAGCCAGACGGTAGGGGTGCTCGGCCGGCAGCGTTTCGAGCGCGGCCAGTGCGCCGGATGGGCCGCTCAGGATGTCGATGCAGCCGGTCGAGAGACAGCAGGCCGGGTCGCCCTTGGCGATCACGGCGACCTTACGGCCAGAGCGGGCCAGCCTGAGGGCCGCCGTCAGACCGGCGAGGCCTCCGCCAACGATAACGGCGTCATAGCTTACGGTACTCATTCCTGCTCCATGTTCAGTAGACTTAGGTAGATGTTTTCGACCAGTTGCTCCTCGCGGAGCTGGTCGCCCCACAGGGCCGGACGCACGCCCTTGAAGCGGCGCTGCAGGAAGTCCTTGAGCGAGCGCATGCTGTCTTCGACGCTGGTCTGGCCCATTTCCTGAATGACGCCCATGGCGCGGTAAGAGCAGAAGCCGCCCTGACAGGGGCCCATGCCGAGCCGGGTGCGGTGCTGGATGTCGCCGACATAGCTGGTGCCGATGCGCTGCACCACGCCTTCGATATCCTGACGCGTGACCAGCTCGCATTCGCAGACGATGTCGCTCAAGTCCTTGAGACGCTTGGAGAGCGGATAGCCGCTCAGCAGCTCCTGGCCCTCCAGTTCGAGTTCGGCGGTGCGGCAGGCCACGTCCCTTTCGAAGACTTCGTGCATGACGGTGTCGGCCATCTTCTCGGCCATCAGGCGGTAGGTGGTCAGCTTGCCGCCCAGGATCGAGTAGAGCCCGTCGCCGTGGTTGATAATCTGGAAGCCGCGGCTGATCGAGCGGCCGTCGCCGCCGCCACCCTTCAAGAGCGGGCGCACGCCGGTGTAGGTGCGGATCAGGCGGGTTTGGCCGAAGGCCGGCAGCATCTGGGTGGCTTCATGGCTGACGACGTCCACCTCGCGGGCTTCGACGCCGATCTCGTCGGGGTCGGCGCAGGCGATCGAAGTCGTGCCGGCCAGACAGACGGCCTCGTTGGGCACGATGATGTCGCCGTCCGAAGGCGGGCGCAGGCGGTTGACCACCAGGTTGGTCAGGCGGTGGTTGGTGATAACCAGGCTGCCTTTCGAGAGGCTCATCGGCACGTCGTGGCCGGCCAGCTTGGCGATCTTGCCGCCCCAGGCGCCGGTGGCGTTGACGATGACGCGGCCGTAGACTTCCTTGATCTCGCCGGTGAACTGGTTCTGGGCCTTGATGCCCGTGAGCCGGCCCTTTTCCTTGATGAATTCGACGACCTTGTGGTGGATCAGGATCTCGCTGCCGCATTTCTGGGCGCTGATGGCGTTCAGCATGCAGAGCCTGAAGGGGTCGACCGAGGCGTCGGGCACCAGGATGGCCTCTTCCAGCGCCGGGTTGAGGTTGGGCACCAGTTCGCGGGCCTTGGAGGGCGAGAGCACGGTGGTGACGATGCCGACCTCGCTGCAACATTTCAGGAACCGGTCGCGGTAGACTTTGGAGTCGCCGGGCAGCCTGACGAAGAGGCCTTCGGTCTCCTCGACGCACTTCTTGCCGATGCGTCTGAGGATCGTGTTTTCGGTGATGCATTCGTGGGCTGCTTCAGGGTCGTTGACCACGTAGCGGCCGCCCGAGTGCAGCAGGCCGTGGCAGGCTCCCGTGGCGCCGGCCGCGAAGTCGTCCTTTTCGATCAGGCAGCAGTTGATGCCTCTAAGGCCGAAGTCGCGCGCCAAGCCGCAGCCGGTTGCGCCGCCGCCGATAATGATAACGTCTGTTTTGATCACTATGCAAACCTTCCTTGAGATTTTGCCTAATGCTTGGCTCGAACCCTTGGGTGGTCCGACCAATTCACTGAATTCATACAACAGGATTGCTGTTAAAGCAATAACAGTTGGATTTGCCAGTTGTCCATTGCAATGCTGTCAGTCCTGGTTCGATACGGCGTCGATGCCTTTGTGAATAATGTCCTGTAATAGCATTATTCTGGCAGCAAGCTTGTCTTTTGAGTCGGATTTGGTGTCCTCGTTCAGGCCTTTTGCGCGGATAATGGTCGCGAGGCGATCAATGTCTTCTGGCAATATGACCGGGTTGTGCAGCATTTCTTCATGACAATCGTAGCAAAGAGTGCAGGTTGAGCTTTCTTGTCCCCATGGACTTTCGCTGAATATTGGAGGGCGTTGAGTGTTCTTGCGGTTTAGTGATCTGCCGAAGAATCTTTCGGGAATGTTATGATGTTTTGTCGCATGGGAGCGGCCTTCGGCAGTCGGATTTGCATAAGTATTGGGGATTCTGTGTAGGTTGCAGCCACAGAT
>Ga0079070_1024694_pt1 | contig 9660 bp, 10 predicted proteins | sample ADurb_Oil_03_Slu_FD_74543 | JGI IMG/M metagenome (GOLD analysis project Ga0079070, IMG submission 74543) | Active sludge microbial communities from Illinois, USA, of municipal wastewater-treating anaerobic digesters - ADurb_Oil_03_SludgeMetaT... | ecosystem: Engineered > Bioreactor > Anaerobic >...
CGATCAAGTTCATCGAGCTGCCGTCCAGTCTCTTCATCGTTGGCTGGTTCGCACTGCAATCATTCAACGGCTACCTCAGCCTAAATATGCATAACAATGTCGCGTGGTTTGCCCACATAGGCGTCTTCGCATTCGGCATGCTGGCGGGCACCAAAGCCAGGTGGGCGTAATTACCAGATCACCCAAAGGCCAAGCTCTGACGATTAGCGGCACCAATCCAAGCTTGCTTTTTCCACCGACGCAAACATTCTGCTAAAGATCATTGCTTGCCATCCCGATAGCGGCGTGTAGTCGATTTAATTTTAATGATATTTACAAAAGGATGGTTTATAGGCATTTTATGGATACGTCACAGGCGACAATTGCAGGGCTAATAACAGTCATAATATTGACACTGACACTTACCCTGCCCGGCGACAAGGGTTTAATCAGCGTTTGCAAGATGCATCACGAGATGAGTGTCATGAGCCATAAAAACGTTGAGCTGCAAACCCAGAACCACCAGTTGGCCAAGAAGGCCCAGCTGCTAAGAAACAACAGCAACTACATAGAGCATGTCATCATCAAAGAAATGAACATGGTCAGACCAAGTGACATTGTTATTATACTTAAAAGTAAAAAGAACTGATTACGGGGTGGTTAATGTTTCTTAACAAGAAAGCATTGCTTGGCTTGGATATCGGCTCGCATTCGATCAAGATGGTCGATCTCGTAAAGACCAAGGCCGGCTTCGAACTAAAAAGCCTCGGCGTCGGACTGATTCCTGCAGAATGCATCGTCGACAAGGACATCATGGATTTTGAGACGGTGGTGGACACCATCAAAAACCTGAAAGACAACCTGAATGTCCACGGCACAAACGCGGCCACATCTGTCAGTGGACACTCCGTGATTGTCAAAAAAGCCGAACTACCGCTCATGACCAAGACCGAGTTAGAGCAATCTCTCATGGTCGAGGCCGAGCAGTACATCCCCTTCGACATTAATGATGTCTATGTTGACTCGTACATCTTGGGCGAAAGCCTCGATCGCTCCGACATGATGGACATCCTATTCGTTGCGGCAAAGAAAGAATTGGTTAACGATTACTCGTCAGCCATCCGCAACGCCGGACTAAAACCGATGGTGGTGGATGTGGACGTCTTCGCGCTTGAGACGATGTACGAATACAATTACCCCGACAGCAACGACAACATCGTCGCACTGGTCGACATTGGCGCTTCCATGATCAACGTCAATATCCTCAGAAATCGAACCTCGGTCTTTGCCCGCGACATTTCCATGGGTAGCCGCCAACTCACCGAAAGAATCCAGCGCGAATTCGGCGTAAGCTTCGAAAAAGCCGAAAATATCAAGTGTGGCGCCGAAGTCGAAGGCATCGACATCGAACGCGTGAATTACATCTTCAAGATGGCCGCCGAAACCTACGTCCAAGAAATCAGGCGAACCCTAGACTTTTTCCTCTCGACAATGGTTAACGAAGGTATCGACAAGATCTACGTAAGCGGTGCTTCCTGCCGTGTTCCTGGCCTGATTGACCTACTTAAACGCCAGATGTCGGTGCCCGTTGAGATAATCAATCCTTTCAATAACATTACTTGGGATCGACAGACCTTCGACCCTGAATACATGGCCTACATCGCACCCCAGATGGCGGTTGCCGTAGGCTTGGCCTTAAGGAGGGTGGACAACTAATGGTAACCATCAATCTTCTGCCGATTAAATCGGAGCTAAGAAGGCGAGCGCTGATCCAACATGGCCTCATCGGAGGAATAGCGCTGATCGTGCTATTAGGATCTATTCTATCTCTCCAGATTAGCATGCAGGCCAGGCGCGACGAGTTAAACCAACAAATAGCAGACTCCAAGGTCGAGCTTGCAAGACTGACCAAGGAAGCCCAACAGATAGAAGATTTCAAGAAGCAAAAAGAAGATCTAGAGCGCAAACTCAAAATCATTTCTGACCTCAACATCCAGAAGTCCGGCCCGGTTGAGATTCTCGACCAACTAAGCCTCATGGTTCCAGAGAAAGCTTGGCTGACTTCCATAAACAACTCTGGAACATCCCTAGTGATAGAAGGCGTCGCCGTCGACAACCCAACCATTGCCCACTTCATGAAGAGTCTGCAATCATCTCAATACTTCAAAGAAGTTGAGCTGGTTCTTTCACAGCAGGAAGGCGGCAATCAGAAATTTGTCATCAAGTGCAAGATTTCCCTACCGGCCTGAGGTGAGACATGAACTTTATTGATGAATTCTTAAAGCAAAAAACGATCATCAAGGCGGTGGCGCTAGCTCTGGTCTTGGTTCTGATTGGCGGGGTTTACTGGAAAGTCTTCTATTCCCCGCTCAAAGAAGAGATCGACTCTCTCGAACCACAGCTCAACCAGCTGATAGTCGAACTCAATCAGAAAAAGGCCATCGTAGCCCAACGCGCACGCTATGAGGCCGAGCTGGAGCGCACCAGGCAGCAATTAGTGCTGGCGCTGAAACAGCTGCCTGACAAGAGCGAGATTCCATCACTGTTAGAAAACGTCTCAGCGCTTGGCAAGGCCTCGGGTTTGGATTTCCAACTTTTCCAACCCAAACCCGAAGTAGCCAAGAACTTCTACGCGGAAATTCCGGTAGACATCAAAGTCACAGGACAATACAAAGATATAGTGGTTTTCTTCGATCGAGTATCCAAGATGCCCCGCATCGTCAACATCTCAAACATCGTAATCGGCGAGCCCAAAACTACAGGTGGAGCAACGACTCTCTCGACCACCTGCAATGCAACAACTTACAAATTCATTGAGGGAGCGGCGCCGAAATGAAGAGATCAACTTCACTAGTCGTGCTGACATTGATCGTTACAAGCCTTACAGCTTGTAACAAGGGGGCGGACACGAACCAGGCCTCTTCCGAACCCAATCCAACCACCAAGGCCGCGACAAAGACCGAGCCAGTCGCCGCAGCAAAGCCGGTTGAGGCTCAACCATACCTCGTCAGCGGAACTAGGGACCCTTTCCAGCCCTATCTACTGGCGACACCAACCGATCTAGCATCAGTACGCAGTGGAGCCATCCGCCCCAGCTCTGATCCGCTGAAAGTCATGACGTTATCGCAGCTCCAACTGGTTGGCACAATCATGGGCAAGGATCGTCGGGCCATGGTTCAGGATGCCGCCAATACCGGCTACATCGTCAGAATCGGAACCCGCATGGGTGAAGACGACGGCGTTGTAACCAAAATCACCCCTGAAAGCATAACTATCCAGCAGCACTATCAGGATTATACGGGACAATTTACAACCCGCGAGGTGGTAATGGCGCTTAAGCTAGACGCTTCAATGCAGAAACGAGATGGGGGTAACTAGGATGAAAAAAGTATGTGCTCTTTTATTCATGGGCATCTTCGCACTGCCACTGAGTGCATTCGCGCTAACCGTCAAAAGCGTTGACTTCATGAATGTAGGTGGCAAATCACGCATTCAGCTAACACTGGATGGACCAGCCACTTACGATGTCACACGCAAAGGCGACAACGTTGAGCTAAAGATCAGCGCTGCCAAAATTGCACCATCCTATGCAAGACCTCTGGTTACGGCTGATTTCGAAACCGCCGTCAGGCAGATAACACCCAAACAGTCTGGACAGAATGTCGTCGTCAACATCACCATGAAGGTTATGGCCCCATATTTCGTCTCGCAGGACAAAAATCAGTTGATCATGGACTTCGACATTCCTGCCAGCGTCAAGCAGACCAAAGCCGCAGCGCCCAGAGTGACTTTCAAAGAAAGCGTTAAGACCAAAAACAAACCCAGTCAACCAATCGACATGACCAGCACGGTTGTCAACGGCCTGGATGGCACTAAATACACCGGCGATCCCATTACCCTGGAATTCCAGAATGCCGACATCCATGCCTTGCTCAGAATCATTGCCGAGGTCAGCGGGCTAAACATCGTAACCAGCGATGACGTCAAGGGCGAAGTAACCATCAAGCTCAAGAATGTGCCTTGGGATCAAGCACTCGACGTCATCCTGGAGTCCAAGGATCTTGACAAGATGCAGGTCGGCAATGTCGTACGCATAGCGCCGGCCGCGACAATCAAAGCCACCAAGGAACGCAAGCTGGCTTCAATCAAGACCGAAGAACAGCTCGAACCGCTTCTGACCTCGGTCATCCCGGTCAACTTCGCCAAGTCATCGGAAATTGCCACAACCATCAAGGGTAAAGATGTCGGCATGGTTTCCGAACGCGGCAGCATCACAGCCGAAGACCGCACTAATGTCCTGATCGTTAAGGACATCAAAAAGAACGTTGACGCCATCTATGCCATGATCAAGAGACTTGACCGGGCTACGCCGCAGGTTTTGATTCAGGCACGCATCGTTCAGGCCGACGACGACTTTACCCGCGGACTCGGCATCCAGTGGGGCGGATCCTACCGCAACCAGTCCGACCGTTCGCATTTTGGTCTCTCAGGTGTAAAGACCGGCAGCGCCACAAACTTATTTAACACAACGTCAACAGGCTCAGCGCAGCCCGGCTGGTCAACGACGGTTTCGCCGACCCCCTCCATGGCAGTCAACCTCGGCCAGAACATGGGATCCGGCTTCGGTCTGACCCTCGGTCGCCTCGGCGGAAGCATCTTTGATCTTGACCTGCGTATCGACGTCGGCGAGAACACCGGCCAGGCCAAGGTGATCGCACGCCCCAAGATTGTCACGCTTGACAATAAAAAGGCCACCATTCGCCAGGGTGAAAAATACCCATACCTAACCCGGGACAAAGATGGCAACATTTCAACCGAACTCAAGGACATCGAACTGGTGCTCGACGTGACGCCGCGCATCGCATTTGACGGCAGCATCAACATGGAAATCAACGTCAAGCGCAATGCTCTCGGTTCCACTAAGAATCAACTTGGCGACCCCAGCATTGCCTCTCGCGAAGTTCAAACCGAGGTGCTTGTCAAGGATGGCGAAACCAGCGTGATCGGCGGCATCATCGAAGAAGAAGTCCACGACACCACCAGCAAGATTCCGTGGCTAGGCGATCTACCAGTTATTGGCTATCTTTTTAAGGGCACAACTGTCACCAAAAACAAGAAAGAACTATTGGTCTTTATCACGCCGCACGTGATTGCAGCATCAGGGAATTTACCCCAATAGCAACAGGTGAAAAACCGAATCGAGCTGCGTCTAGGTCAACTTGGACGCAGCTCGATTTTCAATCAAACATCTGATTGTTGATCATTTGTCCCTCAAGTAATCCCACCAAGCCAGGAAACAGCTCCAGCCAGCATCGCGATTTACGCCCCGCTAACGTCCCAAGCACATTGACAGGCATCAGCCTTAGTCACTATATGTTATGAAATACTAGGAGGCTCAGATGTCAAACCCTACCCGGAAGGAACTGATTAACAGTCCCGACCAGTTTTTGAGCGCTTCGGCGACAACCCTCAACTGGATCAAAAGCAACCGCAAGACGTTCGTTGCCGGAGTGACGGCTACGATAATCATTATTGGCGGCGCAGGCGCTGGCTATTACTGGAATAAAGACCGCCAGCAAGAGGCCATGAACGCAGTGTATGCGGCCGCCGAAAACCCCAAGGCACTTCAAGTCGTTATAAATGACTACGCCGGCACTAAGGCGGCAAAAATAGCGCAGCTAAAGCTGGCCCGCCAAGCTTTTGCAGAAGGCGACTACAAAAAAGCTCAGAAAGATGCAGCTGCGTTCTGTTCAAGGTGGAGCGCCAAAGACTCGCTCTTCTGGCAGGCCCGCCAGCTTGAAGCCGCCAGCCAGCTGGCGTTGGGCGACAACGCCAATGCAGCTGCAACATTCGCCGAATGCGCAGCGAACAGCACAGACGAGCTGCGTGACCAGGCCTTATTTCAGCAGGCCGTCGCATTGAACAACCAGAACAAGTCAGCCGAGGCGCAGAAAGCCCTAAGCCAAATCAAAGGTGATTATCAGGCCATGGGCCGCAGTTTTGGCGGCTAGCATTAATCGGAGACAACAAATATGGATAACCGCAAAAGTTTCGGCGACGGCAATTTTCTGAAGAGCGCCGCCCTATGGGTGGTGGTTTTTTTGATCATCATGATGCTGATCAACCTCTTCAATAAGCCCATCGCCGAAGCAACTAAATACTCATACAGCGATTTCATTGCCCTCATGCAGCAGGGTAAGGTCAGCGAAGTCACAATTCAGGGCAACTCGATCAAGGGAAAGGTTCTTGGCCAGAAGAAGCCGTTTGAAACCTACGCCCCCAGCGACCCGGCCCTGGTGCAGCGGCTTGAACAGCACCGCGTTAAGATCTCGGCCAAGCCGGCCGAAGACTCGCCTTGGTACATGTCAGTACTGATTTCATGGATCCCGATGCTGCTACTGATCGGCGTCTGGATTTTCTTCATGCGCCAGATGCAGTCCGGCGGCAGCAAGGCCATGAGCTTCGGGCGCAGCCGCGCCAAACTGATGACTCAGGACCGTATCAAGATCACGTTCGCCGACGTGGCTGGCGTGGATGAAGCCAAGGAAGAACTCCAGGAAATCATCGAATTTCTAAAGGAGCCCAAGCGCTTCACGACATTGGGCGGCAAGATTCCCAAGGGCGTACTGCTACTGGGGCCTCCCGGCACCGGCAAGACACTCCTGGCCAAGGCCGTTGCAGGCGAGGCCGGCGTGCCGTTCTTCAGTATGTCTGGCTCAGACTTCGTCGAAATGTTCGTGGGCGTAGGCGCTTCGCGCGTACGCGACCTTTTCGCCCAAGGGAAACAGAACGCGCCCTGCATCCTCTTCATTGATGAAATCGATGCGGTCGGACGCCACCGCGGCGCCGGTTTGGGCGGCGGGCACGACGAACGCGAACAGACCCTCAACCAGCTCCTGGTCGAGATGGACGGCTTCGAGAGCAACGAGGGCGTCATCCTGGTGGCTGCCACCAACCGTCCGGACGTTCTGGATCCTGCCCTGCTCCGCCCCGGTCGATTCGACCGGCAGGTGGTCGTGGCGGCTCCCGACGTCAAGGGCCGCGAAGGCATCCTCAAAGTACACGCCAAGAATATTCCACTGGCCGAAGGCGTTGATTTGACGACGCTCGCCAAGGCCACTCCAGGCTTCTCGGGCGCAGATCTTGCCAACCTTGTTAACGAAGCGGCGCTGCTGGCGGCCCGTCACAGGGAAGAGCAGGTCAGCATGCGGGTGCTGGAACTGGCCAAGGATAAAGTTCTGATGGGCGTGGAACGCAAGTCCATGGTCATCAGCGAGGAAGAAAAACGCATCACGGCCTATCACGAGGCTGGCCATGCGCTGGTTGCCAAAAAACTTCCCGGCGCCGACCCGGTCTACAAGGTCAGCATCATTCCCAGAGGACGCGCCATGGGCGTGACCCAGCAGCTGCCGATCGATGATCGCCACAACTACAATCGCGACTTCCTGATGGACACCATCTCGGTGCTGATGGGCGGTCGCGTGGCCGAGGAGCTGATCATGAACCAGCTCACCACCGGCGCTGGCAACGACATTGAGCGCGCCACCGAAATGGCCCGCAACATGGTCACCGAATGGGGCATGAGCTCGCTAGGACCGATGTGCTTCGGCAAGAACGAACAGGAAATGTTCCTGGGCCGCGAGGTCACCCGCAGCAGCAACTACAGCGAGGAAACCGCCCGCAAGATCGACGCTGAAGTTCATGCGATCATCATGGGCTGCTATGACCGCACCCGCCAGCTGATCAGCGAAAACATCGAGCATCTGCACGCAATCGCCCAGCACTTGCTGGAGAAAGAAGTAATGGATGGCAGCGAAATCGACGCTCTGCTCCAGCAGGCCTGAAATCCGGCTCATCCGACATGCCACAGCCGAGACATTGCTCGGCTGTGGCATTGATCCTGCGGCGCTGGTTTACCTAGAGCCCAAGCTCAAGCAAATCACGATTCTCGCCCGCGAGGTCAAACTCTACGCCGCCAACATCCTCAAACAGACCATGCTCTCGTTGGGCGGCGACGCCGCTGTGCACCGCGACGTGATCTGCGGCCGAGTCGACTTCTCAGACGTTCTCCTAATCGGCGACGAGCGCCATTTTAGAACGCTCTGCTGCAAGCTGCAAGATCAGCCCGGCATGCGCGAAATGGCAACTGAGATTAACGCGCTGCTTTTACCAGAAAAAAAACTCGCACTTCGCTTTGGCTCGCGCACCCACGTATTCGAAGGCCGGCCGGCCATCATGGGCATCCTGAACGTCACCGACGATTCATTCTCGGACGGCGGCTGCTACAGCGACATCGAGCGCGCGCTCGAACAGGCGTTGGCCTTAATAGCCGCCGGCGCTGAAATCATCGATATCGGCGGCGAATCGACCCGCCCTGGCTCGCAGGCCGTTAACGCCCAACAGGAAATCGAGCGGGTTGTCCCAATCATCACGGAGCTACGCAAGCAAAGCGCCATCCCGATAAGCATCGACACCAAGAAGGCCGCCGTCGCTCGCGAAGCGCTGATGGCCGGGGCCGATATCATAAACGACGTTAGCGCGCTAACCGGCGACGACGCCATGCTCGATATTGCGGCCGCCGGCAACTGCGCCGTGGTGCTGATGCACATGCGCGGCCAGCCGGTCGACATGCAGCGCAACACCGCGTACGCCGATATCGTGAGCGAGGTGTTCAACTACCTGGCCGGCAGAGTCGAGGCGTGCCTTGCTGCCGGCATACCGCGCGAAGCGATCGTGGTCGACCCCGGCATCGGCTTCGGCAAGGATCTGGCCGGTAATCTGAGTCTGATCAAGCACATCCACCAGTTCAAATCGCTGGGCGTGCCGGTACTGCTGGGCCATTCGCGCAAAACATTCCTAGGCCAACTGCTTGATGCCCAGGTTCATGAACGCGAACAGGGTAACGACGCGGTTACGGCTTGGGCCTGCCTGGAGGCGGTTGACTTCGTGCGGGTGCATGACGTCAACCGCGCCTGCCAGGTGCGCACCACCCTGGCCGCCATCGGTAACGCGCGGTGATTGTCGGGCTCGGAACCGACATAGTTGAGATCCGGCGCATCGAACGCGCCGTGAGTCGCCACGGCGAACGGTTTGCAGATCGCATCGCCACGCCAGCCGAGCTAAACGGCCGCAACGAACGGCTGGCCGCCGTCTTCGCCGCCAAGGAAGCCTGCGCCAAGGCTTTGGGCACAGGCTTTTCGCAAGGTGTCGGCTTTAAAGACATCACTGTCACCAGGTCTGAGGGCCGACCTGAAATCATGCTAGCCGGCGCTGCGGCCACCCAGGCCGCCAAGCTGGGCGTCAACCAGATCCACCTGAGCCTGGCTCATGAGCGCGATTACGCCGTTGCGACGGTAATTCTGGAGGCTTGAGATGAAATGCCTGTTTGCCAGCGAAATGCGTCAAGCCGAGGCCGCTGCCATCCACCTCGGCATACCGGCCCTGATCCTAATGGAAAACGCCGGCCGGGCCATCTTTGAGGAAATCAGCCGGCGCTGGCCGCGCCAGCGCGTCATCGTAGTGGCCGGCAAGGGCGGCAACGGCGGCGACGGACTGGTCGCGGCGCGCCACCTCTGGAACGCCGGCTACGACGTGCGCGTCTACCTGATGGCTCGCACGTCAGACGTTCAAAACGAAGCCCGCGTCAATCTGGACGCCGCCATCAACATGGGCATCCCGATC
>Ga0079070_1012617_pt1 | contig 9640 bp, 3 predicted proteins | sample ADurb_Oil_03_Slu_FD_74543 | JGI IMG/M metagenome (GOLD analysis project Ga0079070, IMG submission 74543) | Active sludge microbial communities from Illinois, USA, of municipal wastewater-treating anaerobic digesters - ADurb_Oil_03_SludgeMetaT... | ecosystem: Engineered > Bioreactor > Anaerobic >...
GGGGGTTACATCAGGTACTCGTGAAATTTCCTGGTATTTGGGGCAATTAGCCTATTCTGCGAGAAATTATGTAATTTTTCCCTGAATGGGTGAATGCCGCATCGGGAATCGCTGGTATCAAATAACCTCGGATGGATGGTGCGAGATGATGAAAAAAGCTAAAACTGGAAAGTTGCAGGTAATTTGTTTCTCCAGCCTGGTCATTCTGGTGCTGATGTCGTTCTCATGTGTATCAGCATTCAATGTGACCGTGCCGAATGAGACGATAAATCGGTATTATCAGACACCGGGATTGCATCAGTATGCGACCCTCACGTCAAAATTTCTCGAGGATGTCCCTGAGAATGTAACGTTCTTTAATGCAGGGTATGCATATCCTGAACCATTTAAGACTATGAATCGGTCATGGTCATACAGTCAGTTCACCTATACCTGGGATGCCGGAACATTTCCGGTAATCATAGAAGGTCGTCCGAACTGGAAGTATCATGTCGGGTGGGTCCTCTGTGAAGAGGGACTGACTGGTAAGGTCTGTGATCGTCCGCCATACATGCTGCCTGCCCCGCAGACCTACCCGGTTGTCCAGTTTGATCTTCCAAATCAGACCTTCCCTGACGAGACACTCATCGGAAAGCAGATAATCTACCCTGAACGGGACTGCTGCATGAAGAATGGGATGACCTACTGGGAGGCTGTCCCGAATGGTCAGGTGTACCCGTCTAAAGGGAACTGGGATGTTCCATTTAATGGCACCCGCTACTATGGAGAGGTGACGACGGATGGAAACGGTGTTGCGATTGTCATGTTTGACATGGATCAGACGATCCGGGAAGGAAAGTACAAACTCCATGTCCAGGAGACGAACTACAACCCCGGAACCGATGGCAAATATGAGCATCTGAATGCCTACATCGATATCCAGAAAGGACCGATCCAGGGACCTGCAGATGCTTCCATGCCCTATGCTGACAAGTCAGTGCTCATCCAGGGGCTGAACTATGATTCAAAGTATACCTATGTCTGGATAACCGGACAGAACCTCCCCAAATGCGGTGTCAACCTGCTTGATGCAAATGATTACAATCCAACCGTGATCAATGTCAGCAAGGATGCAAAGTGGGAGTTCAGCTGGGACCCGACAGCCCTGAATATCGGTCCGGGTTCATACGACATTTACTACTCGAGTGTTGACCCGATGGATCCGAACCAGCGGGCATGCAATGACATCTCGTGTACCCAGCCGAACGGAATCTGCTCCCTCAAAGATGAAAAATGTCAGATCTGCGGGGTGTTTAAGAAGTATAAACTCTCCCTGCAGTTCCCGGTGAGTACTGCCAGTATCGATCCGGTTGAGGTGGAGCGGTGCTGTTGTCCAGGGTATCCATGTGGGCAGATCGGAGGAAATGAAGAGATCTGGCTGCGAGGATACTCTGAGGGTGACTGGGCCGGATCAATAATGAATAAGACACTCCAGATCTGGATCTTCGGAGAAGGTATGGTCGGTGACAAGCCGTTCCTCTTCAAGGAGATTCAGTACCTCTGCAATGGCAAATTCGACTACGAACTGAACAAGGGCATTCTGAAGGAGAATGGCGTCGCTGTATGTGACCTCGCACCAGGAAAATATTACGTCATTGTCCAGTCCCAGATGTACAATGAGAAGTTTGATGTCACCCTGCAGGACTCCCCCTCGTACACCCGTGATGTGCAGAACGGTGCAGTTCCGGTGAAGGAAGTAGCCCAGACCTACGTGGTCTCTGCTGATCCGGTCCGGTGGAGCAAAGAGTTCGTCATATCCGGAATTGACGCAAAGAAAGGATCAGCCGCCGCAAAGGCACTGATGGAGGCCATTGATAACCCCGGCGTTGATGATCAGTATGCAACCCTTGAAGGAAGCACCGATCTTCCCTACTTCATCATCAAGGATAATGCATGCACGATGTCGGTAGACTTCAATGCCACCCCCCTGGAAGGATATGATCCTCTCCAGGTCAACTTTGAAGGGCGTGCCACGTATAACGTCTCTGAATGGAGATGGGACTTTGACAACGACGGAGTCGTTGACAGCACCGAGGAGAATCCGACACATCTCTACGAGAAACCGGGTATTTATTCGGTCAGGCTCAGTGCCGTTGATGCAAAGACCCAGGAAGAACGGGAGAATATCAAGTACTCCCTGATAACGGTCAAGTCACTCAAGGCAGACTTCTCCTATGCTCCGGCAAAACCGGACACCCATGTTGATGTCCAGTTCAGGGACAAGTCAGCCGGAAAACCATCCTCATGGATGTGGGAGTTTGGTGATGGTTCGATCTCAACCCTCCAGAGTCCGCTTCACCGGTATGCGACCCCTGCGGTATATGTTGTCAATCTCACGGTGAGCGATGAGATAGGATCGTCAACCACGGCATCCCAGAACCTGCTGGTAGTCCATGACCCGCCGGTCGCAGACTTCTCTGCAGAACCGACGAAGTCATCCTTCTTCCCTGCGACGGTTGCATGCACGGATCTTTCAACCGGTGTTGTCACCGCATGGAAGTGGGAGTTTGTCAGGGGCGGGGCAGTCATCGCAACCTCGACCGACAAGAACCCGGTGATAACATTCACTGAACCCGGCATCTATGATGTCAGGCTGACGGTCAGCAATGACGGCGGGGAGAACACGGCAGTCAAGGCCGGGTATCTTATCATCGGTGATGGAAGCATCATCTCCCTCGCACCCGGATATAATCACGTCTCGATCCCACGGATGGTCACCGCAGACCTTGACACGGTATCCGCACTCTTCTCTGAAGTGGACACCGCAGGCATACCGTTTGCCATCTATGGAGATGACAATGGCGTCACCAACTGGACTAATGTCAGTGATGACTACAAGGTCCGTCCCCTTGAGATGGTCCGGGTCTACTCAACAGCAAGCATCGATGTGATCCCGACGTATATCACGGGAGGATCCTACAGCAAGAACCTGGCTCCGGGATGGTCAGGAAACGGTATTGGTATCATGGCCATGCAGCCGACTGCCGCAAACCTCATCCTCAATGGTCTGGGTGAATCCTGGGATAAGGTCCTGGCATTCAATGCCGAGACCCAGCGCTGGGAGCCGCTCATCATCAGGGGAGTCAATGATGACCAGTATCTCCTCCCGACCATCGGATACATCATTGAGATGAATGGCAATGGTGTTCTGACCGGCGGGGATGAGATCATCCCGATGGGCAGCGACCCTGCCCTGGCCGGAGGTGAAGCGTAAGATGACATCACTACTCCAGAGAATCGTAGTCTGTGCCCTGCTCCTCCTCTGTATCGGAGGAGTGGCAGTATCAGCAGAGGAGGCCAACCAGCTCCTCCCCATGTTCCTTACCGGAACCGTGTATATCGGAGATAATCCCGCAGCTCCGGGTCTGACCATCACCTCTGACATTGAGGGTATCTTCGGCGGATCTGCCGTTACCATGTCTGCAGGGGTGTATGGAAACGCATCATACCCGATGATGGTTCAGGTGGGGGCGAATGAGACCCTGCGTGGAGCACCGGTCACCTTCTGGCTGAACGGTGTGCAGGCTGAAGAGACGACCACCTATCAGGATGGCCTCACCCTGCCACTGGACCTCCACTTCCCCCGTGCTGCCGAGGACAAACTCAACGTGGTTCACCGCGGTGGTATCGTCTTCATCGGTGAAGAGGGCCTCGATGTCTCACTCTTCATCAAACCAGGTGAGACGATCGGCTGGTGGGCATCTGCCTCGAATCTGAATACCGATGCTCCGGCAGCAACCGTTGTCGTATCAACTCCGAAGGGATTCTTCATCAACCCGGCACAGTTCGAAGGCAAGACCGGGAACTGGTATCTCATGGGAACCGGCACCCGCAACCCGGATGCCCCTGACCTTATCGTCCAGGAACCCTCCATTGCGCTGCGCCTGTGGAACCAGAACGAAAAGCAGGATATCAGCCTTCGTGGCGGAAAGATACCTGCAGGCAACTTCGTCAACTTCCAGATCGAATCCAACATCTACCCGGTCATCGAGCAGCGGGGGGCAGGCCTCCCGCCCGAAGACCTGGGGATCATCAACCTGATCGGTTCATCCAATGTCACCCGGGTGACCTACCAGTCCCTGCGGGGAACCGTCTCCGGCACCCCGGACCAGGATATTCCCCTCCGTAACCTGATCGTGGATACAAACAAGTGGTTCTGGCCTGAGAACGACAACGTCAACTCAGGATGGAACACGGGTGCGATCGCAACCGACGGAAACCGTCTCTATCCGAACGGAGAGTATGTCTTCCGTGCAGAAGTGGATCTCAACAACATGATCAAGAACTACAATCATGTTGGCAGGACATTCTCATCTGACATTAACTCGTCCATCGTTGAAGACTCCATCAATGTGGATATCAACGTCGGCTCGGTATTCAGGAACGGCACGTTCTTTGTGACCGTCGGCGCCAGACCGGGGAAGGAGTATCTCATCTCCATCATGGAATGCCCGGGGGACGCAGACAGCTTCACCGACTGCGGTGTGCTGAAGATGAGCGGAGCCGCCTGTGACCGCCCGCCGATGATCCGCCCTGACCAGTCAGGCGTCACCGAAGGGAAGATCGTATTCGATGATGAAGCAGGACCGTTTGCCATCGGTGAGACCGAACTTGCACCGGACTGCTGTATCCGCCCCGGTGTCATCCGTGACACGGTCCCGACGAATGACAAACCCAATGCAAAGGATGTCATCAGCAACGGTATCTACTACTACGCACAGCTCACCACTGACGACGATAACGAACCGACTCCGGGATACCGGACGGTAGAGTTCTCGGTCGGATCAGATGTAGCACCTGACCGCCCGTACCGGATTCATGTCCAGAGTATCGAGCCGAATAATGCAACCCCGGTAACAGGTGATGGCATGATCCGGGTCGAGAAGGGTGAGGTCACCATCAGCATCGAGAACGAGGCACCGTACTACCTGGGAGACTCGATCACCCTGAGTGGAACGAATACCGACTCCAAGTTCGTGTACCTCTTCATGACCGGCAGCAACTGCCAGAACAAGTGTGGAAACGATCTCCTCTACATCAAGAAGGCTGACCCGGCACACAGTGTCATCCAGCCGTTCCTTGAGCAGATCGACTACGGGTGCATGGAAGAGGCAGAACAGTTCACCGCAATTGAGGTACCGGTCAAGAGTGACGGAACCTGGAGCTATGTATGGAAGACGGCCAATGTCCCGATCAATCCGGGAACCTATACCATCCATGCATCCAGCGTCCCGATCAATGCCTGCTGTATCGAGTGCACCTGCGCCGCAACAGCCAGCACTGATATCATGCTCGAAGAGCCGTGCTTTGACGCGGTAATCACTCCGGAGATCATCACCAAGCCGATCGAGTGCTGCCCGGAGGGATGTTCGATCACCTCGCTGGATGAGGTTCTCCTTGAAGGTATGGCATGCGGATTCCCACACACCGGAAGTGGAAAGAACACCACCAACGAGTTGAACATGTGGGTCTTCGGTGAGGAGAAGGTCGGCAACAACAAGTACGTGAACGCACGGATCCCGGTCTTCAACGACGACAGTTTCAAGGTTAACCTCCTCGACTACATGGAGTTCTGTGACCTGAAACCAGGTCAGTACACCGTCATCCTGCAGCACCCGATGTACAACCACAAGTTTGACATGGTCAAGGAGACCGATGTCAGATCCCCGGTTGATCCGAACCAGATCTGGATGGTCAGCTCCTACCCGATCGAGTGGAGCAAGCTCTTCCCGCTCGACGGACCAGGATACTACCAGGGAAGCCAGGCAGTGAGTGAGATTAAGAAGTTCGATCAGTCACGGCTGATTGATGACAAATTCTTCTTCCTCACCTTCACTATCGTGGACGATCGGATTCCGACCGCAGCCTTTGACGCGGCTCCCCTCTCAGGGAACAAGCCCCTTGAAGTACAGTTCACCGACAAGTCCACGGGCGCCGGCCTGACCGCCTGGTCCTGGAACTTTGGTGACAAGACCACCTCACAGGAACAGAGTCCCAAACACACCTATAGCGAGGCCGGGGTCTACTCGGTCACCCTCGAGGTGCTGAATGGTGATGGAGAGAAGGATGCAGTCACCAAGCCGGATTACATCACGGTGAAGGACTCACTCGTTAAGGCCGATTTCATCGGCACTCCGACCTCCGGCCCTGCCCCCCTGAAGGTGCAGTTCACCGACAAATCAACCGGATCCCCCAGCAACTGGTTCTGGGACTTTGGTGACGGATACACCGCAGCAGGAGTGCAGAGTCCATCCCACACCTACCAGTTCGGCGGGAAGTACACGGTGACCCTCTCGGTCACCCTCGGAGAGGAAGTCGACCGGATGGTCAAGAAGGACTACATCACGGTCGTCGGCGGGCCACAGCCCACCATCACTCCCTCACCGATCGACCCGACCAAGATCCAGCTCTACAGTGGCTGGAACTTCATCTCGGTAGCACGGACCCTGGCAGACTCTGCAGGCAATGCGAGCCAGGTCTTTGGAAACGTTCCGACCGGCGGGCATGCCATCTGGGGATACGATCCCCAGGGTCAGTACTGGGATCAGGTCCTGACCACCACCCCGATCCAGCCGCTCTTCGGATACTGGATCTACTCGGTGTCACCGCACACCATCAACCTGGTCTTTAAGAATGACCCGGTACAGATCCCGCCACAGCGGAACCTTCCGGCAGGATGGGCAGCAGTCGGATTTACCGGTGCCTCCCCGGCAACTGCCAAGGACACCTTCAAGTCAGCAAAAGAGTCCTGGATCTATGCCCGTGGCTTTGACAATGCACGGCAGCAGTGGGAGCCAACCCTGGTGAACGGAGGTCAGGGAGAGAATACCTACCTCTATCCGTCCAAGGGATACTGGCTCTACATGGAAACACCCGGCACTCTTGCGGCTATTGGTGTGTGAGTACCATGACAGCAGTATCTGTAGCCACCAGAAGTATTCTGGCTACAATACTCCTGTTTTCCCTCGTAACTATCGCTTTTGCCGGAGCTCCGGCACTTCCGTGTGAATTCTACGGAAAGGTCACCATCGACGGGAATTCTGCCCCGGTGGGGACTATCGTTGTAGCTAAAGTGGGAGAGCAGGAGCGTGGCCAGTTTGTTCTTGAAGAGGAAGGGAAATACGGAGGTCCCGGCACGTTTGACAAGCGACTGAAAGTGGTTGCTGAAGAGTCAGATCTCACTGCCGGAACCCCGGAGATTACCTTCTGGATAGATGGACAGAAAGCCTGGCAGGAGATCCAATTCCAGCCCGGTGTCAGCCTTGAAGTCGATCTCTCAGCCGGAGGGGAAGAGCCGGCAGAGACCCTGGTACCAACCCCGACGGTCATCCCGGCACAGACTCCCTCTCCTGAACCCGGGATGGTATCAGGAGAACCTGAAGAGGTCGGAGAACCGGATGAGACGATCGGGCTCCCCCCGGCCCTTCCGGAACCTGAACCGACCCTCGTCCCGGAACCACAGCCGGTTGCAGCTCCGGTCCCTGAACCGACAGAAGAGCCGGTTGCATCAGGTCCGACCGGAAGTGCTGATATCACGGCGAACTTCCTTGCCGTCCCCCTGACCGGAAATGCTCCACTCACCGTTCAGTTTACTGACATCTCATCAGGGAATCCGACGATGTGGGCCTGGGACTTCGGAGACGGGGAAGTGGACACCATCGCCAGTCCGTCTCATACCTACACGACACCGGGAGTGTACTCGATCACCCTGACGGCTTCAAGCGATTCAGGATCCGACACCGAGACCAAGGTGAATTATGTCACCGTTGTGGATCCCGGGACTCTGACCGCTGACTTCAAGGGAGAGCCCACCAGCGGGAATGCCCCCCTCTCGGTGTATTTTACCGATGAGAGTGTCGGCACTCCCACTGCGTGGTCCTGGGACTTTGGAGACGGGTATACCGATACCCGGCAGGATACCGTTCATGTGTATGCCCAGCCCGGTCTCTTCACGGTTGCACTCACGGTGACCGATGCAAACGGCACCATCAACACCAAACAGCGGGAAGCATACATTTCCATTCTGACACCCGGGGAACTCATCGCTGACTTCACTGCAGAACCTACAGTCGGAACCATCCCCCTGAGCGTCCAGTTCTCTGACCTCTCTGTCGGGGATCCGACCCTCTGGTCCTGGGACTTTGGTGACGGAACCAGCGATATCGTTCAAAATCCGGTGCATATCTTTGAAAAACCCGGGAATTATACCGTCACCCTGACGGTCTCCAACCAGGAAGGCGGAGTATCCACCAAGGCCAGGACTGACGTGATCAAGGCACAGGCAGTCCCGACTCCGGTCCCGACGATGACGGTCATCCCCATCCCCCAGGTACCCGAGACCTTCCACGGCACCGTGGAGATCTTCGGAGAACCGATCCAGGTAGGGGGAACGGTTGAAGCCGTCGTCCCCGGGTATGATCTCACCTCGGCAAGCAACCCGATTAAGACCGGAAAAGGAGTATTCGGCAAGTCCGGAACCTTCTCGCGGAAACTCCAGGTACAGGGCATCCCGGTCGGAACCGAGATTGAGTTCTGGGTTGCCGACGAGGATAACAGTCCGGTACGTGCCTATATCAGGGACGACAACGGAACCCTTCACTGGTCTCATCAGTATGAACCCGGGAAGGAGAGGGACCTTGACCTGGTGGTAATGCGGGGACAGCCCACTGCCATCCCGACGATCCCGATCACCCCGGTACCGAGTGAATGCCCGGGAGTTCCATCCATTCCGATGACCTTTGCCGGGGATCTGCATATTGCAACCGGTGAGGAGTACCTTGACAGCAACACCTCCTGTATCTTCTGTACACCGAATGCCGCGATAGATACCACCATTGAGGCCCGGATTGACGGACATGACGTGTCAGGACCAGCGAACCCGGTAACCCTGACCTCGGCAGGATACTTTGGTGGAGGAAACAGCAGTTGGAGCGGAAAACTCTCGGTACAGGGACGATGTGTTCCTGAAGGTTCCAACCTGACCTTCTGGGTCACCGCCCCGAACTGGCAGCGTCCGGTCCAGGCATACATCAAGGACGGATCCGAGTATACCCTCGAGAGACCATACACGCCTGCCACCGAACAGACGGTCCATCTCTGGGTGGGCGAGATCCCCCGGGTGATAATCACCCCGACCCCGACGCCGACCCCCTATGACTGGTCACCACAGCGGTTCTATGGGAAGGCAGAGTTTAACGGGTATCCGCTCCGGGAAGGAGACCGGGTGATGGCAACCACCGAAGGAGTCGATCTCAACAGCCCGACCAACCCGATCACGGTTATCAACTTTGGTGAGTTCGGGGACGCGGCCGGGAATGAGATGCTCACCGTCCATGTGCCCTATGACGCGATCAACCAGACTGACCCGATAGTCTTCTGGATTAAACCCCAGGGCTTTGAGTACTGGTACCGGGCATGGGTGAAGAGCTCGCTCTCAGGTGAAGACTGGAAGACCAGTTACCCCTTTACACCGGGTTCAATCACCGCCCTGGACATCTACTCTACCGATCGGGCAGAGTTCATGTACTTCTATGATATCATGAACACCATCAGGAATGTGGTCCTGCCAGACGATTATACCGGCTGGTAAATGGAAAGCAGG
>Ga0079070_1008106_pt1 | contig 9216 bp, 7 predicted proteins | sample ADurb_Oil_03_Slu_FD_74543 | JGI IMG/M metagenome (GOLD analysis project Ga0079070, IMG submission 74543) | Active sludge microbial communities from Illinois, USA, of municipal wastewater-treating anaerobic digesters - ADurb_Oil_03_SludgeMetaT... | ecosystem: Engineered > Bioreactor > Anaerobic >...
GCCGTAGACCCGGCCGACCTTGCCCCTGGTCAGTTCGGCCACGTCGGGGTTTTTCTTTTGCGGCATGATCGAGCTGCCGGTGCAATAGCTGTCGGGCAGATCGACGAAGGCGAACTCGCTCGAATTCCAGATGATGATCTCTTCAGCCAGCCGGCTCAGGTGCATCATGATGACTGCACAAGCGCTTAAACTTTCGAGCGCGAAGTCGCGGTCGCTGACCGCGTCGATCGAGTTGCGGCAGGGGCTTTCGAAGCCCAGCTCGCTGGCGGTCATGTGGCGGTCGATCGGGTGCGGGGTGCCAGCTAGGGCTGCGGCGCCCAAGGGCGAAAAGTTCAAGCGCTTGGCCGCGTCAGTCAGCCGGCCGCAGTCGCGCCAGAACATCTCGAAATAGGCCAGCAGGTGATGGCCGAAGCTGACCGGCTGGGCGTGCTGCAGGTGGGTCATGCCCGGCATGATCAGCTCGACATTCGCCTCGGCCTGGTCGAGCAGGGCTTGCAGCAGGCCTTTGAGGCCGGCCTGCAGCTCGCCGATCTCATCGCGCACGTAGAGCCTGAGGTCGGTCGCGACCTGGTCATTGCGCGAACGCGCGGTGTGCAGGCGCTTGCCCGCGTCGCCGATGCGTGCGGCTAACGCCGACTCGATGTTCATGTGCACGTCTTCGAGGGCCGGATCGAACTCGAAGGTACCGGCTTCGATCTCGGCCTTGATCTCAGAGAGGCCCTTTTCAATAGCCGCGAAGTCGGCGCTACTCAGAATGCCGCAGCGCTCAAGCATGCGCGCGTGCGCGATCGAGCCGCGGATATCCTGAGCGTAGAGCCGGCTGTCGATGCTGACCGACTCGCTGAAGGCCTCGACGTTCGAGCTGGTGCCTTCTGAAAAGCGACCGCCCCAGAGCTTCTTAGCCATTATCGCGCATCGCCCTCATCCTGAGACGTAGAGCGTTCAGGCGGATGAAGCCCTTGGCGTCGCGCTGGTCGTAGACCTCGTCGTCGCCGAAGGTGCAGACTTCGGGGTTGTAGAGCGACTTCTCGGCGCGGCGGCCGGTGAGCGTGCAGCTGCCCTTGTAGAGCTTGACGCGGGCTTCGCCGGTCACACCCTTCTGGGCCTGGTCGATGAGCGTCTGCAGCACCTCGCGTTCGGGCGCGAACCAGTAGCCGTTATAGACCATGCTGGCGTAGCGGGGCATGAGTTCGTCGCGCATGTGCATGACCTCGCGGTCCATGGTGATCTGCTCGACGCCGCGGTGGGCGACCTTCAGGATGGTACCGCCGGGAGTCTCGTAAACGCCGCGCGACTTCATGCCGACATAGCGGTTTTCGACAATATCAACGCGGCCGACGCCGTGCTTGCCGCCCAGCTCGTTGAGCTTGGCCAAAAGGTTTGCGGGCGAGAGCTGCTCGCCGTTGACCGCGACCGGGTCGCCGTCAACAAAGCTGATGACGACCTCTTCGGCCTGGTCGGGAGCCTTTTCGGGGCTGACGCTCAGAATAAACATGTCCTCGTCGGGGGCGTACCAGGGGTCTTCGAGCACGCCGCCCTCAAAGCTGATGTGCAGCAGGTTACGGTCCATGCTGTAGGGCTTCTTCTTGGTGACCGGCACCGGAATGCCGTGCTTCTCGGCGTAGTCGATCATCTTTTCGCGGCTGGTGAGTTTCCACTCGTCCATCTTCCAGGGCGCGATGATTTCGATTGCGGGGTTAAGCGCCCAGCTGGTCAGTTCGAAACGCACCTGGTCGTTACCCTTGCCGGTCGCGCCGTGGGCGATGGCGGTAGCGCCTTCCTTGGCGGCGATTTCGATCATGCGCTTGGCGATCAACGGACGCGCCAGCGTGGTGCCCAGCAGGTATAGGCCTTCGTAGGCGATATCGGCGCGGTAGGCCGGGAAGACGTAGTCGCGCACGAAGTCTTCGCGCACGTCGTCGATGTAGATCTTGGAGGCACCGGTCTTGAGGGCTTTTTCTTCGAGGCCGGAGAGTTCCTCGGCCTGGCCCACATCGGCGGCGTAGCAGATGACTTCATAGTTGAATTCGTCCTGCAGCCATTTGAGGATAACGGAGGTGTCGAGTCCGCCGGAATAAGCTAGTACAACCTTTTTCTTGCTCATATTAACTCCTTACTTACCTGAGATCAGCAGGTCCATGATGGCTTCCTGCACGTAGAGACGATTCTTGGCCTGCAGCCAGACGAGCGAGGCTGGGCCTTCCAGAACTTCTTCGGTGACTTCTTCGCCGCGATGGGCCGGCAGACAGTGCAGGAAGATGGCGTCCTTAACGGCGGCCGCCATCAACCGGGCGTCGACCTGATAGGGTTCGAAGACGGCCTTGCGGGCTTCGAATTCTTCTTCCTGGCCCATCGAGGCCCAGACGTCGGTGTTGATCGCGATGGCGCCTTCGGCGGCCTCCGCGGCCGAGCGCACCACGCGTACCTTGGCGCCTTCGTTCTGGGCGCGCTGCAAGATGGTCGCGTCGGGGTCGAAGCCCTCGGGGCAGGCCAGCACTAGCTCGAAATCCAGCAGGGCGGCGGCGTTGATCCAGGAATGCGCCATGTTGTTGCCGTCGCCGATCCAGGCCACCTTGCGGCCGGTCAGGCTGCCGAAGCGCTCTTTGATCGTGAAGCAGTCGGACAGCACCTGGCAGGGATGCACCAGGTCGGTCAGCGCGTTGATAACCGGGATGTCAGCCCAGTGGGCCAGCTCTTCAATGCGCTCGTGGCCGTAGGTGCGCATGATGATGCCGTCACAGTAGCCGCTCAAGATGCGGGCCGTATCCTTGAGCGGCTCGCCACGGGCGATCTGCGAACTGCCGGGGGTCAGCACCACCGGATGGCCGCCCAGCTGGGCCACGCCCACCTCGAACGAGATGCGCGTGCGGGTCGACGCCTTCTCGAAGATGAAGGCCACGCTCTTACCCTTGAGTGAAGGCGCGATGTCGCCACTCTTGAAGCGGGCGGCGGTTACGAAGAGCGCCTCGATTTCGGCGCGGCTCAAATCCCGAATGGTGAGCAAGTCGCGTTCTGCAGCCATTAGAGTCCCTTTTCCTTGAGAATAACGTCGATTGTGTTGATGGCCTGGTCGATTTCCTTGACCGTGATGACGAGCGGCGGCACGAAGCGGATGACCTTGCCCTTGACCACGTTCAAGAGCAGGCCCTTTTCGAGGGCTGCGGACGTCATGAAGCTGATGTCGGCGTCGAACTCGCAGCCGACCATCAGGCCCTTGCCACGGATCTCGCGGATGGCGGGGTGCGCGTTCCTGAGCTGCGAGAGCTGATCGCGCAGGTAGAGACCCTGGCGCAGGCTCTTGTCGGCGATGTCCTCGCTCACCATGGTCTTGAGCGTCGCCAGGCCGCAGGCCATGGCCAGCGGATTGCCGCCGAAGGTCGAGGCGTGCACGCCGGGTTCGAAGGCCTCGGCCACGTTCGGACGAGCCAGCATGGCGCCGACCGGGAAGCCGTTACCGAGAGCCTTGGCGAGCGTCATGATGTCGGGCGTGATTTCCTCGTGCATGTAGCCGAAGAGCTTGCCGGTACGGCCCATACCGGTCTGGACTTCGTCAAAGACCAGCAGGATGCCCTTTTCGTCGCAGAGCTCGCGGACCTTGGACAGGTAGCCGGGCGGCGGAACGTTGATGCCGCCCTCGCCCTGGATCGGTTCGAGCATGACCGCGCCGACCGTGTTGTCGATAGTGCGCGCCAGGTCGTCGATGTCGCCGTAGTTGGCGTTCACAAAGCCGGCTGGAATCGGCTCGAAACCGCGCTGGAAGCGTTCCTGGCCAGTGGCGGCCACGGTGCCGAGCGTACGGCCGTGAAACGAGCTGCGGGCGGTGATGATCTTGCTGCCCTTGCCTCTGAGGTTACTGTAGCGCCGCACCAGCTTGATGGCGGCCTCGTTGGCCTCAGCGCCCGAATTACAAAAGAATACTCTAGATTCAAAGGCCTGTTTGACCAGCTGTTCGGCCAGCAGTTCCTGCTGCGGGATGTGGTAGATGTTCGAGCAGTGAAAGAGCTGCTCGCTCTGCTCATTGAGGGCCGCAACCACGGCCGGATGAGCGTGGCCCAGATTGCAGACCGCGATGCCGGCCACCAGGTCGAGATACTCCTTGCCGGCAGTGTCCCAGACCTTGCAGCCCTTGCCGCGCGCCAGGCTGATGGGCAGCCGGGCGTAGGTTTTCATTACGTAACTCATTTCAGATTCCTTTGATAATCTGGGTGCCGATGCCCGAGTCGGTCATGAGCTCGAGGAAGATCGAGTAAGGCACGCGGCCGTCCAGAATGTGAGCCTTGCCGACGCCTTCGTTCAGGGCGTCCACGCAGCATTCGAGTTTGGGGATCATGCCGCCGGTTACCACACCGTCCTTGATGAGATGGCGCACGTCGCTGACATCCATGCTGGAAATCAGCTGTTTGTCGGCATCCAGCACACCGGATTCATCGGTTAGAATAATGAGCTTTTCGGCCTTGAGACGGGCAGCCATCTGGGCCGCAGCGGTGTCGGCGTTGATGTTGTAGCTGGTGCCCTCGTCGTCCACGCCTAAGGGCGCAACCACAGCGATAAAGCCGTCATGTTCGAGGGTTTCGATAACCTGCGGGTTGACCTCGGCTATTTCGCCGACCTGGCCGATATCGAGGATTTCGCCGTCCTGGTCGTAGAAAAGCTTGCGGGCCTTGATCAGTCCGCCGTCCTTGCCGGACAGACCTACGGCGCGACCGCCTTCCAGGTTGAGCAGGTTGACGATTTCTTTATTGACGCCGCCGGCTAGCACCATCTCGACGACGTCCATGGTTCGGGCGTCGGTTACTCGTCGGCCGGCTACAAAGCTTGATTCCACGCCCATCTGCTTGAGCACGCTCGAAATCTGCGGGCCGCCGCCGTGGACGACCACGACCTGCAGACCGACATACTGCAACAGCACGATCTGACGCGCAAACATGCGCTTGAGTTCTGGATCGACCATGGCGTGACCGCCATACTTGATCACAACGCGCTTGCCTCTGAAATCACGGATGTAAGGCAAGGCCTCGGCGATGAATCTGACCCTCTGGGCCGCTTCGTTCATTGCTGGATACCTCTTCGATAAAATGAGTGATAGTTCTAACACCGCTTAAATTGATATTCCAGCGGAAAAATGCAGGCTTCAAGCGGATTGAGAAGGCACTGGCCTAATTGTTACGGCCATTTACTCCAGATCGCCGGCAGCCTGTTGCACGTCCGCGATTGCGGCGATCAACTCGTTGAGCTTGTCCTCCAACAGCATGCACAGGATTTCCAGCCTGAGGTTCGGGTCATAGCAGTAGGTCATCATGCGGTTGAGCTCTTGCTGAAAAGCCCTCAGGCATGGCGATTCGGCCAGGATGGCCTCGCGTTCGAGCAGCAGGTCGCTCAGATCGTTTTGTTGCGCTGCGCTCAGCGCCAGATTGGTGTCGCGGTAACGCGCCATCTACTGCCTCCGTAGTCTTTGGTTCGGCAGCAATGGCGCGATGGTTTATGCTTTGTTGCTAAGCCTGCGGTCTTAAAAGCCGCTTTACTCGTAGCGGTGCTTGAGGCGGATGCCACTTGCAAACAGAATCAGGCCCACAACCAGAGCGCTGATCCAGAGCGGCGTCGTCTGGAGAAAGCCGCGCAGGCCGTTCAGGTTGTCAATGCCCGGAGCCCAGCCGAACACGGCGATGGTCGGCGTAATCTGCCAGGCGCCGTGCTGAAGATAATAAATGCCGTCGCAAAAAAAAGTAAAGATGCCGCAAGTTATTCCGGCGATGCCGAGCAGCCAGATAATGTTTGCCATAAACCGTCCTTGGTTAAATATGATTTGATCATCATAATCAGAATTCAAGAAGAATCCAGCCAAACATTCATTTGCAATTCGCTCCAGGTTCTTAAAATAATGAGACATGCTAGCGAACTGGCTCGGTTACGCTTGGGCTAACGGGGAGACCGGCAGCCTGCCGATCTACACCCTGAACTGCACCATCCCGCCCTCAAGCGCCGCAATCTTGCTGCTGGCCTTGGTCATTGCCCTGGCTTGGTCAGTGGCCGGGCGCACATTGGATCGCCGGCGGCGCAATGACGCGCTGCTGCGCAAGGCTTATATCGACCTGCTGACTGACTTCCCCTGGCCGGTTTGCGCCTTTGATTCGCAAGGCCTGGTCGCGTTCTGGAACCGGGAATGCGAACGAATCAGCGGCATTCAATCCAATGAACTCGTCGCAAACGCCCAACTGACGGCCGAAGTTTTTCCAGCCAAGAAGCATCCGGCGAGCTGGAACACTGTCGAAAACGTCTTCGTTCTGGGCAGATGCAGCGCGCAGCGCACCGTACGCTGGCGCAAGCTGGTTGTCAGCCAGGGCAACTGGCCAACCTGGCTTGTCGGACAGGATTTAACCGCTGAGAGCTACGCCGGCTGCAATGTTTTGACCGAACGGCGCCTAAGGTCGCTCTTCAGCGCAGCAAACTTGAACGTCAGGCTCATCGACCGCCAGCAGCAAGTGCATTTCGAACATACCACTGAGCCGGGCGGCCCGACCGCTGACTCAGGCGACGCCAGCCGAATCCAGGAAGTCTTCGACAGCGGCCAAGCGCTGAGCTTAAGGCGCGAACAGGCTGAGCGGATCGCAGAGATTGAGCTTTTGCCGCTCTGGGAGGATAATGGTCGGCTGGACTATGTCGCCGAAGTTGGACGGGACGTAACCGAAAAGCAGCTGGCCGAACGCGAGCGCCGGCTACTGGAGCGCCACCAGCGCCATGACCAGAAGCTTGAAGCCCTGGCGACGCTCGCCGGCGGCATGGCGCACGACTTCAACAACATCATGGCCACCATCAGCGGCTATGCCGAGATAATCGGTTATGGTCAAGATCCGCACAGCCAGATCGGCCAATATGCGGCGGCCATAAATCAGGCGGCTCAGCGCGCCAAGGATCTGGTGCGGCGAGTGCTGCTATTCAGCCGTAACGGCGGTGCCGAGCCGCGGGCCGTGGCAGTGGCGCCGATCCTAATGGAAACCGTAAATGGTCTGCGCGCCGAGCTGACAGCTGCAACGACGCTGGAGCTCGACCTTGATGCCGGCGACGCCATGGTCTGGGCCGAACCTTATCAACTGCACCTTCTAATCAAGAGTCTCTGCGAGAATGCGATTCAGGCGACCAGCGCCGGCATGGTCAAGATCGAAGCCGCCATCTGCCAACAAACCGAAGTCGACGTACCGGGGCGTTGTGTGAGGCTCAGGGTCAGCGATAGCGGCGTGGGTATGGATCAGGCAACCTTGGTGCGCATATTCGAACCGTTCTTCACGACCAAGGACATGGGCCGCGGCCTGGGCCTAGCGACGGCCCAAGGGATCGTCAACGCGCTAGGCGGCGAGATTGCCGTGCGCAGCCAGCTCGGACACGGTAGCGTCTTTACGGTTTACCTGCCGACCGTTGAACGGCCGGCGGCCAGCGGATCACCTTTGGCGCCCCTGGCTGGTGCAGGCCAAGCGGTGCTGATCTTTGACCCGCAGATCGATGTTTTGGAAGAAAGCTGCGCGTGGTTGCGGGCTTGGGGCTACAGCGTCACGGCCGCGAGCGATCAGCTCGATTTATTGGAACTGCTGGGCGCTAGGTCTCGGCCCTGGTCGCTTGTGCTGGCAGACCCGGGGCTGCCGCAGGATGGCGCTGAAGATCTGACGCGACGACTGGTTGCGCTGTGTGCCGAAACACCGCTGGTACTGATGAGCTACTATGTCGACAGTTTCGACCCCTTTTTTCTAAAAAATTTAGACATTGAGCTGGTGCTTGAAAAGCCGCTAGATCAGGACAAGCTGACCACGGCGATCAGATTTGCTATTCCGGCGCGTTGCGTCTAAAAAAAAGGGGCCGGATGGCGCGTTTGGCATCCGACCCAAAGATTGGGGTCTGATGAGGAGGAGTTCTCATCTTCGCTAAATTAGGTCGCTGCCGATTCGGAATGGTTACACTTCACCGTAGTCATAATGAATGTCTGAGGCTGTTTCTTTTAGGGATAAGTTGGTTGTTTCTTGGTGTATAGTCCTGTTAATGCAGCGTTATTGTGGATGGAACGGCCGATCTTTTGAGCCGTGTCTGGTTTGCCGTTATCCAACGGCAGCAAGGGATGAATTGAATGCGAATGAAAAAGTTGGCACTTTTGTTTGTGGTGGGGCTTTCCAGTGTTGCGATGTATGTGACGGCCTGTTCCGGGAGCAGTATTGCGCAGGCGGATAATAAAGGAGCCGCTACAAAGATGACTGATGAAATAACGAAATTTGAAACCGTTGCGCCTGACGAAAAGCGCCAGATTGATGAAATGCTCAATATGCTCAGGCAGAAGATGGCCGAGGATTACGCCAAAGGCCCAACCCGGCGCGACGCCCACCCCAAGACTTTGGCCTGTTTGCGGGCCGAGTTCTCGATCGAGCCCAATATCCCTGAAAACTTGAGGCAGGGGATTTTTGCCGAGCCGCGCAGCTACCAGGCCTGGGTGCGTGTTTCGAGCGCCAGCGGCGCGGTCCAGCCTGATAGCGCCAAAGATCTGCGCGGCTTGGCCATCAAGGTCATGGGCGTCAGCGGCCAGCGCTACGCGGTCAATAACGACGAACAAGCCACACAGGACTTCCTGCTGCTGAGCCACCCGACTCTGCCGCTCGGCACGGTCAAGCTTTTCCGCGACGCAGTCTACTACAGCACCGAGTATTCGCCTGTGGTATTCGGCCTGCAGCTCGCGCTGACCGGGCGTTTCGACATTTTGAAGGAGCTGGCCAAGGCTCGTCAGCATCAGACTTCGCCGCTCGACATCCGCTACTGGAGCACCACGCCCTATCTGTGCGGATCGGAGCAGGTCGTCAAGTATTCACTGGTGCCGACCTCGAATTATCACAGCAGTCTGCCAGCAAATCTCACGGACGACTACCTGAGCGTCAACATGCAGAACCACTTGAGCAGTCAGGATGCCACCTTTGACTTCATGGTGCAGTTGCGCACCAAGCCGGCCACTCAGCCGATCGAGGACGCCGGTGTGGAGTGGCGGGAGGCCGATAGCCGCTTTGTCAAGGTGGCCACTTTGCGCATTCCGGCTCAGGATTTCAGAACCGCCGAACGGACGGCGTTGGCCGAACAGCTTTCTTTCTCGCCGGCCCACAGCCTACAGGCGCATCAGCCGGTCGGCGGTCTCAATCGCGCGCGGGTGGCGATTTACCGCGCGCTTTCGGAATTCAGGCATCAGCGCAATCA
>Ga0079070_1053079_pt1 | contig 9186 bp, 9 predicted proteins | sample ADurb_Oil_03_Slu_FD_74543 | JGI IMG/M metagenome (GOLD analysis project Ga0079070, IMG submission 74543) | Active sludge microbial communities from Illinois, USA, of municipal wastewater-treating anaerobic digesters - ADurb_Oil_03_SludgeMetaT... | ecosystem: Engineered > Bioreactor > Anaerobic >...
CCGATGCAGCCGACCGGATGGAGGTTATCCCAGGTGGCCTGGTGCAGGTCGCCGGGCGTGCGCATGGCGACCGCCACGAGGGCCTCGTCCTTGCTGTGCAGTTCCTGGACGCGTCTGATCGAGGCCGGATTGGTCACGAGCAGCGGCAGCAGCGCGCCGGGCATAAGCACCGCATCCTTGAGCGGTAGAACCGCTAGAACCTGTTCGGCCGGTGTTGAGCCGGCAGACGACCGGCTTGATCTGAAAAAGTTGAAAAGCTTCATCATTCAAGAGTAGGGCATGCTTTTTTTCAATGTCAATCAGGCCTCAGATCGTCCGGCCGGACGGGACATCCGCATCGCGCAGGATGCTGCCGGGCGTGAGCGTGGCGCCGGCGCCGATCAAACAGCGGCCGTAGGCCTGCGCGCCGGGCCAGATGGTAACGTCGCGTTCGATCGTGACCTTGGGGCCGATGTAGGTGGTCAGCGGGTCGTGAATGCAGACGCCGGCTTCCATGTGGGCCAGATTGATGCGCTCCTGCATTAGCCCTGCGGCCTCGGCCAGCTGAACCTGTGAGTTGATGCCGTTGGCCTCGCAGGCTTCAATGGTGGGCGAAGCCACGACATGCTCGGCCATGGCCAGGATGTCGGTCAGATAGTATTCGCCCTTCTTGTTGTTGGGCTTGATGTTGCGCACCGCCTCGAACAGGAACTCGCGCTTGACGACGTAGACGCTCGTGTTGACCTCGTTGATGGCCGCCTCGGCCTCGCTGGCGTCAGCCTGCTCGACGATGCGCTCGACCCGGCCATCAGACGCGCGCACGATGCGGCCGTAGCCGTGGGCGTCTGGCAAGATGGCGGTCAGCACGCCCATGGTGGCGTTTTCGGCGCGGTAGATTTCGATCAGTTTTTCAATTGAGGCCGCCCGGATCAGCGGCATGTCGCCGGGGATGATCAGCACGTCTTCCTGCTGGGCGTCCTTGAGCAATGCTTCGGCCTGGGCCACGGCGTGGCCGGTGCCCATGGGCGGATCCTGCACCACGGTTTCGATGCCGCGGGCCGTCAGGTAGGGGCCGACCTGCTCGCGCTGGTGGCCGATGACTGCCACTGTCCGGTCTGAAACCGCGCTGGCTACGTCGGTGACGTAGTCGATCAGGGGTTGAGCGAGAATTTCGTGCAGCACCTTGGATTTGGTGGCGTTCATCCGGGTGCCCTTGCCGGCCGCTAGCATGATTGTGCAGGTGTTTTTCATCAGGCCTGACTAACATATTAGGCGCTGGCGCGCAATCGTGGCGGGGGCTGTTGATTGCAGGCTGGCGCGGCTCATAAATCCAGAAACTTGCTTGTGTAAACAGGGGCTATTTGTTAGAACGAGGCATATTTATATGTTCGGTCCCGAAAGGAGTGTTTCTTTATGGTTTTTGAGTGGTTTTCTGGTGCTTTCTCCAGTGATCTAGCGATAGACTTGGGCACCGCCAACACCCTGGTCTACGTCAGGGACAAGGGCATCGTGCTCTCCGAACCTTCGGTGGTTACGGTCAGAATCGAGGGCGGCGGCGTCAAGAAGGTTGTGGCAGTCGGCGCTGAAGCCAAGAAGATGCTGGGCCGTACGCCGGAAAACATCCAGGCCATCCGGCCGATGCGCGACGGCGTCATCGCCGACTTCGACGCGACCGAGGCCATGCTGCAGTTCTTCATCAATAAGGTTCATCACCGCAAACGCTTCGTGCGGCCGCGCGTGATCATCTGCGTGCCTTCGGGCATCACCCAGGTTGAAAAGCGCGCCGTCAAGGAATCGGCCGAGGCCGCTGGCGCGCGCGAGGTTCATATCGTAGCCGAACCGATGGCTGCGGCTATCGGCGCGGGGCTGCCGGTCACAGAACCGATCAGCTCCATGATCGTCGACATCGGAGGCGGCACCACCGAGGTTGCGGTCATCTCGCTCTCGGGCATCGTCTACACCAACAGCGTGCGCGTGGCCGGCGACAAGATCGACCAGGCCATCATGCAGCACATCAAGCGCGAATATAACCTGCTGATCGGCGAGCGTACGGCCGAGATCATCAAGATCATGATCGGCTCGGCCGCCAGTGACGACGTCGAGAAGACGATCGAAGTCAAGGGTCGCGACCTGGTTGACGGCATTCCGAAAATCTTCACGATTTCTTCGGAAGAGATCCGCAAGGCCTGCGCCGGTCCGGTGCGCACCATCATCGACGCCGTGCGCATGGCGCTGGAACAGACCCCGCCCGAGCTGGCCGCCGACATCGTCGACCGCGGCATCATGCTGACCGGCGGCGGCGCGCTCTACAAGAACCTTGACAAGCTCATTCGTGAGGAAACCGGCTTGCCGGTCATCATCGCCGAAGATCCGCTCTCGACCGTGGCTAGAGGCGCCGGCCGCCTGCTGGACGACGCCGAGCTGCTCAGGACGGTCACGCTGGCCTGTTGATGCGGGGCTCGGACAGCAAAATTCCATTTTTGATCATAGGTACTGCCATCGTGCTGGTTTTGATTTCGTTCGGCCAGCGCGGTGGCACTGCCTACGCTTTTGACTGGGGTCGCGAAGGCTATTACTGGGCCGACGCGCTGATCACCACGCCGGCCAACTTCGTTGCCGACCTCTGGAGCAACTACGTCGCCAACGTCAACGCCAGCAAGGACAACAAAAAGCTCAGGAAAAAGGTCGCCAAGCTCAGGGTCGAGAACATGACCCTGAACGAGCTCAAGGCCGAGAACAACCAATTGCGCCGCATGCTTAACTTCGAGCGCGCCTACCACGACTACGGCCTGCTGCCGGCCACGCTCCTGACCCAGGATGTCTCGCTGGTCTTCAAAACGGTGGTCATTAATCGCGGTAGCCGCTGGGGCGTGCACCGCAACATGCCGATCGTCACGCCCGAGGGCATGCTCGGCCGGGTCATTTCGGTTTCGCCCAGTACCGCTCAGGTATTGATGATCACCGACCCCTACAGCGCCGTGCCGGCGCTCGTGCTGCGCTCCAGAGTAAAAGGCGTGGTCAAGGGCACCGGCAAGGGCTACCTGACGCTCGAGTATGTGCGCAAGAACGCCGACGTGCGGGTTGGCGACTGCGTGGTAACCTCAGACCTGTCGGGCGTTTTCCCAACGGGCTTCAAGTTGGGCCGCGTCAGTTCGATCACGATGTCCAAGCATGACATGTTCGCCCGCATTGCGTTGAGTCCCTACGTCGCCATGGATAAGGTTGAAGCAGTTTTCGGGATCAAGGCCAGTGCGGCGCTTAATCAGTAAACTTACAATTGCGCTGCTGGCGATCGTGGTTTTCGAGGCCGGCTTGCTGCCCAGGTTGCTGCCCTTCTTCAAGCCGGATCTGTTCGTCGGTCTCTTGATCGGCGTTTCGATCTATCTGCCCTTCAACCCCGGCTTTGCCTTCGTGCTCGGATCTTCGCTGGTGTTGCAGATCTTTTCGGGCGGCCGGATCGGTTATCTGCCCTTTGTCTATGTCTTCGGTTTTTTGGCGCTCGATGTGGTCAAGAATCTGGTTTTTTGGGAGAATATCTTCGCTCAGCTGTTCTTTGGCACGCTCATGTATGTCGGCGTGGTCTATTCGGCCGAGTTCTTCGTCGATGTCGGCGTCTTCAGCGGCATGCCCGTGGCCTTCACTCTGAGCGCCCTGTTTTCAGGACTCTGCACGCCGCTGATGGTCTGGCTGGTTGGCCGGCTATGGGAAGAGTATGAGCAATCATAGCATCGCCGGATCTCAGGCTGACGACGATCTCAACGGCAAAGCCAAGTGGCTGATGGCCTTCGTCTTCATCGCGCTCTGCCTGCTGGTGATCAGGCTTTTTTATTTGCAAGTGCTGATGGGCGCGCACTACGACGATCTGGCCCAGAACAACCGGCTGCGCATTCTGACCGTGCGGCCGCCCAGGGGTAAGATCGTCGACCGCAACGGCTTGACGCTGGCCGACAACCGTCCGGCCTTCAACGTGGTTGTGGTGCCCGAAGATCTCGAGAATCGCGCCGCCACGGTCAGACGACTGGCCTACCTGCTCGACCGCGACCCCGAAGAGATCGACAAGGCCATCAAGTCCGGCTCAGGCAAGCCCTACGAACCGGTCGCCGTGGCGCGCGACGTCAGTTTCGACGCCATGTCGCGCGTCGAAATGGAGCTTTACAGCCTGAACGGCGTGGCGATCGAAGCCACGGCCGAGCGCGACTATGTCGACAACGGCTTGGCCGCGCATGTGCTGGGCTATCTGGGCGAGGTCACCAAGGCTGAGATCGACAAGCACCCCGAACTCGATTACGTCCAGGGCGACCTGGTCGGCAAGAGCGGCGTCGAGCAGACCTTCGAGAACGAACTCAAGGGCGTCAAGGGCGCGCGAGTGGTCGAGGTCGACGCCAAGGGTCGCAAGATCAGGATCGTCAGAGACGTTCCGCCGACCTCGGGCCGCGAACTGCGCCTGAGCATCGACAAGCGCCTGCAGGCCATTGCGCGCACCGCCATCGCCGACAAGTACGGCGCCGTGGTGGCCATGGACCCTAGAACCGGCGAGGTGCTGGTGATGGTCAGTACGCCGGACTACGATCCCAACATGTTCTTGACGCCGATCGCGCCCGAGAGCTGGCAGCAGATGATGGAAGACCCGCTGCATCCCATGGAGAACCGCGCGCTACGCGGTCAGTATCCGCCCGGCTCGATTTTCAAGGCCTTCATGTGCATAGCGGCGCTCGAAAGCGGAACCATGACGCCCGAGCAGGAGGTTTACTGCCCCGGCAAGTTCTATTTGGGCCGGCATGCCTACCGTTGCTGGCAGCCGCGCGGTCACGGCCGGGTCAACATGATCAGTGCCATGGAGCAATCCTGCGATGTTTACTTCTACACCCTCGGCATGGCGCTCGGCATCGATACCATTCACGATTACGCGACGCGCTACGGCTTCGGCAGTCGGACCGGTATTGAACTCAAGCCTGAATCGGCCGGTCTGGTGCCGAGCCAGGATTGGAAGCGGCGGCGTTTCCATAAGCCTTGGATGCAGGGCGAAACGGTTCTGACCTCAATCGGCCAGGGCTACCTGCTGACCACGCCGCTGCAGATCGCGACCGGCATCAGCGCGGTAGTCAATGGCGGGCACCTCTACCAGCCGACCCTCTTGGCGGGCGGACGCCCGGTCGTGAAGCGTGAGTTGCACATTCCCGAAGCCGACACCCAGATCGTGCGCGCAGCCTTGCGCGCGGTGGTTGAAGGCCAGCACGGCACGGCGCGTTCGATTCGCGACACGATGTTCTCGATTGGCGGCAAGACCGGCACGGCCCAGGTCGCCCGCGGCATGATCAGCAAACGTTCGGACGCCTCCGACATTCCCTACGAGCTGCGCGATCATGCCTGGTTCGTAGGCTTTGCGCCGGTTGAGAACCCCGAGATCGTGGTGGTGGCCCTCGTCGAGCACGGCGGCCACGGCGGCTCGATTACGGCGCCGATCGTCAAAGATGTCATCAAAGGGTATTACTTCCTGAAAGGTCTCAAGGATGAACAGCTACTCGAAAAAACTCAGTGACAGCTTTGATACGAGCCTACTGAGCGCACTGGCGGTTGTGCTGCTGGTGGGCCTGCTGTGCCTGTTCAGCGCCACCCGGGTGGCTGGCTTCTCGATCTTCGTCAAACAGCTCGTCTGGATCGGCATCGGCTTTTGCATAATGGCGCTGACCGCCGTGATCGACTACCGCATCCTGACCAACCTGGCCTGGCCGCTCTACGGACTGGCCGTGGTGCTACTCATCCTGGTGCTGTTTGTCGGCCGCGAGATTTCAGGTGCGCACCGCTGGATCTCGATCGGGTTCATGAGCATTCAGCCATCCGAGATGACCAAACTGGTCACGATCGTCTGGGTGGCCTACTGGGGCTCGCAGAAACAGCACATCCAGATGCACGGCTGGCGCGAGCTGGCCTTTCCGCTGGCGGCGATCGGTGTGCCGGTGCTGCTCATCCTGGTTGAGCCGGATCTAGGCACAGCCAGCATCGTGGCCATGATCGCGGCCAGTATGCTGTTTCTCTTGGGCATCAAACGCTCGACCTTGGTTTCGGCCGCCGTGACCTTCTTCTCGGCCCTGCCGCTGGCCTGGTTCTTCGTGCTCAAGGATTATCAGCGCAACCGCGTGATCTCGTTCATCGATCCGGCTCGCGACCCGCTCGGCACCGGCTACCATGCCTTGCAGTCCAAGATCGCGGTCGGTTCGGGCGGCCTGGTCGGCAAGGGCTACCTGCACGGTTCTCAGTCCCAGCTGCAGTTTCTGCCCGAGCACCACACTGACTTCATCTTTTCGGTGGTGGCCGAAGAGTGGGGTTTCGTGGGCGCGATCTTCCTGATCTTTCTTTACCTGATGTTGGTTAGCCGGATCGTGCAGGTCGGGCTCAGAACCAAGGACCGTTTCGGCGCGCTGATCTGTTTCGGCGTGGCGATGTACTTTACCTTTCACATCTTCATCAACATCGCCATGGTGATCGGCATGTTTCCGGTGGTGGGCGTGCCGCTACCCTTCGTGAGCTATGGCGGCACTTTCATGGTCGTGAATCTCTTCTGTATCGGCCTGGTTCTGAGCGTGGCTTTGCGGCGGAATATGTTCTGATCAGCTGTCGTAGTTGGCGCAGCGGCCGAGCTTTACTGGCTGGGAGTGCAGCTCGGCTAAGATCGGCGCGAGGCGCTCGGCGTCGATGCCGTCGCTGCCGGGATGCAGGTTATACTGGCTGGGACCGTGAAAGTCGCTGCCGCCGGTCAGCAGCAGGCCGTGCTCACGGCTGAGGCGTTTGAAGAGCCGGCGCTTGGCCTTTGTATGCTGCGGATAGAATGTCTCGATGCCCTTCAAACCGCGGCCGCGCATTTCGCCCAGCAGTTCCGTGAATTCATGATCGGCGATATCCAGGGTGAAGGGGTGCGCCAGCACTGCCAGGCCGCCGTGAGCCGTGATCAATGCGATGGCCTCGGGCCAGTCGAGCTTGGCCTTGGCGACATAGGCTGGTCGGCCTTTTTTGAGCAGCTGATCGAAGGCCGCTTCGAAACTCGCGATCTGGCCGCTTTCGACCAGCGCCCGGGCGATGTGGGGCCGTCCGACCTGAGAGTTGCCGGCTAGTTTTAAGACCTCGGCGACGCTCAGCTTGTAGCCCAGATTATTCAGGAGTTCGACGATGCGCGGCAATCTGGCCTGGCGCGCGGCCTGAATCTGGCCGAGCGCGGCTTCAAGGCCGACCGGATACTCAGGGAAGTAGCCCAGCATGTGCATGGTGCCGGGCTCGAAGGTCACGCTTAGTTCGATGCCGGCAAGCACGTTTAGGCCGAGCTTGCGGCCGGCGGCCTGGGCTTCCTGAACGCCAGCCAGCGTGTCGTGATCGGTAAGGGCTACCGTTTCTAGGCGCTTACGGCCGCAGAATTCAACCAGTTCGGTGGGCGACAGCTCGCCGTCAGAAGCCTTTGAGTGCAGGTGCAGGTCGGCCTTGATGTTCATCAGTCGCGCATCGGCACCTTGGTGTCGAGCACCTGGGCGATCTTGTTTTTGAGTTCGGTCAGGTCGGAAGACTTGATCACGTAGGCGTCGGCCGCGATGGTTTTCATGTCGACCTTGTAGCTGCCGTAAGCGCTACACAGAATCACCGGTAGGTTGTAGTGCCGGTTACGCACCTGCTGCAGCACGTCGAGCCCGTTTGATGATACCATTTTGATGTCCAGCACGATGACGTCCGGTTTTTCCTTTTCGATTATGCTGAGGATCGCGGAACCGTCTTCGGCTGTCGCTACCTTGTAGCCGGCGTCTTCGAGTTCCTCGGTGTAAAGCTGACGGATGTGCTTTTCATCGTCCACGATCAAAACTTTGGCCATAGCATACTCCTTTTGCGGCTTATGTCCACTTGTCAACCAAGTAGGGCTTGGTCTGCTCGAAGATCACGCAGGTTTCCTCAAGAAACTCCTCGGCCTGCTGGATCGACATCTCGGAGGTCTTGTTGACGAACGAAAGCGTCATGCCACGGTAAAGCGGCATCAGGATGTCGACCGTGCGGTTGCGCTCGATGAGCTGCTTTTTGTATGCAGCCGCGAAGTCGAACAGAATCTTGGCCCAGATTTGGGCCGGCATTTCGAAATGGTCAAGTTCGAGCGATGCGATTTCGCGCAGCTTCTGCAGATTTTCGGCCGCCAGGATCTTGCGATAATCTTCCCAGTTCTGGACGTAGCCGTCGCGGAAGGCGTCGTAGAGCTGGGTGCGCGAGATGTCGACCATGGGCGGCAGTTCGATCTCGCCCAGGCCGAAGCCGAAGATGGCCGTTGGTTTGCTCCATTTGGTTTTGAGCCAGTTTTCGTCAAAGGCCAGCATGCCGTCGAAGAGCGTGCCGATCACTTGCCTGAAGATCGGCGCGGTGTTGCAAGTCGGATCTTTGGGACGGTGAAGCTTGGGCCGACCGACAAAGGCCTGGCAGATCGGGAAGCCCTGGTTCATGGCGATGGTCGTCATCCAGATGTCGATGCCGCGCAGGCTGACGTTTTCGTTCCACAGCGGGCTGGTGGCGAAGACGCGCGCCAGCTCGCCCGAGAAGGCGAAGTCGCCGCCGATCGGCTGGCGGACGCGGCGACCGTAGAGGCAGCGCGTCAGCGGATAGACGATGTCGTTGGTCAGGTTGGCGTCATACTTGTGGCGCACGTAAAGCGGCGCAACATAGCCGAAATCGTTAAAGATCGGCTCGGCTAGGTTCTTGATCCATTGCGGCGTGACGCTTTCGGTGCCGGCCTCGATTACCACGATGGCCTTGGCTTGAAGTTCGAGCGCCTTGCGGAAGAGGGTTTTTAAATTTGAGCCCTTGCCGCGGATGCCTTCGGGCGTCGAGATGTAGATCTTGGGAATGTCGCCGGTATCGGCCGCCAGAAAGTTCTCGCGCGTGCCGTCGCTTGAATTGTTGTCGCAGTTGATGATTACGCTGCTGCGTTCGGCAAAGTGCTCTTTAAGGGCGATAGCGGCCTGCACGGTCGGCAGGGCAACGGTCGCGGCCTCGTTCAAGGTCGGTATGGCGACGATCAATTCGGCCTGGCTGATGCCCTGGGGATTGGTTTCGTTAAATTTCATAAGCAGAATCTCCGTATGGCCTGCGGCCAGTAGTGCGGCCAAGTGATACTCTTTTTATCGCGACTAACCCGTTCGAACTTAAGGCGGATGCCCGCTTGCGTTTTGAGGATACTTGTGTGAT
>Ga0079070_1370930_pt1 | contig 9126 bp, 4 predicted proteins | sample ADurb_Oil_03_Slu_FD_74543 | JGI IMG/M metagenome (GOLD analysis project Ga0079070, IMG submission 74543) | Active sludge microbial communities from Illinois, USA, of municipal wastewater-treating anaerobic digesters - ADurb_Oil_03_SludgeMetaT... | ecosystem: Engineered > Bioreactor > Anaerobic >...
TGGGGCGTCTTCAGGCGGCTTCCGGCCGGGGTGGCGGGCTATCGAGGGTTTCGCGCACTCTTACGAGCAGGGTATGGACATCAAAGGGCTTCTGCAAGAAGTGCGTGCCGCTTTCGAGCACGCCGTGTTGGGCGATGGCGTCGTTGGTGTAGCCCGACATGTAGGCGACTTTGAGACCCGGCCAGCGTTTGTTCAGTTCCAGATAGAGATCGTGGCCGTTCAAGAAGGGCATGATCACGTCGGTCAGCAGCATGTCGGGCGGATTAGCGATGGCCATTTCGAGGCAGGCCTTGGGCTCCTCGGCGTCGATCACGGTGTAGCCGTTGGCGCTCAGCACTCTGACGATCAGGCGTCTGACCGAATAATTGTCTTCCACCACCAGAACGGTTTCATGGCCCTGGGGCGCCGGGGCGACGCTCTTTTCGACTTGCGGGGCCGCCGCTTCGGCAATCTGCGGTAGATAGACTTTGAAGACCGTGCCGTGATTAGGCTCGCTCGTGACCGCCACATGGCCTTCATGCTGGCGCGCTATGCCGTAAACGGTCGAAAGGCCCAGGCCGGTGCCCTTGCCGGACTCCTTGGTGGTGAAGAAGGGCTCGAAGATTTGGCGCCTGATTTCGGCGCTCATGCCGCAGCCGGTATCACTGACCGATAGCACGGCATAGCGGCCGGCCGGCAGGTCGTGGTCGCTCAGGCTCGCGTCTTTGGTGACCTCGAGCTGTTCGGTCGCGACGCTTAGGGTGCCGCCGGTCGGCATGGCGTCCTGGGCGTTGATCGCCAGATTCATCAGGATCTGCTCCAGCTGGGACTGATCGCCGCGGATGGTGCCCATGTCGTCGCACAGGCAGGTTTCGATCAGGACATCCTCGCGCACGGTGCGCCTGATAATCTTGCTGAAATCGCGCACGACCTCGTTCAGGTTGAGCGGGCGCATCTGCATCAGTTGCTTGCGGCCGAAGGCCAGCAGCTGACGGGTCAGGTTCTTGGCGTTCTCGGCGGCGCGGTGGACCTCGCGCAGGTGGGCCATCTGCGGGTCGTTCTCGTCGAGCGAACTCATCGCCAACTCGGTGTAGCCTAGAATCGGCGTCAATAGATTATTGAAGTCATGCGCCACGCCGCCAGCCAGCCGGCCGACCGATTCCATCTTCTGGGCCTGGATCAGCTGGCTCTCGAGCTGGCGCTGGGCCGTCAGGTCGCGCACCACGCCGATGATGCAGGTCTCGCCATTCATGTCGAAGGTGCGGCCCGAATAAAGGCATGAGACCGGCGTGCCGTCCTTGGCGCGAAAGATCATGTCGAGATTGACGGCCTCGCCGCGGCTCTCGATCAGAATTTCGCGCAGGCGCAGGCGGTCGGCTTCGCAGTTCCAGACCTTGAGCTCGGAAGTGGTCTTGCCGATCGACTCTGCGCGACTGTGGCCAAAGATGCGCGTGAAGGTCGGGTTGACGTCGAGCACGATGCCGTCGGTGGCGCGCGAGATCATGATCGTGTCCGGGCTGGCCTCGAAGATCTTGATGAACTTGGCGTCGCTGATCTGCTTGCTCTGGTAGGCGGCTTCAATTTCGTTGGTACGGCGCTTGACCTCGTCTTCCAGGCTCTGCTGGTACTGTCGGTTTTCCTTGATCAGACGGGCGCGTTCAAGCGTGGTGTTGACGGCGTGCAGCAGCACATTCAGGTCTCCGATCGGTTTGAGCAGGTAGTCCCAGGCGCCGCAGCGCAGCGCCTCGACTGCATCGTCGATGACGCCGGTGCCGGAAATGACGATGAGCGGCGTTTCGGGCGAAATGGCTTGCACGCGCCGCAGAACCTCGAGGCCGTCGATGCCCGGCATGCGCAGGTCGACCATGACCAGATCGGGGTGGACCTCTTCGAAGACCTGCAGGCCGCGTTCGCCGTTCTCGGCCTCATAGACGATGAAGTCCTGGTCTTCGAGGAATTTGCGAAAGCTCTCGCGGATGAAGCGTTCGTCGTCGATGGTCAGGATCACGGGTGCTTCCATCAAGCTCCTCCAAGTAGTTTAATGATGGCCTTGGCAAGGATGTTCAGGTCGCCGACCGGCTTGTGAAAAACTTCGGCCTCGGTCAGGCCGATTGCTCTGAGTTGGGCGCCGGGCTGGTAAGCCATCGAACCGGTGTGGATCATATATTTAAGTTCGGGTCTGATGGCGTGAGCCTTAATGATGAAATTTTCGCCGTTCATGCCCGGTAGCCGCAGGTCTACGATGGCGGCGTCGAAGTTGGCGTGCTCCAGCAATTCCAGCGCTTGTTCGGCCGACAGACAGATGCTCACCTCGAAATCGCTATCTTCCAGGAAGCTGGCCAGCGAGCCGCTGATGGCGGCCTCGTCGTCGATGATCAGGACGCGAATGCTCATCTACTGGCCCTCGTGAGAGGTAGGTGCATGATGAAGCTGGTGCCTTCGCCTATGTTGGAGCTGGCGCTCAGCATACCGCCGTGGTTTTCGGTGACGATGAAGTAAGAAACCGACAGACCCAGGCCGGTGCCTTCGCCGACCGTCTTGGTGGTGTAGAAGGGCTCGAAGATGCGTTTCAAAGTCTTGTCGTCCATGCCGGGGCCATTGTCCTGTATTTCAATTCGGACGAATTGCGGCTCCTGCTTTAATCTGATCCTGAATTCGGGCTGGCGATCCTTGACGCTGGCCATGGCCTGCGCGCCGTTTTTGAGGATGTTTAAGAAAACCTGCTGGATCTGGCCGGCTTCGCAGGGCACTTCCTTGAGTCCCTCGTCATAGTCCCTGACAAGGTTGATGCGTTTGAAGTCGTAGCGTTTCTTGAGGTCATAGTCGCTGGCGGCCAGCTCGAGGGTCTGGTCCATGAGCTGGCGCAGGTCGTGCGGCACGAGGGCCGAGCCGGATTTGCGACTGAAGGACAGCATGTTGTTGACGATCTTGGCGGCGCGGCTGCCGCTTTCCATGATGGCATCGACCATGCTCCAGATCTCGCGGCGCTCCAGATAGCAGTTGAGGCTCTCGAAGTCCAGGTTGCACTCCTGGGCGACCCGGATGTTCTTCGCGAGACTGGGGCTCAAACGGCTATGGATGACCTGCACGTTCTGCAGGATGCCGGCCAGCGGATTGTTGATCTCATGGGCCATGCCGGCAGCCAGGCCGCCGACCGAAAGCATCTTTTCGCTCTGGACGATCATCTCTTCGATGCGGACGCGTTCGGTGACATCGTCGATGCGGATGACGCAGCCGTCGATGCCGTTGGCGATCAACGGGAACAGGGTGATGTCGTTGTAGTGGATTTCGCCGTTCTGGGTGCTGGGAACCTTCTCGCGCTTTTGGGTGGCGCGCTGGCGGATGACTTCCTCGATGCGGCTCATTTCGCTCGTGAACTCGGGCAGGATGTCCTTGAGGCTGCGGCCTTCGGCCTCGCTGGCGCTAAGGCCGGTCAGCTTGGTGGCCTCGCGGTTGAAATGCGTGATCTGGCCCTGCGGATTGACGCCGATCAGGATCGAGGGCATTGAGTCCAGGATGTTGTGGAGCAGGTTGCGCAGGCGTTTCAGCTCGGCCTCGCTGGCGCGGCGCTCGGTTACGTCGCGGGCGGCGGCGTAGACCAGGCGGTTATCGAAGGGCGCCGAGCGCCATTCGATGTAGCGGTAGGAGCCGTCCTTGCAGCGGTAACGGTTGACAAAGTTGATGTTCTCGCGGCCGGCATAGAGCTCGTTACTGGCCTCAACCGATTTGTCGATATCGTCGGGGTGGATGAATTCCATCGCGTTGTGGCCGACCAATTCGTCGGTGCTGTAGCCCAGGACCTGTTCCCAGGCCGGGTTGACGCGCTTGAGTTCGCCGTCGAGCTTGGCGATGCAGAGCATGTCGAGCGCCAGGCTGAAGAAGTGGTCCAGTTCGGCGGTTTTGTCGAGCAGGTTCTGTTGGGCCTTGATGCGGGCGGTAATGTCCTGATGGATCAGGATGACCTGCCGGATCGAGCCGTCCGGGTTCTTGACCGAGTAGAGTTGGCCTTCGACCCAGATCTTGCGGCCCTGGCCGATGGCGCTTGCGAGGTCGTATTCGAGCGGCGGGGTCGCCACGGTTTCGCCTGCGAAGGCGCGGGTCACGATCTGGTCGTAACCCTGTTTGACGAGTTGCTCATCTCTAAGGATGTTGTAGTCGGGCAGCTTGCCGGGTTCGACGCCCCAGAGCCGGTCATGGGCCGGGTTGACCTGGACGAGCTGACCCTCGGTGTTAAAGACCATCATGCTGAAGGGCGATTGCTCGATGATGGTGCGGAAGCGTTCCTCGCTGGCGGCAATGGCCCGGTCCTTTTCGATCAGGTCGGTGATGTCGATGAAGGTGCTGAGCGAGGCTGGCGCGCCCTTATACATGATGCGTTCGGTCGCGGTATGCACCCAGACGCTGCGGCCGTCCTTGGTGATGAGCCTGAATTCGTAGCGCGTCGGCGGGTTTTGACCTGCGGCGCGCTCATGACCGCGCCGGATAACCATTTCACGATAATCGGGATGCACCAGGCTGAAGATGTTGTCCATGGCGTAGAGTTCCTCGGTCGTGTAACCCAGGAGCTTCTCGGTCGCCGGATTGGCGTAGACGACCCGGTCGTTCTGGCGGATGTGAACCGAGACCGGGGTAGCCTCGGTGAAGGTTCTGAACATCTCCTCGCTCTCGAGCAGGGCCTGTTCCTTGCTGACGCGATCGGTGATGTCGAGGTAGGTGGTTAGCAGGGCCGGTTCGCCATGGAAGGGCACCGTCTCGTTGACCGAGATGACCCAGCGATACTCGCCTTGCTTGGTGCGCAGGCGGTGCTGATAGTGGCCGACCGGGTTGAGGCCGGCCTCACGCGTCAGGCTGCGTTGGACGATGTCTTCGTACTCCTCGGACGGCACCAGGCGAATGGAGTCTTCCATGGCGTAGAGCTCTTCCTTGCTGTAGCCCAGCAGTTCGACCAGCGAGGTGTTGGCGTAGAACACGCGGGTACCCTTGCGGATGCAGATGGCTACCGGCGCGGCCTCGGTAAAGGTTCTGAACATCTCTTCGCTTTCGAGCAGAGCCTGCTCCTTGCTGACGCGATCGGTGATGTCGATGTAGGTTGTCAGGATGGCGGTTTCGCCGCGATAAGGTACGCTCTCGTTGGCTGAAATGACCCAGCGATACTCGCCGTTCTTGGTGCGCAGGCGGTGCTGGTAGCGGCTGATCTGCTGCTGGCCGGCCTCGCGCGCCTGGCTACGGCTGGCGATTATTCCGTAGTCTTCGGGCGGCACCAGGCTGAAGGCATCCGCCATGGCGTAGAGCTCTTCTTGGGAGTAGCCCAGCAGCTCGACCGTGGCCGGATTGGCGTAGAGCACGCGGTTGCCTTTGCGGATGCAGATGGCGGCTGGCGTGGCTTCGGTGAAGGTGCGGAACTGCGCCTCGCTCTCGCGCAGGGCCTGCTCCTTTTCGATCAGGGCCGTAATGTCGACGAAGGTCGTCAGGATGGCCGCTGCGCCGCGGTAGGTGATCGTCTCGGATTCGGTGCGGACCCATTTTTCCTGGCCACCCTTGGTGATGAGTTTGATCTCGTAGCGGTTGGGCGGATTGAGGCCGGCCTGGCGTTCCTGGCTGCGTTGCAGCACCAGCTCGCGGTAGTCGGGGTGCACGACCCGGTAAGGGTTCTCCATGGCGGCGAGTTCGTCCTTGGTGTAACCAAGGAGCTGCTCGGAGGCCGGATTGACGTAGACGATGCGGTCATTCTGGCGAATGTGCAGGGGCACCGGCGAGTCTTCGGTCAGGCTTCGGAACATGGCCTCGTTCTCGCGCAGGATCTGCTGGGATTGTTTGAGCGCCGTGAGGTCGTTGAAGGTTACCAGATGAACCTCCTCGCCCTCGAAGACGGTCGGAATGGCCGAGAATGAACCCCAGAATTTGAGCTCGGGATGGCGCGGCGAGCGCACGTTCATTTCAATGCTGCTGACGAAGCCGTCGCGGGCGACTTGATCGAGCCAGGCCTGACGTTCTTCAGCCTTGTCGTAGAAGTCGTAGCCGCTGATGCCATCCGCCACGTCCTGCGGCGTGAGCTGGAAGAGTTTGTAGGCTTCGGCGTTGATGTATTTGACGCTGGCGTCCGAGCGTCTGGTCAGCACGATCGGCAAGGGCGCGACCTCGATCAGGTTGCGGTAGCTCTCGCGGCTGGCGGTCAGGGCCTGGGTGGCCGTCACGCTTTCGGTGATGTCGACGAAGGTGATCAGGGTCGCAGGAGCGCCCTTGTAACTGATCAGCTCCGAGGCCACATGCGCCCAGCGCGGCTGGCCGTCCTTGGCGATCAGCTGGACATCGTAGCGGTTGGGAACCTTGAGGCCGGCCAGGCGCTCCTGACTGCGTTGTTTGACCAGCTCGAAGTAGTCGGGGTGCAGCAGGTCGAAGGTGTCGCGCATGGCCATGAACTCTTCCATGCTGTAGCCCAGCATGGCCGTGTTGGCAGGGTTGGCGTAGATCACGCGGTCGCTCTGGCGGATGTGGATCGGCACCGGCGAGGATTCGGTCAGCGTCCGGAACATCTCCTCGCTTTCGCGCAGGGCCTCCTGCGATTGCCTCAGCGCCGTCAGGTCGTTGAAGGTCGTCAGCACGACCTCGGTGCCTTCGAAATCGGTCGGGATGACCGAGAAGAATCCCCAGTGCTTCTGCTCGGGGTATTTGGGCGAGCGCACGGTCATCGCTATGTTGCTGGCGTAGCCCTGCTCGTTGACCTGCGCCATCCAGACCTGGCGGTCCTCCGGTTTTTCGTAGAATTCGTAGCCGTTGATGCCTCTGGCGAGATCCTCTTCGTCGAGGTTGAAGAACTTGTAGCCTTCCCGATTGATGTATTCGACGATGGCGTCCTGGCGGCGGGTCAGCACGATCGGGAAGGGGATTATATCGATCATGTTGCGGTAGGATTCGCGGCTCAGGCGCAGAGCCTTTTCGATCGATTTCTGGGCAGTCATGTCGTGCATGATTGCCATGACGCTGTGCGGTTGATCGTGTTCGTCCTTGATCAGGGTCACCTTGACGTTGAAGTCCAGGTAGTGGCCGTCGTGGTGGCGGTAACGCAGGTCGACGTTCAGACTGGCCTGCGCCGCGATCTCGCGCTGAATGCGCTTGATGAGGTCGAGGTCGTCGGGATGCAGGCTGTCGAGCACCGAGCCGCTGTCGATTTCGCCCTCCTGGTAGCCCAGCAATTTTAGGTAATGCGGATTGGCGTAGAGCCGCTTGAAGTCCAGACCGAACAGCACGATGCCGACCTCGGCCGACTCGACCAATGCGCGGTAACGGGCCTCGCTCTGGCGCAGGGCGTCTTGAGTGTGTTTGAGGGTCGTCACGTCGTTCATGACCACGATGTAAACGTTGTCGCCTTCGAAGGTGGTCAGGATTGCCGCCGGGAAGGCCCAGAATACTCGGTTGGGGTCCTTGGGTGATTTGAGCCTGACCATGTTGGTCTTGACATAGCCGAGGTCGCCGAGTTGCCACGTGTCAACCTCGCGATCCTTGAGGTCGCAGTAGAAGTCCAGACCGTTGAGCCCATCAATGACGTCCTGTTGGGTCAAGCCGAAACGGTTGAGGGCGGCGCGGTTGGCATACAGGACGCGTTCGTCGCCCTGGCGCGAAATCACGAGCGGTAGCGGCGTGTTGTCGAGCAATTGGCGATAGGTCTCGCGACTGCTGCGCAGCTCCATCTCGGCCTGCTTGCGAACAGTGACGTCGCGAAAGTCCCAGAGTCGTCCGCAGACCTCGTCACCGACCCTGATTGTGGTCGAGTAACGCTCGAAGACGCGGCCGTCCTTGAAGGCGATTTCGTTTAAGTCTTCGCGTGCGCCGTGATACAGGTCATCGACCTCAGCCAGGAAGCTCTGGGGATCGGTGAGCTGGCCGGTGACGAAGCTCAGCAGTTCGCTGTCGTCGCCGCGGGCGGCCATGTCTTCAGGGATTCGCCACATCAGGCGGAAGCGTTCGTTCATCTGGGTGACTTTTCCGCGGTTGTCGACCACCAGGATGCCGTCGGCCGTGGCGTTGAAGGTCGTTCTGAGCAGTTCGTCGTGCTGACGGAATTTCTCGCTGGCCAGTTTTTCTTCGGTTATGTCTTGCAGGATTCCGTAGAAAACGATTTCATCGTCGCGCCTTTCCGGCACGGATTGGGCCCTGAACCACATTGGGCCTGAGCCCGGTTTGTGGTAGCGGCCTTCAAAGAACCAGCTTTGACCGGAAGTGGTTGCGACGTTAATCGAATCGATGAAGGCCTTGCGGTCGCGGTCATCGAGGCGCTGGGTAAAGTTCTTCAGATAGTCGCTGTCGCTGGGGTTCAAGCCGAGCGTTTCGGCCAGTCGCGGGCTGACGTAATGAAATCCGCGTTCGCCGTTTTTGTGATGATAGAATTGGAATATCAAGCCGGGGATATTGGCTAGTAGCTGGCTAAGCTCTTCTTTGGTAAGGTCATGGGATAGGCCGGTTTGCCAGGTTGAATAACGCGGCAAACTGCTGCCCGGTTTGTTGTTATTCTGAGAAAAGAGAGAGGTGGCGCGTTTGGTGATTTGCTTAAGCAGTTCCAGCATACTCACTCCTGAAGTTGATAATCAATTAATCACTGGCAGCGGTCTGGCTGAGCTTGCATGGAGCGACCCTCGTCAATGATGATCCATGTTGAAATTATAAATGACTATCGCAGATTTTACAAATGTTTGCAAAATCGCGATCATTTGGCGGTTAACAGGTGACTTGCTGAGGGCTGCGTGGTAATCGCGGGCAGGTGAGAATGTTGCGGCGATGCCGGGTTTTAGACCGGCATCGTTTGGTTGCTTAGATCAGGAAATCATCCTTGCTGCGGCCGCAGCTTTCGGCCTCGACAAGCCACTTGGGCATTCTGCCGCGACCGGTCCAGGTTTCGCCGGTAGCCTGATTGCGGTATTTGGCGGCAACCGGCTTGGTGGTCTTGCCGGACTGTTTGCCGCTCAGACCGAGGTCGGCTGCACTCAGGCCGTATTCGGCGATCTTGGCTTTGACTTCCTTGATAACTGCGGCCAGTTCCTGGCGTCTGAGATCTTCGGCGTGCTTCTGTAATTCGGAGATCTGGTTTAAAACTTCCTGATAAGTCGGCATGATTATCCCCTTCAAAATAATTAATGTCTTATTTATATCATA
>Ga0079070_1025118_pt1 | contig 8938 bp, 7 predicted proteins | sample ADurb_Oil_03_Slu_FD_74543 | JGI IMG/M metagenome (GOLD analysis project Ga0079070, IMG submission 74543) | Active sludge microbial communities from Illinois, USA, of municipal wastewater-treating anaerobic digesters - ADurb_Oil_03_SludgeMetaT... | ecosystem: Engineered > Bioreactor > Anaerobic >...
GGTGAGATACTCAAGTGGCCAACGAGGGCAGACTGTAAATCTGCTGACTATGTCTTCGAAGGTTCGAATCCTTCTCTCACCACCATTTCTCGATAGTCATTTTGCGGGAATAGCTCAGTTGGCTAGAGCATCAGCCTTCCAAGCTGAGGGTCGCGGGTTCGAGTCCCGTTTCCCGCTCCACCGTTTTAGGGATACTGGGAGCTGATTTTACTTCACGACAAATTGGTTCCGCAAAACACATCTCCTTCACGCATGTCAATTGCCCATATAGCTCAGTGGCAGAGCACTTCCTTGGTAAGGAAGAGGTCGGCGGTTCAATCCCGCTTATGGGCTCCAGTTTTTCAATATTCGGAGCTGTGAGCCTTTTTGGCACTTTAGCTCTTATTTTGGTCTTGGCATAATTAGTGTAAAATGACTCACATTCTTAATTCAATATAGGAGACAAGCATGGCTAAGGAAAAGTTTGTAAAAAACAAACCCCACGTTAATATCGGTACCATCGGTCACGTTGACCACGGTAAAACCACTCTTAGTGCCGCTATTTCTGCGGTACTTGCAACCAAAGGTCTTTGCGAGCTTAAAGATTATGATGCGATCGACAATGCTCCTGAAGAGAGAGAGCGTGGTATCACCATCGCTACTTCACACATCGAGTATGAAACAGAAAATCGACACTACGCTCACGTTGACTGCCCTGGACACGCCGACTATGTTAAAAACATGATTACAGGTGCTGCTCAAATGGATGGCGCGATTCTTGTTGTTTCTGCGGCGGATGGCCCCATGCCCCAAACTAGGGAGCACATTCTTCTTTCTCGACAAGTAGGCGTTCCTTACATCGTGGTTTTCTTGAACAAAGAAGATATGGTTGATGACGCTGAGCTTCTTGAGCTTGTTGAAATGGAAGTTAGAGAACTTCTTAGCAACTACGACTTCCCTGGAGATGACACTCCTATCGTTGCAGGTTCCGCTCTTAAAGCTCTTGAAGAGGCTAAGACAGGAAATGTTGGCGAGTGGGGCGAGAAAGTATTGAAGCTTATGGCTGAGGTTGACCGATATATTCCTACGCCTGAGCGAGATGTGGATAAGCCTTTCCTTATGCCTGTTGAAGACGTATTCTCCATCGCGGGTCGTGGAACCGTTGTGACAGGAAGAATTGAAAGAGGCGTGGTTAAAGTCGGTGACGAAGTAGAAATCGTTGGTATCCGAAACACACAAAAAACAACCGTAACTGGCGTTGAGATGTTCCGAAAAGAGCTCGACAAGGGTGAGGCGGGTGACAACGTTGGTGTTCTTTTGAGAGGCACCAAGAAAGAAGATGTTGAGAGAGGTATGGTTCTTTGTAAAATAGGTTCTATCACTCCTCACACTAACTTTGAAGGTGAAGTTTACGTTCTTTCCAAAGAGGAAGGCGGACGACACACTCCATTCTTCAATGGATACCGACCTCAGTTCTATGTTAGAACTACAGACGTTACCGGTTCTATCTCTCTTCCTGAGGGTGTAGAGATGGTTATGCCTGGTGACAACGTTAAGATCAATGTTGAGCTTATCGCTCCTGTAGCCCTCGAAGAGGGAACACGATTCGCGATCCGTGAAGGTGGTCGAACCGTTGGTGCGGGTGTCGTTACCAAGATCACTAAATAAATCGTATAGTCCCTTTTTGGGGCTATATTCTTTGGAGTTTTCATGAAAGTAAAAATCGGACTAAAGTGTTCCGAGTGCGGTGATATCAATTACAGCACGACGAAAAACGCTAAGACTCACACCGAAAAACTGGAGCTCAAAAAGTTCTGCCCTAGGTTGAACAAACACACTATTCACAAAGAAGTTAAGCTCAAGAGCTAACAAGGAACCTTTTGGGTTTCTTGGCTCTTCCCATCTTGTAGGTCAGTAGCTCCAATGGTAGAGCATCGGTCTCCAAAACCGAGTGATGGGGGTTCGAGTCCCTCCTGGCCTGCCAAAAAATCAAGTAGAATAAAAAGTGACGCCGATGAAAAAACTAGTGACCTATTACAACCTCTCCAAGGAAGAGCTTGGTAAGGTGATTTTCCCTACCAAAGAACAGGTGAGGAATGCCGCGGTTTCCGTTGTGATCGTCGTGAGTGTGATCACGCTTTTTTTGGCATTGGTGGATCTGATTTTATCTGCTTCTGTATCTAGTATTCTATAGCTCAAAACAGGAAAGCTTATGTCATTCGATTGGTATGCGATACAAACCTATTCCGGTAGCGAGCAGTCAGTGAAACGTGCGATTGAGAATCTGATTCGTGAGAATAAAATCGAGGATCGGCTAGAGCAGATCGTCGTTCCAACCGAAGACATCATCGAAGTCAAGAACAACAAAAAAAAGATCACTGAGCGTAGCCTCTATCCAGGTTATGTATTCATTAAAGTGAGTCTTGACACAGAGCTTTGGCATCTCATTCAATCCCTTCCTAGAGTCGGCCGATTCATTGGGGAGGCGAAAAAACCTACCCCCCTTAGTGAGGCTGACATCAACACTATTCTTGAGAAGGTCAAGAATCGAGCGGCTCCTAAGCCCAAAGTCTCTTTTGAGGCTGGCGAAGTGGTTCGAATCACCGAAGGTCCTTTCGCGAACTTCACAGGCACAGTGGAGGAGTACGACATGGAGCATCGAAAATTGAAGCTCAATGTTTCTATTTTTGGTCGAAGCACTCCTATAGAAATTCTATATTCACAAGTAGAAAAAATCGTATAGATAATCATTTTAATAAGGATTAAGTTATGGCTAAGAAAGTTATTGGCGAACTCAAGCTTCAGATTCCTGCAGGGAAGGCCAACCCTTCTCCCCCCGTTGGTCCTGCGCTAGGTCAGCGAGGCGTCAACATCATGGAATTCTGCAAAGCATTCAATGAGCGAACAAAAGATATGGGGAGTTTTAATATCCCTGTCGTGTTGACCATCTACCAAGACAAGAGCTTCACGTTCATCACCAAGAAGCCTCCTGTGACCGATCTGATTAAGAAGGCTGCTGGAATCCAAAAAGGTTCTGACAACCCCTTGAAAAACAAAATCGGCAAGATCACTAAGGCTCAAGTGGCTGAGATTGCAGCAACCAAGATGGAAGATCTTAACGCTAAGTCAACCGAAGGAGCGATTAAGATCGTTGAGGGAAGCGCTCGAAGCATGGGCATTGAGATTGTAGATTAACCAAACAGAAAAATAGTTGGAGTATAAAATGTCAAAAAAAATCACAAAAAGAATGCAAGCCTTGCTTGACAAGGTGGACACCCAAAAAGTATACGATATCACAACCGCTTCTGTAAGTGTTAAATCTCTTGCCTCTGCTAAATTCGACGAAACCGTTGAAGTTGCACTGAAGCTTGGCGTTGACCCAAGACACGCTGATCAGATGATTCGTGGCGCGGTTGTGCTTCCCCATGGTACAGGTAAAAAAGTGCGTGTTGCAGTTTTTGCTAAGGGTGTAAAGGCGGATGAAGCTAAAGCAGCTGGAGCCGATGTGGTTGGCGATGATGATTTGGCCGAAGAGATCAAAAATGGAAACATTAATTTTGATATCGTGATTGCTACCCCTGATATGATGGCGCTTGTAGGTAAAGTGGGTCGTATTCTAGGACCCAAAGGTTTGATGCCAAACCCTAAAACAGGAACCGTTACAGCGGATGTGACCAAAGCGGTCAATAACGTTAAGAGTGGTCAAGTGAACTTCCGTGTCGATAAAAAAGGGAACATTCACGCTCCTGTGGGCAAAGCGAGTTTTGATGCAGAGAAGATCAAAGAAAACGTGCTTGAGCTCGTTAAGATGATCAACCGACTCAAGCCTGCAACAGCCAAGGGTAAATATATCCGACATGCAGCCATCTCTTTGACTATGAGCCCCTCTTTGGAGCTTGATGCTCAAGAGCTTATGGACGCACGATAATTTTCCTAGCTATCCCATTTATCTTAGGCTGATGACTATAGGGGCGAAAGCTTAATCAGGGGGCGATCCCCTCCCTGTAATAGGTTATAGGTCGGAAAGGAGAAGAAACCTCACATGACAAAAACTGAAAAAACCCAAATCATTGAAACTCTCACCGCTGAATTCAAAGCTTCTAGTGCGATTGCTGTTTGTGACTACAAAGGTCTAACAGTACGACAGTTTGAAGCATTGCGAAGAGCCGCAAGAGACAATGGGGCGAAAGTCCAAGTGGTCAAAAACACTTTGGCGGGAATCGCGCTTGAAAATGCCGATGCTAAAGGCCTCGAACTGAAAGAGACAAACGTTTTTGTTTGGAGTGATGATCAAATCGCTCTTTCTAAAACCATCATGAAGTTTGCCGAAACCAGCAACGAGAAATTCAAAGTCAAGTTCGGATACTATGAAGGAAGTGTTGTGGATGCGGCTCATATTGAAACCGTCTCTAAACTACCTTCTAGGGATGAGCTTATTGGTATGTTGCTTTCTGTTTGGACAGCACCTGCAAGATATTTTGTTACCGCTTTAGATAATCTAAAGAAACAAAAAGAAGAAAACTAAAAACATCAAATCAAAGAAAATTAGGAGAATCCTATGGCAATCACTAAAGAAGAACTTCTTGATTACATCGGCGGCTTGTCAGTGTTGGAGCTTTCCGAACTCGTGAAAGCTTTTGAAGAAAAATTTGGCGTTTCTGCGGCTCCCACTGTAGTGGCTGGCGCTGGCGCTGGTGTAGCAGCTGCAGCTGTTGAAGAGAAGACTGAGTTTGACGTGATCCTTCTAGATGGTGGCGAGAAGAAAATTAACGTCATTAAAGTGGTCAGAGAGCTTACAGGCCTTGGTCTAAAAGAGGCTAAAGATGCGGTAGAAAAAACTCCTACAACCATCAAAGAAGGTGCTAACAAAGACGATGCGGCCGCTATGAAAGCTAAGCTTGAAGAAGCAGGCGCTAAAGTAGAGATCAAGTAAATTTCCGTAGCTTTTCCCTACCCTGTCTAATACTTTTTATTCGGCCTAAGAAGCTTTTCTTGGGCCGGTTATCTCATAATTCTTCCAAAATTCTACTACGAGGTTATACACGATGCCAACGACTTTAAAATCAGGTAATAGATTGCGGGTTGATTTCACTAAGATTCCTCAAAATATCGCTATCCCCAACCTCCTCCAACTTCAACGAAACAGTTATGACTCTTTTTTGATGCCCATTGAGAACGGCGAGAGTGGAATTGAGAAGGTTTTTCGATCCATTTTCCCTATTCATGACGCACAAAATCGAATCACACTAGAGTATGCGGGATGCGAATACGGGAAACCGCGATACACCGTCAGGGAGGCGATGGAGAGAGGCTTGACCTATTCTGTTCCTTTGAAGGTGAAGATCCGTTTAGTGCTTTGGGAGAAAGATGAAAAGACAGGAGAGAAGCTAGGCGTTAAGGATATTAAAGAGCAGAGCATTTTTGTTCGTGAGATTCCTTTGATGACCGATCGCACCTCATTTATTATTAATGGCGTGGAGAGAGTGGTGGTCAACCAGCTTCACCGAAGCCCTGGTGTTATCTTTAAAGAAGAAGAATCGGCTACCTCTTCCAACAAGCTCATTTACACAGGTCAGATCATTCCTGACCGTGGCTCATGGCTCTATTTTGAGTATGATGCTAAAGACACGCTCTATGTGAGAATCAACAAGCGCCGAAAAGTGCCCGTGACGATTCTTTTTAGGGCTCTGGGGTATAGCAAACAAGATGTGATTAAGACCTTCTATCCCCTCATGAAAGTGAAGGCGGAAGCGGGCAAATACCTCATGCCTTTCAACCCCGAAGAGTTCATCGGAAGAATCGAGTTTGATATTCGAGACACTTCAGGCAATCTCATCATCGGTGCGGGCAAGCGACTCACGCAAAAGCGCGCTAAAACTCTCAAAGAGCAAGGGCTAGAGTGGGTGGAATATCCCGTAGAGATTCTATTGGATCGACACCTCGCAGAGCCTATCGTAGACAAAGAGAGCGGAGAGGTGATTCTTGACACGCTCGTTCAATTGGATGAGGGCAAGCTCAAGAAGATTCACGAGCTAGAAATCAAAGAGTTCACCATTGCCAATGACCTGGCTCAGGGCGTGGATGCCTCTATTATCCACTCTTTTGTCGCCGATAATGAATCGCTTAAGCTCCTTAAGCAGACCGAAAAGATCGATGATGACAATGACCTTGCCGCTATTCGAATCTACAAGGTGATGCGACCAGGTGAACCTGTGACCAAAGATGCAGCGAAAAGCTTCGTTCAGCAGCTCTTCTTTGACCCTGAGCGATACGATTTGACTCGCGTGGGTCGAATGAAAATGAATCACAAGCTTGATATTGAAGTGCCCGATTATGTCACCGTGCTCACCCACGAGGATATTATCTGCACCGTCAAGTATCTGATTCGTGTCAAAAATGGACAGGGTCACATCGATGATCGAGACCACCTTGGAAACCGAAGAATCAGAGCGATTGGCGAGCTTTTGGCCAATGAGCTTCACACGGGATTGGTGAAGATGCAAAAAGCGATTCGAGACAAGCTCACCACCATGAGCGGTAATCTTGATGAGCTTATGCCTCATGATTTGGTTAACTCCAAAATGATCACTAGCACGATTTTGGAATTCTTCACGGGCGGTCAGCTCTCTCAATTCATGGATCAGACCAACCCTCTCTCTGAAGTGACCCACAAAAGACGACTCTCAGCCCTAGGCGAGGGGGGGTTAGTCAAGGAGCGCGCAGGCTTTGAGGTGCGGGATGTTCACCCTACTCACTATGGTCGAATCTGCCCCATCGAGACTCCTGAAGGTCAAAACATTGGTCTAATCAACACTCTCTCCACTTATTCCAAGGTGAACGATCTTGGCTTCATCGAAGCGCCCTATAAAAAAGTCATCGAAGGAAAGGTCACGGATGAAGTGGTCTATTTGACGGCGACTCAAGAAGAGGGATTGGTCATCGCTCCAGCGAGCACAGTGCTTGAGACTGATGGCGCTATCAAAGAGGATTTGATCGAAACGAGAATCGATGGCGAAATCGTCCTTTCTGAAAAATCCAAAGTCGATTTAATCGATCTTAGCCCCGGCATGGTTGTGGGTGTAGCAGCATCGCTCATTCCCTTCTTGGAGCATGATGACGCGAACCGAGCGCTTATGGGCTCGAACATGCAACGCCAAGCCGTTCCTCTTCTTAACCCTGATGCTCCTGTGGTTGGAACAGGGATGGAGAAGACCGTGGCGCGCGACTCTTGGGAGGCGATTAAGGCGACAAGAGGCGGGATTGTAGAAAAAGTGGATGCGAAAAATATCTATATTTTGGGCGAAGATGAGAACGGCGCCTATATCGACCACTACTCCCTTCAAAAGAATCTAAGAACCAACCAAAACACTTGCTTCTCTCAAGCTCCTATTGTCCATGAGGGCGAGACGATTGAGGCAGGGCAGGTGATCGCTGATGGTCCTAACATGGACAAGGGCGAGCTAGCTCTTGGGAAAAATATCCGCGTGGCGTTCATGCCTTGGAATGGTTATAACTTCGAGGATGCGATTGTGGTGAGCGAGAAGCTCATTCGCGAAGACACCTTCACCTCTATCCATATCTACGAAAAAGAGATTGAGGCGCGAGAGTTGAAGCATGGCGTGGAGGAGATCACTCGTGATATTCCCAATGTTCGCGAAGAGGAGCTAGCACACCTCGATGAGAGCGGAATCGTCAAAATTGGAACCTTTGTCAACGCAGGAATGATTCTAGTGGGTAAAGTCTCTCCCAAAGGCGAGGTGAAGCCCACGCCTGAAGAGCGACTCCTAAGAGCTATTTTTGGAGAAAAAGCGGGACATGTGGTCAATAAATCCCTCTATTGCCCCCCTTCGCTAGAGGGAACAGTCGTGGATGTCAAGATTTTCACCAAGAAAGGCTACGACAAGGATCAAAGAGCGATTGCAGCGTATGAGGAGGAGAAAGCAAGACTCGATCTTGAGCATCATGACAAGCTCATGATGTTGGATCGTGAAGAGATGCTACGACTCACCTCCATGCTCTCTAAAGAGTCTTTGGCAAGCGATGTAGTGGTGAATGAGAAGAGCTACAAAAAAGGTGAACTTATCGAGAAGGGTGATTTGGCTAAAATCAACCGATTCGCGATGAACGCTCTTGTGAAATCTTTCCCCAAGTCGATTCAAGAGGCTTATGATCAGCTCAAGAGTAACTTTTTGGAGCAGAAGAAGAATCTTAGTGAAGAGCATGAAGAGAAGCTCTCTGTTCTTGAAAAAGATGACATTTTGCCCAGCGGCGTGGTGAAATTGGTCAAAATCTATGTCGCCACCAAGCGAAAACTCAAAGTGGGCGACAAGATGGCGGGACGTCACGGTAACAAAGGCATCGTCTCTAATATCGTCCGAGAGATTGATATGCCCTACACCAAAGATGGCGAGCCTGTCGAGATCGTTCTTAACCCTCTAGGGGTTCCTTCGAGGATGAACATTGGTCAGATTCTAGAAGTGCACTTGGGATTGGTGGGCAAAAAGCTTGGTGCTCAGATCAACGAGATGTTCGAGAATCAGACCAAAGATTGGATGGGTGCCCTCAGAGCCAAAATCATCGAAATCGCCCAAGTCTCTAAAATGACTGGCGTGGACGAGTTTGTCTCCTCTTTGAGTGATGAGGCGCTTCTCTCCTATGCCCGCGACTGGAGAAGAGGCGTGAAATTTGCTACTCCTGTCTTTGAAGGGGTGAATGAAGAGGAGTTTACAAAACTCTTTGAGCTCGCTAGAATCGATACGGATGGCAAGACCGAGCTTTATGATGGCAAGACTGGTGCGAAGATGAAAGAGCGCGTCAATGTTGGCTATATGTATATGCTCAAACTCCACCACTTGGTCGATGAGAAAGTCCACGCGCGAAGCACAGGACCCTACTCGCTCGTTACGCAACAGCCTGTGGGCGGTAAGGCGCTTTTTGGAGGCCAGCGATTTGGAGAGAT
>Ga0079070_1035780_pt1 | contig 8779 bp, 7 predicted proteins | sample ADurb_Oil_03_Slu_FD_74543 | JGI IMG/M metagenome (GOLD analysis project Ga0079070, IMG submission 74543) | Active sludge microbial communities from Illinois, USA, of municipal wastewater-treating anaerobic digesters - ADurb_Oil_03_SludgeMetaT... | ecosystem: Engineered > Bioreactor > Anaerobic >...
TTTTTTGACAATCTATTTGCCAAGAACAAACTCGGCAAGGAAATCAAGGACTGCGAGGCGCAGCTTGACCAGCGCCCCGCCGACCCGGTCCTGCTCAAGAAACTTGGCGATCTATACAGCAAGGTCAACGACAACGAAAAGGCGGCCGACGTCTACATCCGGCTCGGCAATGTCTACGCCCAGAAGGGTTTCTATCCCAAGGCCATAGCGCTGCTCAAACAGGCCCAGAAGACCGACCCCGGCAACGAGGATTCTTACCTCAAGCTGGCCGAGCTCTATGCTTCGCAGGGATTCAACCGTGACGCCGCCGGTCAGTACGTCAAGATATCGGAGATGATCGAGAAGGCCGGCGACAGCGATGGCGCCACGCGCTACATGCAAAAGGCCGCCGAGCTCGACCCGACCCACAAGCAAGCCAAGCAGCAGGCCGCCGCCTTCGATCTGCCCCAGAGTGAAAAGGCGATGTTTGAAAAGCTGCCGCCCTCCGGCGCGAAGCCGACGGCGCCGCGCAAGCAGGATTTTTTCAACCTCAATGAGGCTTTGGGCGACGAAATCGACGAGCTTCAGCTCGACGGCCTCGAGGAACAGCATCAGGACGAGACCGGCGTTGATGCGGTCTTCAAGGCGCTCGAGGAAACCGGTGCCGGCGACCCGCTCTTTCTCTACAACATGGGCCTGGCCTACCGCGAAACCGGCCTGCTGGATGACGCCATCGAGAATTTCAGCAAGGTGGCGGCCAGCGGCCAGAAGCTCTTCGATGCGTTGATGATGCTGGGCATCACTCACCGTGATCTCAATCAATACAACGAATCGCTGCAGGCCCTGAGCCAGGCGGCGCTGTTGGATGACATCTCGGCCGACATGAAAATCGGCATCGTCTATGAACTAGCCCAGACCTACAAGGCCATGGGCGATTCCGAGCAGGCCCTCAAGCTCTTCCGCGAGATTCAGCGCGAGAATCGGGACTTCAAGGATGTCGATCTTGAAATCGTAAAATTGGCTGGCGGAGGCTGAAGTGGCCGTAATCAATTACGCAAAACGCGAAATATCTGCAAAAATAGTATATTACGGACCATCGGTCTGCGGCAAGACTACCAATATCCAGTCAATCTACACCAGCATCACGCCCGAACAGAAGGGCAAGCTGGTGTCGCTGGCGACCGAGGCCGACCGGACGCTGTTCTTCGACTTCCTGCCGATCGAGCTGGGCGAGATCCGCGGTTTCAAGACGCGCCTGCATTTCTACACGGTGCCGGGCCAGGTCTATTACAACTCGACCAGGCGCGCGGTGCTGACCGGTGTCGACGGCCTGGTTTTCGTGGCCGACTCGCAGCGCGACAAGATGGAGGAGAACCTCGAAAGCTTTAAGAATCTCGAGGAAAATCTGACCTATTACGGCAAGAGCCTCAGCACCTTGCCGCTCGTGATTCAATACAACAAGCGCGACCTGCCGGAAGCCATGCCGGTGGCCGAAATGGAGCAGATTCTCAATCCGACCGGCGCCTACCCCAGCTTTGCGGCCGTGGCCACCACCGGCGACGGCGTACTGCCGACGCTGACCAAGATCACCAAGATGGTACTCAAGCACATCGAGGCCGGCACCAGCGGCAAAACCCAGCGCGAGGAACCGCCGGCGCCGAAGCCAACCTTTGAGTCGCCGCGTCCGGTTGAAACGCCGCGGACGCCAGAGGATGTCGCCCGACCCCGGTTTGAATCAGGAGCTGCGGAATTCGAAGCGCCGGCACCGCCGGTCGCGCCCGCCAGAACAACCGTCACCGCCCCGCCGCCCAGCGATCTGCACGATTATGGCTACGAGGAGCCGGCCGGCCGTCAGTTTGAGTTCGAGCCGACCGCGGCCCAACCGGTCAGCTCCGAACCCGAGTCGTTCGCTATCGAGGATTTGTCGGAGGAAGCGCCGGAAGGTTTCAGCGGCGGCCGGATGCAGGTCGTGACGGCCGGCCCGGCCGAAATCGTCGGCGCCAGCATCATATCACTGCCAATATCGTTCAAGGTCGAAGGCGACGAGCGCACCTTTACCCTGAACATGGCCCTCAAACTAGACAGCCTGGTGGTCGGCGGAGGTAGCTGATGTCAGCCGCCGCCCTCCAGGATGCCCTGCAGTTCTGGCCCGTCTGGGCCGCCGGTCTTGGAAACGCGTATCTTTGTCTGCTGGCGGCCGGTGTCCTGTTCTTCACGCTGAGTTCTGGCGCGCTGGCCTTCAAGTACGCGCCCCTGCTCTACCACGATCTTCAGCGCCGGAGCGGCAATTCGCTGCCTGCCTGGCTGATCGCGATTCTTACTGGTCTGCTGCTGTTTTGGCCTATACTGCCAGGCGGCGGACCGCTCTGGCTGGCCCTGTGGTGGCAGCTGCTGTTTTGGTGCTACCTGCGATCGACCGAGCGTTGGCTGGCCTACGGCCTGGCCGGGTTCGTGGCTGTCAGTGGACTGCTGGCCTTTGTTGCCGGCGGCTGCGTAACCTATGCCGCCAACCAGGCCGGCCGCGAACTATTTACCGTCGAATCCGACATCGCCACGCCCCAGGACATCCAGCGCCTCGAGGCCTTTGCTGCCGCTAATCCGGCCGACGCCGAGGCCCTCAATGCGCTCGCCATAACCGCGATCCAGCGCGCCGAGTACCGGCGGGCCATCGACTTAATCAAGAAGGCGCTGCGCCAGTCTCCCAACAATCCGCGCTATCTTAACCATCTGGGCGTGGCGCTGGCTGGCCTCAAACAACCGGCTGCGGCGGCCAAGGCCTTTGAAAGCAGCATGGCGACCGACGCCACCAACCCGATCTACGCCTATAACCTGAGCCGGCTGGAGCTGGCCGAATTCCACTTCTATGAGTCCGAGAAGGCCGTCAAGGCCGCCAGCAAGCTGGATGCACCCCGCACCAGGCGTCTGCTGGAATCCGAGAAGCACGCTGCCCGCCAGAGTTTCGTGATTGCGCCCATGGCCGTGCCGGAGCACCTCAAGCGCCAGTTCAAGTCGAGTCCGCTGCTGCAGCAGGCCGCCGATGGCATCTGGCGTCTGCTGGTCGGACTGCTGCCGCGATCGGCCGCGCCGCTGCTGGCGGCCGGGTTTGTAGTCTTGCTGCTGGCCTTGCGGCAAGTTCCGGCCGACCGGGTCTCAAAGACCTGCTGCCGCTGCGGCAAGGTTCACTATGTCGGCGGCCTTTCGGCTAAAGGCCTGCCGCAGTGCATGCAGTGCAACTGGCTCGACAACCGCAAGGATCGTTCCGAGAGCACGGTTTCAAAGCACAAGACCGAGGACATCCGCGACTTCCGCAAGCGCCAAGCCGCGCGCGTCAAGCTCTGCGAGAAGCTCTTGCCGGGCCTGGGCATGCTGCTGGCCGAGAGATCCAGCCTAGCCTTCAGACGCCTGCTGTTATTCAGCCTGGGGCTGACGCTATTGCTCAGCGGTGGCGCCTTCATCGGTTCATTCATCCCGGATAGCCCGGACCTGACGGCCGGGTTACGCAGCCTGGGCGGCCTGATTCTGGCGCTGCTCTACTGGCGCGGCTGGCGTTTCAAGCCGGCGAGGAGCTGAAGAAGTGGCGCTGCTGGGAACCTTGAGCGGCTTTGGCATCACTGAAATTTTTCAGCTGATCGCTCAGCAGATGAAGACCGGCACGCTGGTCTTGAACGGCCCGCGCCGCGAAGTCGTGGTACTCTTCGAAGAAGGTGTGGTGCGGGGCCTCGGCTCGGACGCCTGGAATGGCGATCCGCGTCTCAAACGGCTGATCGAAGGAAATTTCCTCGGCGAGAGCACCGAGCGTCAAGTCCTCGACCAGGCCGAGCGCCAGGGCGTTGAATGGTATGAGCTTTTGACGGCGCAGGCCAAGCTCAGCCAGAGTCTGCTGGCCAAGGTCAATGACCTGATCGTCCGCGAAAGCATGCTGGACGTGTTCCAGTGGAAAGAGGGCGGCTATCGCTTTGACGACTCGCTGCCGACCGGTCGCCTGATCCTGGACTGCGACCTGCCGGCCGAGGGCCTGATTCTGGATACTCTGCGCATCATCGACGAATGGCCGCTCATCAAGCCTAAGGTGCCGGCCGGCGACTACTGCCCGGTCAGGCTCATGCCGCTGACCGAGGAGCTGGTGCAGCGCCATCGTCTCGGCGCACTAGAGATGCGCATTTATGATCTTATCAATGACACCGCGACGATCGAGGCCATCGTGCGTCAATCGCTCGAAATTCGTTTCGACGCCCTGAATGCCTTCGTGCGACTCATGGACAGCGGTCTGATCGAGGTCTTTCCCGCCGGCACGCTACAGCGTCAGCTGCGTTCTGAATTCAGGCAGAGTCTCGGCCGCTGGATCAAGGCCGGCGCCTACGCCTTGGCAGGCCTACTGATTGTGATCGGACTCTTGGTCGTCGGCCGGCCGCGTCTGAGCGCCGAGGATTGGGTCGACCCAACGCTTAGCCAGCAGCTAGACCAGCCGCGCCAGATCGCCGGTGAGCTCAGTCAGCGGGGCATAGCGCTTTCAGATCTAACGATAGATACGCGTGTCCATTGATTCTGGTGCGTTGCGGCGTGAAGGCCGCATCCACATGCCGCGGCACGGCGGCCTCATCAACCGTACAGCCTAGCGACTGAAAGGTTCGGCCGGAATGTCGCAGTACGAATTTGACCTTGCCGGCGTCCATGCGTTTGCGGTCGATGACCTCCATGCGCGGAATCAGAAAGACCGGCTCGGGATTGCCTTCGCCGAACGGCGCCAGCAGCTCTAATTCGCCCATCAAGGCCGGCGTCAGATCAAGCGGCCCAATCTTGAGGTCGACCGTCACGCGTGCGGGCGGTGTGGCGGGGTTGCGCTTGATGATGCTGTCCAGTTCGACTGCAAAATCGGCGATGCGTTCGCTTGCGATCGTCAGCCCCACGGCAGAGCGATGGCCGCCGAAGCGCATCAGCATGTCGCCGGCTTGGGCTACGGCCGCATAAAGATCCAAGCCTTCGATCGAACGCCCTGAGCCGCGGCAGACGCCGTCTTCGCCAATAGCGATCACGATGGCCGGTTTGGCGAAGCGCCCGGCCAGCCGTGCGGCCACGATGCCGGTCACGCCCGAATTCCAGCCCGGCGCGGCCACCACCAGCACGCAACGTTCGGCCTGGGCCTCGACCTGGGTCAAGGCGGTTTTCAGGACCTTTTCTTCCTGGCCGCGGCGCTGGCGGTTGAGCTGATCGAGCTCGCCGGCCAAGCCGAAGGCCCGACCGAAGTCCTCACTGATCAGCAGGTCGAGCGCCTTGTAGGCGTCGGCCATGCGGCCGGCGGCGTTCAGGCGCGGGCCCAGCGCGAAGTTCAGGTCGCGCGCCAGGATGTCGTGGCGGATGCCGGCCGAACGCGCCAGGGCGGTCGTGCCAGGGCAGCCGGCGCTGTTCATGACATTGAGGCCTTCCTTGACCAGGATGCGGTTCTGGCCCGAAAGCGCTACGACATCGGCCACGGTCGCCAGGGCCACCAGATCGAGATCCTGGCGCAGGTTAGGCAGTTCGCTGCGGCCGCGGCGTCTGAGCTCGCTTCTGAGCGCCACGATCAGGTGAAAGATCACGCCCGCGCCGCAGAGGTCTTCGCCCTTGAAGCCGCAGGCCGGCTGCTTGGGGTTGACGATGCTCAGGGCGCGCGGCAGGTCGGCCTCGGGCTCATGGTGGTCGGTGATGATGACATCCATGCCGAGTTCCTTGGCGTATTCGACCGCCTCGAAGGCGTTGATGCCGCAGTCGGCGCTGACCAGGAGCTTCACACCCTTGGCATGCAATTCGGCGATGCCGCGGCGCGACAAACCGTAGCCGTCCAGGTTGCGCTGCGGAATGAAGATGGCCGGCGGAGTCTGTCCCAAGCGCACCAGAAACCGGTAGAGCAGGGCCGCGCTGCAGACGCCGTCGACATCGTAGTCTGAAAAAATGCCGATGGCTTCGTTCGTCTCGACCGCGGCGGCCAGCCGGACGGCGGACTCGTGAATGCCCCGCATCTCGTGCGGATCGCGCAGATCGCCCAGGCTGGGCGTCAGGAAGCGTTTGAAGCTGGCGGCATCGCTAAAGCCCCTGAGCTGCATCAGGGACTTGAAAACCGGCGTGTAGTTGAGTTCCGGCAGCAGATCCTGCCGAACTTTACCTCTGATTTGCCATTCGCGCGTGCCGAAAACCATGCGCCACCATTACTCCGGCGCGCCCGCGCCCGTCAACCAGGCTCTAGTTCTGACGCAGCAGGCTCGCCAGATCGGCGTCCAGATTCCAGCTCGGGTTGCGGAAGATTTGACCGGCCGGATCGATCAGCACCTTGGTCGGCACACCGCGCACGCCATAGGCGCGCGCCGCTGTTCCGTTCTGGTCGATCAGGATCGGATAGGGCAGCTTGTGTTTGGCGGCAAAGGCCTTGACCCGCTGCGGGCTTTCCTGAACGTAGATCGCGGCAAAACCGACGCCCTGAGTGCGATATACGCCGTAGATGCGCTTCAGATCTGGAATTTCCTGGATGCAGTAGGGGCACCAAGTCGTGGTGAAGACGATGACCGTGGGCTTACCCTTAAAATTCGCCAGGCTGACAGTTCCGCCCGTGAGCTGCGGCAAGGCGAAAGCCGGCGCGGGCTGACGGTTTTCAACCGGCGGCTGGGGTTTCTTGGGGGTAGCATCCTGCGCCTGGCAGGCCAACGGCGCAAGCATTAGCAGGGCAAGCAGCAAGTAACTCAAACGACTCTTAAGCATGAGGACGCTCCTTAAAAGGTGTATTTGCCGGCCGCAATCAGGAAGTATTCGCACAGGGCCAGCAGCAGCCAGCCGCTGAAGCGCTTGACGCGTACCATCCAGACGCCGGATTTGGGTAGATTTACCAGCACGCCGGTGAAGGTGCCAGCCAAGAGCAGCAGGGTGCCGAGGCCCAGCGCGAAGCAGAACAGCAAGGCCATGCCCAAGGCCGGATTTTGGCCGGTGGCGGCGAAGGCCAGCAGCACCGCCAGCACCGGCGCGGTGCAGGGCCCCAGCAGCAGGCCCGAGCCCAGGCCCAGCAGGAAGCTGCCGAGCACGCCACGGCCCTGAGGAATCAGCCGACTCAAACGTTCCGAGCTGGGCAGGTAGAAGACGTCCAGCATGCTCAGGCCCATCAGCAGGCAAACATTGGCGAACAGGAAGTTCGCGAGCGGCGAAGTCTGGAGCCGGCCGAACAGTGCGCCCGAGTAGGCCGCCAGCAGACCCAGCAGGGTGTAGGTCACGGCCGTGCCCAGCACATAGACCACGCTCAAGCCGAAGGCGCGCCGGCGCGATCCCTGGCCGCTCGCGCCGATATAGGCGACTGTCACCGGCAACAGCGGATAGACGCAGGGCGTGAAGCTGACCAGTACGCCACCCAGATAAGCGCTTATCAGGGCCATCTGCCACGAGCCTTGCAGCAGGGATTGCGGGTTATTTGTCAGGGCCTCGAACAGCATACTATCTTTATGCCAAGTTTAGCCGCTTTGGCCAAGGTCGAATACATAAAGCTTGAAGCTGTCGGTTATTACAGTTAATCTAGAAATCAAGATCTGGCTGAACGACTTGCACGACAGAAACGGCTTAAGCTCAAAAACAAGCTCATGCAGCAGGGAGGACGGATGGATATCAAGGTTGTTGTCCATTTTATGGATGGACAGATCATCAAGGGCCACACCTACGACTTCTTTCACACGCGTCCGAATTTTCATTTAAGGCCGTCGTTGGCCGCGGCTGGTAGTCCGCAAATCGTTGTGAATGTTGCCGACCTCAAGGCGGTTTTTTTCGTCAAATCTTTTGAGGGCAACAAGGATTACGTTGAAGCCAAGGGTTTCGCGCCGGGCGCCAAGACTTACGGCCGGCGCGTCGCGGTGACCTTCAAGGACGGCGAGCATCTGGTCGGCACCTGCACGGCCTATCGGCTCACCGATCAGGGCTTTTTCATGTATCCGTCCGATAGCGCTAGCAACAATGAACGCATCTTCTGCGTGTCGCAGGCGGTCAGCAGCGTCGAGGAGCTGACCGCCTAGGTCAGCTCGATGCCCAGCTCGGCAACCAAGGTCTTAAGGTCGGCGTAGTTTTCATCGAGGTCTGGCTTAGTAGCGATCTCGTCGGCCGCTGCATGGACCAGTCGGCAAAACTCAGCAGCATCTATGTGTTCTCGGCCGAGCGCGGAGCGCAGGGCGCGCACCGCCGGCAGCAGCTTTTGTTTGAACTCGGCATCGCCTAGGGCGCAGATTGCGAACTCCAGCGCGAATAGACTGCTGCCAAGTTCCTCGCGGCGGGTGAAAGACTCCAAGTCCAGCACGCCTTCTTGCGGGCAAGGCGGATTGCCGGTTGCAAAATCTGTCGCGTTCGGCATTTCGCAAGCGCCGTCCTGTGCGCGTGCGGCGCAGAAGCCGTCCAGCACTGGCCTCAGCTGGCGGAAGGCTGTGAAACGGCCCTCGCAGATTGCGGCCTCGAAGTTCTTGAAGGCCGGTTCGCCCGGATCGGCAAAACCTTGAGCCAGCTCGATCAAGGCCTGCATGTCGGGATAGATCACCGGCGTGCGTTCATCCAGGTAGCGTTCGAGCCTTTCGGCCAGATCGAGCTGGTATGTCAGATCCTGGGCGTTGGCGCTCAGCGCCCGCCAAGCCAGCTGTAGTCGTTCCACGAAGGATTGCTGACAAATGGCGGTCAGCCTTTCGAGCGTGATGCTTGAGTTCAGCAGATTCTTGGAGCGCATGTCTGCGAGGCAGGCTTCGATCTTCTTTTGAAAACGCTCCGTCTCGGGCTGAATGACGTCTTCGAGCTGTGCAGTGAAATTGAGGTC
>Ga0079070_1008242_pt1 | contig 8751 bp, 7 predicted proteins | sample ADurb_Oil_03_Slu_FD_74543 | JGI IMG/M metagenome (GOLD analysis project Ga0079070, IMG submission 74543) | Active sludge microbial communities from Illinois, USA, of municipal wastewater-treating anaerobic digesters - ADurb_Oil_03_SludgeMetaT... | ecosystem: Engineered > Bioreactor > Anaerobic >...
GGCGGGCGAGGTTGATGTAGAGTTCCTTGGCTTCGGTCTGTTTGGCGCTCAGGAGCGTCTCGACGCGGTTGAGGCGATAAAAAGCGAAGCCCAGCACGGCGGCTTCGATCAACATCACGGCCACGATTACGAGAAAGGCGACCCAGAGCCGGCGCACCCTCTTGGCCGGCACCGTGATCGGCGCGCCGCCGCCCGAAGAGCGCATTATGACTACTTGATACGAATCAGGTATGATCTTCAACCCTTCTCCATGATTCGTCCATGATCAGATAAGTGCCGTTTTGCTTGACGAGCCGGATCTGCTTGATGCCGAAATCCTGATAGGCGTCGGCCATGAAATGCTGGCGCGCGCGGATCTCGTAGTAGTCGCCGTTCTGGACGACGTTCAGGTCTTCAAAGGCCACTCTGATGGTGGCGTAAGGCGCCAGGTTGCGCTGCTTGCGGGCGAAGAAGGCCTCCAGCCCAGGGAAGTCGGCGGTGTAGTAGCTGCGCATGGTCTCGAGGTCCTTGGCCTCCCAGGCCTTGCGCCACTGATCCAGGAAAGCCAGCACATCCGGCGGCAGGTTGTCGGTCTCCGGCGCCTGCTCCGCCTTGGTCTCAACCGGCTTAGCCTCGACCGGCTTGGTTTCAGCCGGCTTGTAGGCCACAGTCTCTAGCTTGGCCGCCTCAAGTTTTGGAGCCGCCGCGACCGGCCGGGCGTTCGAGCGGCCCGTCGGCGCGTCGCTCATGACTTCGGCCTTGATCGAAGCCAGGCTGCGATCGGACAACAGCTCGGTCTTGGGCTTGACTGCCGGCTTGACGGGCGGCGTCAGCTTGGCGACGGCCATGGGCCGGTCTTCCAGCTTGGCCGTCATCTCGTTCCAGACCGGCGCCGTATTCAGATCGACGAAGCGCTCGCACATGATGCGGTAATCCTGGCGATCGAGGTACACATACTTCACGCCCAGCGAGCGGTAGTTGCCGCCGCTGAATTCCAGCAGAAAAGACGCGATGAAGTAGCGCTCACCGGCCACGATCTTGGGCGCGGTGGTTCTGAGCCTGATCGTCTCGTAACGATTGAAGAGGCCCTGCTTGTACTTCATGTAGGCTTCCAGGCGCCGGCCGGTGCCGAGTTCGACGAACTCGGGCGCGTAGCAGGCCCTTAGCCGTTCGAGGTCCTTGGTCTGCCAGGCGTCCAGCCAGTTGTTGAGGGCGTCCAGACACTGCCGGCCGCGGCGCATCTGATCGTCCACCGCGACGTAGTTCAGCTTGCCGAGCGTCACGACCGGCGTCATGTAGGGATTCAGGAAGGGCGCGATCTTCTTGAGGTCGTCGTTGTTGAGCGAGACGCAGCCCTTGGTGTCGGTCGAATCGAGCGGCTTGTTGCGGCCGTGGATCCAGATGCCGTGACCATTCTTGCCGGCATAGTTGTCGATCGGATTGGGATAGTCGAGCACGTAGGCGCGCCAGCCGTAGATCGGCGGCAGGGTCGTGCCGTCGATGATCTGCAGCGGGAAGTAAACGCCTTCGGGCGTGCGCTTGTCGCCGGTCGACTGCTTGTCGCCGGGGTTCTGGCCGGTCGAGCAGTTGAGCGTCAGCACACCTGAACGCCCGTTGAAGACGTAGAGCTTCTGCTCGGACTTGTCCACGCAGATCGTATAATCGCCCTTACCGACCGCCACCAGCGGCAGCGGCACAGCCTGGGCCCAGATGTTGCCGGCCGCGAACAGACTCAATACCAGAACAAGTATGCTTCTCTTCATAACAAGCAGGCGGCGCGGCTGATCAGAGTTCGGCGCGCGTAACGATCGGGTAGACCTTGTAGCCCTGGGCCTCGATGGTTTCCTTGCCGCCTTCCTGGCGGTCAAGCACCGCGATCACGCAGTCGACCACCAGGCCGGAGGCCTCGATGCGCTCGATGGCCTTCAAAGTGCTGCCGCCGGTGGTGATGACGTCCTCGACCACCACCACGCGGTCGCCTTCCTTGACCGGGCCTTCGACCAGCCGGCCGGTGCCGTGGTCCTTGACTTCCTTGCGCACGATGAAGGCGTGGATTTCGCGGCCCTTGTGGCAGCAGGCCACGCTCGAGGCCGTGGCGATCGGGTCGGCGCCCATGGTCATGCCGCCCACGGCCTGCACGTCGTGGCCCTCGATCATCTCGGCCACGATCTCGCCGATCAGCACCGCGCCGCGCGCGCTCAAGGTAACCTTACGCAGATCGGCGTAGAAGTCCGACTCTTTGCCGGAAGCCAAGATGAACTTGCCGAACTTGACTGCGTCGCGTTTGACCAACTGCCGGAGTTCTTCGTGCTTAGTCATTGAATACCCTCTTGAATATGGTGTCTACGTGAACCAGATGGTGTTCGAGATCGAAGAGATCCTCGATCTGCTCCACGTTCAGATACTTGGCGATGTCGGCGTCGGTCTTGAGCAGGGCCTTGAAGTCGCCCTTTTCCTCCCAGACCTTGAGCGCGTTGCGCTGCACCCAGCGGTAGGCGTCGTCGCGGGCCATGCCGGCGTTGACCAGCGCCAGCAGCACGCTCTGCGAGTGCCAAAGGCCGCCGGTCAGATTCAGGTTGCGCTCGATGTTCTCGGGGAAGATCACCAGGCCTTCGATCAGGTTGGTCAGACGGCAGAGCGCGAAGTCGGTCAGGATGTTGGCGTCCGGGCCGATGACGCGTTCGACGCTCGAATGGCTGATGTCGCGCTCATGCCAGAGGGCCACGTTCTCGAAGGCCGTGGTGGCGTAGCCGCGCAGCAGGCGCGCGATGCCGGTGATGTTTTCCGAGATGATCGGGTTCTTCTTGTGCGGCATGGCCGAAGAGCCCTTCTGGCCCTTGCCGAAGGGCTCCATTGCTTCGAGCACTTCGGTGCGCTGCATGTGGCGGATTTCGACCGCGACCTGCTCCATGCTGGCGCCGATCAGGGCGAGCGTCGCGAAGTAGTGGGCGTGGCGGTCGCGCTGAATGACCTGGGTGCTGATCGGCTCGGGCTTGAGGCCGAGCTTGGCGCAGACGAATTCCTCGACGCGCGGATCGACGTTGGCGAAGGTTCCGACCGCGCCGGAAATCTGGCCGTAGGCGATGTTCTCGCGGGCGTCCCGCATGCGCTTGAGGTTGCGCTCCATCTCGGCGTACCACAGGGCGAACTTCAGGCCGAAGCTGATCGGTTCGGCGTGGATGCCGTGCGAGCGGCCCATGGCCGGAATGTGCTTGGTTTCATAGGCGCGGCGCTTGAGCGCGGCCATGAGCTTTTCGATATCCGCAATAATGATGTCGGCGCTTTCGACCAGCTGCAGCGCCAGCGCGGTGTCGAGCACGTCGCTGCTGGTCAGGCCCATGTGGATGAAGCGCGAGTCGTCCGAGTTCACATATTCGGCCATGCAGCTCACGAAGGCGATCACGTCGTGGCGGGTTTCGGCCTCGATCTCCTCGATGCGGGCCACGTTGAAGCCGGCACGCGCCCTGATGTTGGCGGCGCTTTCCTTGGGCACCCGGCCCAGTTCGGCCCAGGCCTCGCAGGCCGCGATTTCGATTTCCATCCACTTCTGATAACGGTTTTCGTCGGACCAGATCCGACTCATTACATCTCTGGAATACCTTGCGATCATGCTTTAATCAGTCCCTTCCTCTGCGATCGATCATGTAGTTGCTACCAGACAGCTGTTTCAAACAGGTCTTGATCTCGCCGGCGTCGCGCGACATCTGACCGTAGTGGTCATACCTGCCGTCGTGATTGATGACCACCGCAATCGAGATGCTCATCAAGGCGAAGTGCTTGACGTTGCCAAGCCGGTCGGTTGAAACGATTTCGCCCTGGCCGAGATCCTCATCGTTGTAGAAATTTTTAATGATCATGTCAAAACGTAATATGATCTCTTCGCACAGGCGCTTGATGGCCTTGGCCGGCACGATGAAGATGAAGTCGTCGCCGCCGATGTGGCCCACGAAGCTGGGCTCCTGCTTGAGTTCCTTGACGGCGTTGGCGATGATGCGGGCCGTGGCCAGCAGCACCTCGTCGCCCCGCGAGAAACCGTAGCGGTCGTTGAAGGGCTTGAAGTTGTCGAGGTCGACCCAGGCGATGGCGACTTCCTGGCGCTCGTTGAAGAGTCGCTGGGCGAAGCGCATGATGCTCTCGTTGCCGGGCAGGCGCGTCAGCGGGTTGGTGTCCTTTTCGCGGTGCGACCTGTGGGTGATGAAGTCGATCCGGGATGCGATCGACTCGGCCGCCAGGTTCGAGAGGATGAAGTCGTCGATCGGCAAATCGCGCCAGTCGACGCTAGTGAGCCCATCGGGTTCGAAAACGGCCACGACCGGCAGATGGCGGTAGATGGCGTTCGATTTGAACTCGCGCACGAAGCGCACGCCGACCGCGTCCAGGCAGGCGCTCTCGATGAAGATCATGTCGGAAGGCTCGGTATAAATATAGGCCAAGGCCTCGTTGATCGTGTGGAAGACGTTAATATCCATGCGGCTGGCGATGGCTTCGGCCACCGCCGGCGCCAGCTGTTCGAGCACAATGGCGATGGCCTTCATCGTCAGGCCCCTAGGCTGAAACTGGCGGCCCCGTCCAGCTCCTGCTGGATACGGCGCATCATTTGATTGAGGTCGACGCGGTCGAGCTCGAGTAGGTTCCAGGCGCGCTGATCGATGGCCGGCACATAGGGATCGCCGGCGTAGCCCACGCCAAAGGCGTGCGCGATCGCGTCCGCCACCTGCACGACGCAGATGCGCTCCTGCAGGCTGCGGGATTCTTCCAGATGATGGTGATGGTTGATCGGGATGGCCAGCTTCTCGGGCAGATTCCATTCCTTGGCCAGCCAGGCGCCGATGTCGCCGTGATCGACCCCCAGAACCGCCAGCTCGGCCTCGCGGAAGCTGCACTGGCGCTCGCTCACCATGGTCGCGACCTGTTCGTAATCCTCCGGCAGGCTGACCTTGACCAGCACCTTGCCGATATCGTGCAAGAGCGCCGCAGTCGAGATCTCCTCGGCGTCCGGTATGTTGAGTTCGCGGCAGAGTTCGCCGGCCACCACGGCCGAGCCCAGCGAATGTTCCCAGAGGCCCAGCATGGCCTGCTCCATGATGTCGAAGACCGAGGCCGAAAGCACCACGCCCTTGATGACGTCGAAGCCCAGCAGGATGATGGCGTGGCTGACCGACGAGATACGGCCCGGAAAACCGTAGAAAGGCGAATTGACCAGCCTGAGCACCTTGCTGGCCAGCACCTGATCGGTCGAGATCAGCTTGCCAACCTCGCTGGCGGTCACATCGGGGTTTTCGACCATGGCGGTGAACTGTTTGACCACCTGCGGCAAGGTCGGCAGACTCTGCATGCGCTTGGTAATGGCTTTAATCTTCTCGGCCTTACTCATCGCGATTTTCCTCAGCGCTTGGGCTCTCTTCTTCGCCCTCGTGCAGGATGGCTTCCTCGACGGCGGCCATCAGACGCTGCATGTGGGGCAGGTCAGCGACATGCACGAAGCGCTGCTTCATGTCCACGACCTTCTCCTCGGGCGTTTTGACGGCCTGGCCGGTGTCGACCGGGTTGCCCTTGAGCGTCACCATGGCGACGTTCATGCGCTGCAGCCGCTCGATCAGCATATCCGAGAGCACCGTGCCCTCGGCGCACAACGGCATGCCATCCTCGTTCAGGATGGGCTTGGCCAGCACCATTCCGGGCTTGACCAATCTCAACGCAACCCTCTGCATCTTGCCTCCTAGCGGATACGACTGCCGAGCCTGGGTGGCCGATCAAAGGCCAGCAGGGTCAGTCGCCCTTCTTCTTCGGTGTCGGTTGCCAACAGCATTCCTTGACTCTCAAGGCCCATGAGTTTGGCGGGCTTGAGGTTGGCGACCACCGCGACATACTTGCCGACGAGTTCGTCGGGTTCGTAACTCTTGGCGATGCCAGCCACGATCTGACGTTCCGTATCGACCAGAACCCTCATCTTCATCAGCTTCTCGCTCTTGGCAACCCGCTCGGCCGCCACAATCTGACCGACCTTGATGGTGACCTTGCCGAACTCGCTGATGTCGATCAGGTTGTCGTCGGCAACCGGAGCAGCCGGCTTGACTTCGGCCGGCGCAGCCGGTTTGTCTTTCTCGACGCGCGGGAACAGGTTCTTGAGCGGTTCAAGCTTCAGGCCAGCGTTTAGTCCGCCAAAGCTCGCGATGGCGCTCAGGCCCGGAATTTCGTTAAGGCCGAAAAGCGCCAGAATCTTTGATGCGGTTTCGGGCATGACCGGCGCGACCATCACGGCCACCAGACGCAGACCCTCCATCAGGTGATACATGACGGTCTTGAGGCGTTCCGGATCGTTCTTGGCCAGCACCCAGGGCGCCATCTGGTCGATGTACTTGTTGAGCGCGCTGATCAAGGTCCAGCAGGCGATCATGGCCGTATGCAGCTCGACGCCTTCCATGCGGCTCTGGTAATCGGCTACGGACTTGAGCGCCACGGCCCGCAGGTCGTTATCGGCCTCGGTCAATTCGCCGCAGGCCGGCACCACGCCTTCAAAATACTTTTGCAGCATGGCGGTCGAGCGGCTGACCAGGTTGCCGATGTCGTTGGCCAGGTCGGCGTTGTAGCGCTCGATCAAGGCGTCTTCGCTGAAATTCGAATCCAGGCCGAAGACCATTTCGCGCACCAAAAAGTAACGGAAGGCGTCTAGGCCGTAACGGTTCTTGAGTTCGAGCGGGTCGACGGCGTTGCCCAAGGACTTGCTCATCTTGGTGGCGTCCACGTTCCAATAGCCGTGCACGTTGAGGTGGGCGTAGGGTTCGAGCCCCATGGCCTTGAGCATGGTCGGCCAGTAAACCGCGTGCGGTTTGAGGATATCCTTGGCGATAAGGTGCTGAGCCTTGGCCCAGTAGCCCGTGAAGTTCGGTCCATCCGGGTAGTCGATGCCGGTCAGGTAGTTGATCAGGGCATCGAACCAGACATAAGTGACGTAGTTCTTGTCGAAGGGCAGCTCGATGCCCCACTCCAGACGGCTCTTGGGCCGCGAGATGCACAGGTCGTCGAGCGGTTCGCGCAGCATGCCCAGCACCTCGTTCTTGTAGCGCTCGGGCCTGATAAAGTCGGGGTTGGCGTTGATGTATTCGATCAGCCAGGGGCGGTACTTCTCCATCTTGAAGAAGTAGTTCTGCTCCTGCACGAACTTGAGTTCGGTTTGGTGATCCGGGCACTTGCCGTCGACAACCTCGTTGGGCGCGATGAAGCGCTCGCAGCCCACGCAGTAGTGGCCGCCGTACTCGCCAAAGTAGATGTCGCCGGCGTCAAAGACCTTCTGCAGAATGCCCTGAACCGTGGCGATATGCTCCGGATCGGTCGTGCGGATGAAGCGATCGGGCACGACGTTCATCTCGGGCCAGATGGCGCGAAAGCGCGCGCTGTTCTCGTCGGCCAGCGCGCGGGCGGTCGTACCGAGCTTGGTGGCGGTCTCGACGATCTTGTCGCCGTGCTCGTCGGTGCCGGTCAGGAAGAAGACTTCTTCGCCCTTGAGACGATGATAGCGGGTCAGGACGTCGGCAATCACCGAAGTATAGACATGCCCCAGATGGGGCTTGGAATTAACGTAATATATCGGGGTTGTTACATAAAATTTATCAGACATGCTTACTCCTTGGGTGCCTCGGTCTTCTTGTGACGCGGCCGGCGGCGACGCTTGCGCTTTTCGCCCTCGGCCTGGCCTTCGGCCGGCCGGTTCTCGGTCGGGCGCGGTTCGGCGGGTCGCTCGCTGCGGGGCGCAGCGGGTGCGACGGTCTGGGGCTGGGGTGCGCCGTCGTCGCGGCGTTTGGGCCGCCGTCTGCGCTTCTTGGGTCGTTCGCTTTCGGCCTCGCCTTCGGGCTTTTCAACCGGGGCAGGCGCGGCCTCGACCGGACGGGCGGCGCTCGGTCTGGGCGTCTGCGGCCGCGGCCGGCTTTGACGGGGTTCGTTCGAAACTTCGGGCAGGCCCAGCTCGGCGAACTGTTCTTCGGTCAGCACTTCCTCGGCCGTGGCCTTCATGAAGCGCCGGTCTTCGAGTTTGGCCACGAAGGTCTGCTCGATGACGTTGATGCTGACCACCACGCCCTGGCCTTGCTTGATGTAGACCTTCTTGCCGATCTTGGGCAGCTTGGTGATCAGGTCGGAATAGACGTCCTTCTCGTAGGCCAGGCAGCACTTGAGCTTGCCGCACAGACCCGAGATCTTGGTAGGGTTGAGCGTCATGTTCTGGTACTTGGCCATCTTGACCGAAATGCGCTGAAACTCGGTCAGATAGGTGCTGCAGCAGAACTCGCGGCCGCAGGCGCCCAGGCCGCCCAGCATGGCGGTCTCCTGGCGGGTGCCGACCTGGCGCAGCTCGATGCGGATGCGGTAACGCTCGACCAGATCCTTGAGCAGGTCGCGGAAGTCCACCCGGGTTTCCGAGCTAAAGTAGAAGGTCGTCTTGGAACCGTCAAAGGCCTGTTCGACCATGATGAGCTTCATGGGCAGGTTGCGGCGCTGAATGCAGTCCTGACAGAAGAGATAGTATTCGCGTTCCTTGCGGTGGATTTCCTCAAGCCTGGCCCGGTCCTGATCGTCGAGTTTACGCACCACGGGCTTGATTTCGCCCAGGTCTTCACCGGCTGACGCGGCCTCAAGGCAAACCACCCGCGCGGTGGCCTTGCCGTTTTCGGTGGCGACCAGTACATGATCGCCTGACCTGAGATCCAGCTCTTGTGACTCGAAGATATAGGTATTCGGGCTGGTGACGAATCTGACCCGCACCAGTCGTTTGTTTTC
>Ga0079070_1049823_pt1 | contig 8739 bp, 11 predicted proteins | sample ADurb_Oil_03_Slu_FD_74543 | JGI IMG/M metagenome (GOLD analysis project Ga0079070, IMG submission 74543) | Active sludge microbial communities from Illinois, USA, of municipal wastewater-treating anaerobic digesters - ADurb_Oil_03_SludgeMetaT... | ecosystem: Engineered > Bioreactor > Anaerobic >...
AATCCGCACAACGTGATTCGCGCCACATTTGAAGGGCTCAGCAAGCTTGAGACCAAAGAGCATGTCGAGGCCAAGCGTGGCAAGGCTCTCGACCATCTGCACGCTTAAAATTAGAGAGGTTTGCTTTGGCTGGTCAGATTAAAGTAACGCTCAATAAGTCAGTCATCGGCTGCAACCCCGCGCAGCGCAAGATTGTTGCCGCGCTCGGGTTCAAGAAACGTGGCACAAGCAGAATTCTGCCCGACAATGCCGCCATCCGCGGCGCGATCAAGAAGGTCGAGCACCTTTTTGTCTGGGAGGAAGCATAACATGTACGATCTTTCCAACCTGCAGCCTGCCGCCGGTTCGCGCAAGAATGCTAAGCGCGTCGGCCGCGGTGAATCCTCCGGTTTGGGTAAGACCTCGGGCCGTGGCCACAAGGGCCAGAAGGCTCGTTCGGGCGGTTCGGTCCGTCCCGGCTTTGAAGGCGGCCAGATGCCCCTTTACCGCCGTCTGCCCAAGCGCGGTTTCAAGAATTACTTCAAGACCGAGTATGAAGTGGTCAACGTCAAGGACCTCGATGTGTTTGACGCCGGCACCGTTGTCGATGCCGCGCTGCTCGCCGAGAAGGGCCTGATCCGTTCGGCCGACTCGCTGGTCAAGCTGCTGGCTGACGGCGAAGTCACCAAGGCCCTGACCATCAAGCTCGACAGAGCCAGCAAGCAGGCGATCGACAAGATCTCCAAGGCTGGCGGCAGCTTCGCTGTTAAAGAGTGAGGTTGATCGGTGAGTAACGGGTTAGAGAACGTCGGGAAGGTTCCCGAGCTCCAGCGCCGCATTCTCTTTACGCTCGCGATGCTCCTGGTGTACCGGGTCGGAGTTCATATTCCGACTCCGGGCATCAACACCGAGATCATGAAGGAATGGTTCGATCAGCAGAGCGGTACGCTGCTCGGCATGTTCGACATGTTCGCCGGCGGTGGCATGCGCATTCTGTCGATCTTCGCGCTGGGCATCATGCCCTACATCAGCGCGTCGATCATTATCCAGCTTCTGGGCATGATCGTGCCGAGCTTCGAACAGCTGCAGAAAGAGGGCGCTGCCGGTCGGCACAAGCTGACCCAGTATACCCGTTACCTGACCGTGGCGCTCTGCATCGTGCAGAGCTACTTCATGGCCTATGGCGTCATGCAGATGGGCGGACCCGGCGGCAGCGCCGTTGTTCTGAACCCTGGCTACGGCTTCCTGTTCACCGCCATGATCACCATGACGACTGGCACCATCTTCTTGATGTGGCTGGGCGAACAGATCACCGAGCGCGGAATCGGCAACGGCATTTCGTTGATCATCTTCGCCGGTATCGTCGCGAGACTGCCTGAAGCCATCATCAACAGCTTCAGACTGTTCAGGGCCGGTTCGGTGAGCATTTTCTCGTTGCTGCTGCTGCCGATCGTGATGTTTGCGATCATCGGCGCAGTCGTATTCATGGAAACATCCCAGCGTCGGATTCCGATCCAGTACCCCAAGCAGGTGCGCGGTCGCAGAGTCTACGGCGGCCAGAGCACGCATCTGCCGCTCAAGCTGAACGTTTCTGGCGTTATTCCGCCGATCTTCGCCTCGTCGATCATGCTGTTCCCGACGACGATCGCGCAGTTCTTCCCGGGTGCCAAGGGTTTTGCTGAACTCATGCATCCCAACGGCTGGCTGTACAACATCATCTATGTGCTGTTGATCCTGTTCTTCACTTTCTTCTACACGGCCGTGGTATTCAATCCGGTCGATGTGGCCGAGAACCTCAAGAAGAACGGCGGCTATGTGCCCGGTATTCGTCCCGGCAAGGCTACTTCGGACTATCTGGATAAGGTTCTCTCGCGCCTGACCGTGGTTGGCGCTCTCTATTTGAGCGTGATCTGCGTCATGCCGGTCATCTTTACTGGACTCTCCGGAATGAGCTTTTACTTCGGCGGCACCTCGCTGCTGATCGTGATCGGCGTTTCGCTCGACACCATGTCGCAGATCGAATCGCACCTGATCGCAAGACAGTACGACACCCTAATGAAGTCCGGGCGCATCCGCGCCAGGCGTTGATCTTGGAGGCTATATGAGAATTATCTTGATTGGACCCCCCGGTGCTGGTAAAGGGACTCAGGCTAAGCGTATGATCGATCGCCTGCAGGTGCCCCAGATTTCGACTGGTGACATGTTCCGGGCGGCTGTCGGCGAAGGAACTCCGATGGGCCTCAAGGCCAAGGAGTATATGGATAAAGGCGCTCTGGTGCCTGACGAAGTCGTAATCGGCGTCGTCGAAGAACGCTTCGAGAAGGATGACTGCAAGAAGGGCTTCATTCTCGACGGCTTCCCCAGAACGCTTGAACAGGCTGGTGCGCTTGACCGCTTGCTCGAAAAGATGGGTTCACAGCTTGACCACGTGGTGGTCATCGATGTGCCCGACGAGAGCTTGGTCGAGCGTTTGACCGGACGTAGAACCTGCCGTGGCTGCGGTTACATGCACCATGTCAAGTTCGATGCGCCTAAGGTCGACGGCGTTTGCGACAAGTGCGGCGGCGAACTCTACCAGCGTGATGACGATCAGGAAGCGACCATCCGTCAGCGACTGAACGGCTATCATGCTCAGACCGCTCCGCTAATTGAGTACTATTCAAAGAGTGACAAGGTCAGAATGATTGATGGAACCATGACGATGCAGGAAGTTGAAGCCGCTGTGACCAAGGCCATAGGAGCTTAAGACTGCATGTCTAAAGACGTGATTGAAACCGAGGGAGTGGTAGTTGAGCCACTCCCCAACGCTATGTTTAAGGTTGAACTGGAAAATGGGCACCAGATTTTGGCTCATATTTCAGGCAAGATGAGAATGCACTATATCCGGATCCTGCCGGGCGATCGTGTTCAGGTGGAAATTTCGCCTTACGATCTTACGAAGGGCCGGATCGTATATCGATCAAAATAAGGGAGTTGGCATGAAGGTCAGTGCTTCAGTAAAACGGCGTTGCAGAGACTGCAAAGTGATTAAGAGAAACGGGGTTATTCGCGTGATCTGCACCAATCCCCGTCATAAGCAGAAGCAGGGTTAAGGAGGATCAAGTTGGCTAGAATCGCAGGTGTAGACTTACCCAGAAATAAGCGTACCGATATTGCTTTGACCTATATTTACGGTATCGGCCGGACAACCGCCAATCAGATTGTCGCTGCGCTCAACCTTGATCCCGCCAAACGGAGTGATGACCTGACCGAGCACGAGATTGCCGCCATCAGGGATTATCTCGATAAGAACCTGATTGTTGAAGGCGATCTCAGGCGCGAAATCAGCATGAATATCCGTCGTCTGATGGATATCGCCAGCTACCGCGGTCTGCGTCACCGCAAGGGTCTGCCTTGCCGTGGTCAGAATACCCATAACAATGCCAGAACACGCAAGGGTCCCAAGCGTGTGGCCGTCGGCAAGAAGAAATAAGTTAGGAGTGCATGAATGGCTAGTCCCAGACAGAAAACAACTGGCAAGAAGCGTGTCAAGAAAGAGATTACCGAGGGTGTTGTTCACATCCAGGCAACCTTCAACAATACCATTGTGACCATCACCGATACTCAGGGCAACACTCTTTCCTGGGCGAGCGCCGGTGGTCAGGGCTTCAAGGGTTCGCGTAAGAGCACTCCCTTTGCCGCTCAGGTTGCCACGCAGGAAGCCTGCAAGAAGGCTCAGGATTACGGTCTCAAGAAAGTTTTCGCCTATGTCAAGGGCCCGGGTGCAGGTCGTGAGTCGGCTCTGCGCGCCATCAACGCCTGCGGCATTGCTGTTTCCGGCATCAAGGACGTGACGCCTGTTCCTCACAATGGCTGCCGTCCACCCAAGAAGCGCAGAGTCTGATTTATCGGAAACTGTTAGATACAGGGTCGAGGGCTAGAACATATTCCGAGGCTAAAATAGAATGATTGAGAAGAATTGGAAAGAGATCATTAAACCGAACAAGCTGGAGATCGTTGAGTCGTCCAGAACCGATACCTATACCAGGTTCAACGCTCAGCCTCTCGAACGCGGCTACGGTGTGACCATCGGCAATTCGCTTAGGCGTATTCTGCTCTCGTCCATCTATGGGTCCGCGATTGTCGGTGTGAAATTCGATGACTCCCTGGAAGTGTTGCACGAGTTTTCCTGCATCTCCGGTATCTATGAGGACGTCACTGACATCATTCTGAATCTCAAGAAGGTCGTGCTCAAGATGCACACCGACAAGCCGCAGTATGTCACCATCAACAAGCAGGGCCCCTGCGTTGTGACCGCGGCTGATATTCAGACTTCCGGCCAGGTTGAGATCATCAACCCCGAACAGCCGATCTGCACCATCGAGACCAACCTGAATCTCAAGATGGAGATGCGGGTTGACTGGGGTTGCGGTTACGTGCCGGCCGAAATCAACAAGGAAAAGCTCGACGTTCAGGGCTGGATCGCGATCGACTCGGTTTTCTCGCCGGTCAGACGCGTCTCCTTCAACGTCACCCCGACCATCGTCGGCCGTAGAACCGACTATGATCGCTTGGCGCTCGAAATCTGGACCAATGGTGTGGTCAAGCCTGAAGATGCTCTCGCCTATGCCGCCAAGATCCAGAAGGAATGCATGGATGTCTTCATTAACTTCGACGAGGAAACCTTCGAGGCCAGCGTCGAGGAGAAGAAGACCGAGAACGGCCTTAACGCGCATCTCTTCCGCACGGTCGAGGAGCTTGAGCTGTCGGTCAGATCGGCCAATTGCCTCAAGAACGCCAACATGACCTACATCTACGAGCTTGTGCAGAAAACCGAGGCCGAACTTCTCAAGACCAAGAATTTCGGCCGCAAGTCGCTTGAGGAAATCAAGGACAAGCTTGCCAAGATGGACCTCACCATCGGCATGACTCTGCCGGAGTTGCCGACCGAGGATGAGATCGACAAGATTCGCCGGCGCATGGAAGAAGAGGAAAGCAAATAGCTTTTTAGAGGTGGAAGATGCAGCATCTTAAGACTGGAAGAAAATTAGGCAGAACAACTGATCATAGAGAGGCGATGCTCGCCAACATGGTGACCTCGCTCATTCTTCACGATAGAATCACTACGACCGAAACCCGCGCCAAGGAATTGCGCGGCTGGGCCGACAAGATGATCACGCTTGGTCGCAAGAACGACCTCGCCGCCATCCGCCAGGCCAGCAAGACCGTCAAGGACAAGGCTGCGCTTGGCAAGCTCTTCAAGGAGCTGGCTCCCAAGTTTGAAGGCCGCAACGGCGGCTACACCCGCATCATCAAGCTCGGACCGCGCAAGGGCGACGCCGCACCCATGGTCATCATGGAGTGGGTTGAGTCTGCTGAATCCAAGTAAGCTAGATCCGGAGAGAGCCGCCCTGGCTCTCTCCGAAATCTCTGTTGCCTTCGGTGACAGAGCTGTCTTTACAAACCTTTCCTGTGAGTTCCCGTCCGGCCGTTATATAGGCCTAGTTGGCCCCAATGGCAGCGGCAAGACTAGCCTAGCTAAGGTTCTAGTCGGATTGCTGATTCCTACTTCCGGCCAAGTAGAACGCAACGGCCATACGGTCGGACTGGTGATGGCCAATCCCGAAAACCAGATTGTTAGCCTGCTCGTCGAAGAAGATCTGGCCTTTGGACCAGAGAATCTCAATCTCGCCCCCGCAGAGATTAACGCTCGGATCGAGGCAGCCTTGCACAAGACGCATTCAAATGAACTGCGCTGTCAGCTTACCAGCAATCTTTCCGGCGGACAGCTCTCCAAGATCGCCTTTGCCGGACAGTTGACGATCGACGCGGATGTTCTGATTGTTGACGAGGGAACAGCCATGCTTGATCCGTTGAACCGACTGGCGCTGAAACAGCTCATCCTCGATCTCAACAAGCGGCATGCCAAGACCATTATTCATATCTCGCATCGTCTCGATGACCTCGAGGATGCGGATATCGTGATGCTGCTGAGTGCTGATCAGGTTAGGTGCTTTGATAATGTCTTTGACTTGTTGGCGGTCATCGATGGAATCGAAGGCATTGAGGCTGGCGAGCGCATTCAGTACCTTGATTTCTTGCGCAGCCACAGCCTAACTGGCGCGAATCTGTGCGAGCAAACCAAACAGCTGCGATTCAATCTGGTTTAGTCGAGGGCCTTGCGCAGGGCTTGCGCAAGATCGGCCCTGATAACCGGCTTCATGATTATGGCCTTGATGCCATCGGCCTTGTTAAACTCCAGTTCATCGCTGAAACCCGAGCATAGGATCACCGGCAACTGTGGTCTGATGGCGTGAACGGCTCCGATCAGCTCTGTTCCGGTCATTCCTGGCATTGCCATGTCGGTTATCAGGATATCAAATCTCTCGGGACTCTGTTTGAACGTAGCCAAGGCTTCGCTACTCGCGGTCACCGCCGTAACGGCGTAGCCCAGACTGGTCAAGTTTTGCTGAATGAGGCGCGCAATAGCTGGTTCGTCATCAACCAACAGTACCCGCTCGTGGCCGGTTGGCAGCTCGTTGGTTTTGCTAGGCTGACTGCCTGCGGCTGGCTCTTGCATGCATTCCGGTAAGATGATTTCGAACACCGAGCCTTGACCCGGGGTGCTGTTGACCTTGATGCTGCCGCCGGCATTCTCGACGATGCCATGCACGACCGCCAGGCCCATGCCAGAGCCCTTGCCAACTTCCTTAGTGGTGAAGTAGGGGTCGAAGATCCGTTCGATTATTTCGGGCGCGATACCGGACCCGGTGTCGCTGACAATTAACACTGCCGATCCTGGTGAGCCTTCAGGCTGTCCCGATTTCCTCTCAAGAGTCACCGTGAGGGTTCCGCCACTGTCTTCCATCGCGTGATAGGCGTTGGTGCAGAGATTCATGATGATCTGGTGGATCTGGGTCGGGTTGGTCAGTACCGGCCCACACTCATTACTGATATGGCTTTCGATGGTAATCGACGACGGAATTGAGGCTCTCATGAGCTTCAGAGCCTCCTTGATTACGGGTTGCAGACTTATTGGAGATGTCTCTTGACCGGACTGGCGGCTAAAGATTTGGATGTGGCTGACCATGTCGCGCGCGCGAGTGGCGGCCTTGATGATTTCGGACATGTATTCCTTCAAAGAAGGGCTTGAGGTTTCTTCGCGGCTGATTTCGGCATAACCGATGATGGGCGTGAGGATGTTATTGAAGTCGTGGGCAATGCCGCCGGCCAGGGTCCCGAGCGCTTCCATCTTGTGCGCTTGCTGGAGTTGGCGTTCAAGCTCGAGTTCGTGGGTTATGTCGCGCATGACCGTGATGTAGTGAGTTGTCGATCCGGTCGGGTCGGCCATTGGTGAGATTGTTAGCTCGACCATGACGCGTCCCCAAGGTTGGCGTTTGAGGCCGAGTCTGCCCTGGAAGAGCTTGTTGGCGTTAAGGTCTGCTTCAATCTGCTGACGGCTTAAAGTCTGATCCTGTAGCAGATCGAGTAAGTCGGCGCCCTGCAGATCGGCGTCAGTATAGCCCAGGGTTCGTTTGATGGCCGGATTGAAATATTCAATGGTGAAGGCTTTGGTGCAGATGATGATGCCTTCAACCGTCTGTTCGATTACTTGGGCCAGCATGCGACTAGTCTCTTCAGCTTGGCGGCCCTGGTTTATGTCGAGCAGCGTCCCAGAGACGCGGCGTGGCGAGCCGTCCTTGTTGCGTTCGGTAACGCTGCCGCGCGCCCGTACCCAGCGCCACTGTTGCGCCGATTCCCTGACCCAGAGGTCAACGGCATTGGCGGCAAGCTGTTCGGCCGTGACCTTGAGACGGTACTCGCACTCATAAAAGTTGCTTAATCCATTTAAGTGGTTTTGGAGTTGCGTCGTAACCAGCTCGAGATCGTCGGGATGAATTCTGTCTAGCCAGATGGCGGTCTCGAAGCTTTGGGGCGGTTCGCCGGCCTTTGTGCTCAGCGTGATGGTGCCGGAATCAAGCCAGATGTCCCAAGTTGTCAGGCTGGCGCCGGTCAGGGCGCTGACCAGGCGGGCGCGGTTTTCGTTGAGTTCGGCAGTGCGTTGACTGACCTGTTGGCGGAGCATGCTGTTCCAGATGAAGAATGCGAGGCTAAGCAACAGGACAACGAGGATTACCACTGACGAGGCTACCAGCATGCGCTGGTAGATTGCGGTGCTGAACGGCTCAATGCTGACCCACTTGCGCCAGATGCGGCGCTTTTCTTGATGGCTAATGTTGGCGAGACCCTTGTTGAGCAGGTCACGTAGGATCGGCATGTTGCGATTGCAGATGAAATGCAGATGGTAATTGAAGCCTACGTCGCCGGCCACCTTTAGGTTGGTTATGCCGAGCTGGTCCATGCGGTATGAGGCTGACGGCAAGTCAACGACGAAGGCGTCGGTCTGATTGAAGGATGCCTGGCGGAGTCCGTCGCTCGTGTCGTTGGCATAGGTGATTTGCAGCCTCGGGTAGTTGGCGTGCAGAAAAGACTCGATCGCATGCCCCTTAATGATGGTGACAGTCTTTAGATCGGCTAGACTCTTGAATGAACTCTGGTTCGTGTTGACAATGATGACGCAGGGTATGTCGATGAAGGCCTCGGTGTATAGATGACGTCTGGCCCGTTCAGGCGTGTAAATACCGACCATCAGGTCGACGCGACCCTTCTGGGCTTGTTTGACGATCTCGTCCCAGGACTCAAGTTTGACTATCTTTAGTTTTAAGCCGGTACGGTCGCAGATAAGCTTGAGGTAGTCTGCTGCCAGTCCTTGATAATGGC
>Ga0079070_1057902_pt1 | contig 8600 bp, 10 predicted proteins | sample ADurb_Oil_03_Slu_FD_74543 | JGI IMG/M metagenome (GOLD analysis project Ga0079070, IMG submission 74543) | Active sludge microbial communities from Illinois, USA, of municipal wastewater-treating anaerobic digesters - ADurb_Oil_03_SludgeMetaT... | ecosystem: Engineered > Bioreactor > Anaerobic >...
GGCTCCCTTTTATACATCGGTCTGGGATCATCAGGGTATCCTTTGGGAAGGATATCCAGAACTACTGCATTGATCTCTTTTTTTTCCTCTTTCATGAGTACCAGCCTATCTGAAGTGAGAAATCACCAGATCAATGATTGCATCGAGTTCTTCGGGGGTGTGAGAAAATTTATCCCTGCCAAATACTGCCCGCACTTCATCCCGTGTCCGTGGCATAACATTTGCAATGCGGTATGCCACGTCAGGTTTCACCTTATCCAGCTGCAGTAGTGCCTGCACGAGTTCCTTGGATTTCTCTGCAGATGTTTTTGAGATCTGATTGGCATGTTCAATACTGCGCCGAAGCTCATATGACATCTCTTTGCCCTTTTCAAGTCGTGCAGCTTCCACATTCAGGAGCTCTTCTTTCAATTCGGGGAGAGTAATTGCTTTTTCCTGCAGGATTCCTTTTATCTTCATGCCAATCTTCCTCTATTTCCTTTAGAACTGCTGTGCACGAAGGTGCTGGGGGCGTGAGATGACCGTTTTGAATTTGTTACCGTCACGGATCTCAACCAGCCAGGCACGGCCCCGCTGACCGACTACTGAGCCGGTCTTGCCATGGAATCTGCGGTGAGGCATTCCTTTCTGAATGCTCGGTTCACAAACGATATGAACCTTTTGTCCGAGTTCAAACTGCTGGATGACCCGGGTTACCGGAAGAACACCACGTGATCTGAGATCTTTCTTGAATTTATACCGAGTCTTTTTTCGTGGACCGTTATGAAGTGCCATGAGATTTCACCTGATCTATTCCTTCTACGTGAATGACATCGAGCTGTACAACACGTGCAGGAGTGTTCAGGACCTCTGTCAGACTAGGCGTCGTCCGTCCCTGGTCACCGGATATCAGCTCCTTAATATACAGGCCGGCTTCACCGGTGACCTCAAGTACGAAGTCCTTTCCCTCTTTTCCTGTATATCTGATATCGAGAATCGCAAGTTCCCCATAAGCCGGCTAGCATTCATGTACCCCTCATAGGGGGGATAAGCACCGCTTCCACCATTTTTCTTAAAACATTAACAATCTAGGGGCAGTGCAGAAATGTAGTTACTTGCGCAGAGTGTTTCTGCGGCTTTCCGATAGTCTTCTTCAGCCACCAAAATAACTGGTCCGGTACAACCCATACCGCTTTCCGAGTAAATACCTATTTCCCCCAGGGTAACCACGGCGTTATCTAATTCCATAATATCGATCCCGGAAATTGTTTTGGTCACAGGTTTTTTCTCCGGCTTAAACGATGTTGCCGGTTTTATGGAAGAGCTGGACGTATGCTGCGATTCCCAGGTTTTTGAAGCAAGGATTTCTTCCAGTCCGGCAGTTTTTGCCTTTTTAAACTCCTCCCTGACTTTTCCGGGGAGATCGCCTTTCACACAATCTGCCGCATATTTCAAAGCCTCGCAAATTACCGGGGCTCCGGAGGCTCTGGAGATAATACAAATGATTTTTTCATAATCAAGCCCGACACCGGGCCCGTAGCCATAGCCAAGCGTCTCATAGTTACCGCCCGAATTAAAGGCGGAAAAAATCTTCATTAATAGATTGCCGGTCAGGGTATCCATAACCATGACATCGGCAGCACGCATTAACAGGTCGTTCCCGCGCATAATGCAACCACCGTCTGCCCGCACCGAACTGCCAAAGGATATTTCATAACCGTTATCCTTTAATTGCGTTAATACCCTTTCCAAGGCCCGGGCTCCATCCACATTGAGTATGCCTACTGTTGGCGCAGTCTTGCCTAATGTTTTGGCGACACTTATCCCGGCCAGTGTATTCATTATCATCGCTTCCACCCTGCCGGCAGACATAGTCCCGGTGGTAGTGGCTAAAAGCATGTCCCTGCCGTTGGCTGGCGCAATCATTCTGCCGACGGTTGCAACCCCTATGGGGAAGTTATAATGCATGGTAACCGCGGCATCCAGTTCCTTCCGTTCTAATAATTCATTAAGTTTCCGGTGCATCTCATCTTCATCACGAACTTCTATTGTCTGAAGGTATGGATGATTCTTTGGCCCCAGCAAAACGACGTCCAGTTCTTCATATTTTTCTGCGGCCATTTCCGCGCCCTTAATCAACTCCTCGACACCGTGCTCGCTGCCTAACCCGCTAAGCGCTATTTTTATTTTCGCGCGCTTGCTTACATTAACCTGAGGCGCTGTGCTAACTTGGCTGATACCGTTATTTTTTGCGATAACAACCGACACTCCGTCAAAGAGATTTGTCATCCTGCCTAAAAACAGGCTGCCCTTGCCGATGATCATAGCCGTATTTATTTGACCTTCCCGCATGGCATGCAAAGCATGTCCGAGATAAGGGACACCTGACGGTATATGGCCCTGGGTAGGCGCAAATCCGGGCATACCATGAGAAGCAATAAATTCCGGCATTTCCGTTTTTTCAAGTACTCCTTTTTTTACACCCAGAGCGGCGATCATTTTATAATTGGCCAGAGGAACATCTCCGGCGCCTGCCGGTTCCGTGATTTCAGGATTTTGCATTTCCGCCGAATACTTATCAATATCGGTGATCTTTAATCCGGCTTGATCCAGTGGTTTGGTGATCAGCGCCTCCATCACGGCCTGAGGCGAAGACCCGGTGCTGACAGTATGCCTCCCCACTACGTCAGTTCTGATAATGGGGCTAACCCCGTCATTTTGCGTAATCAGTACAGCAAAACCGCCAAGACAATCTTCCAAGACAGGTATTTCTTTATTCACATGGTCCCGGGCATTCATACCAAGCTTTGCCGTAGCCCCGCCGGCAACTATTGCCACGCTCTTATAAACTCCTGACTGCACTAATGCCGCAGCACTTATTAAAGCATGGGCGGGCGCGGCGCAAAAACCCCTGAGGTCTGAACCGGTTGCCCCTGATATACCGGCGATTTCAGAAACGGCTTTGGCAAAATTGCCCCCGCCTCTCTGATTCATGTCTCCGCAAGCTTCCTCCGAACATTCTATCACGTATTCAATAGATGCCGGATTGATTGAGTTTCTGTTAATAAGATCTTTTAAAGCTATTACTGCGGAAGCTTTGCAAGCGAGGTTTTCTACCATCACATGCGAGGAGAGGTTCTTATCCGATTCGTGGGCGGCTCTTACGCAGCCTACCAATCTACCTTGGAAGTAAAGCGGCGCCGCTCCGGAGTCAACCTTTTGCTCAATTTCAACAGTTGTCAAGCCATTCTTAAGTTTTGCAATCTCCTCGTTTGAATACCGAGCCTTCGCTCCAAATTCTGCAATGATCTGCGCCTGAAATTCATTCTCCAGCGTGATAAGGTCGAAGGTGTCGCAGAGTTTTAAAACCAGGTAGAATTCCTCCTGGCTGACAATCATCCCGAGCTTTCCTTCCGCTTTGCCCTCGTCACATAAATTCGTAAACCAGGGACGGGGGATCGCTTTTAAATCATCGGGAACAAGATTACCGATATAGACCTGATTGGGGGGATATTTTACCACGTCGGAAAAACTCCGTAAATGCTGAGGCAGCTTTCTTAAAAAATCGGAAGCCGGGTTGGCCTCCTCCTCCATGGCACAGGTTGTGCCATATAATTTGATCAGGTCGGGGGTATGAACCAGGATATATGATGCACAATTTACAACCGGCAGAGTCATTTGCTTTTACCTCCTTGAAATGATAAAGAAAACACGGCTTGTCACCAAGCCTTGGGGATGGCGGAAGCCGATGTTGCACTTATGCCACCCCCAAAGTTATACTTTCTGCTTGGTATTAAAAAGCAGTTTGTTCGTTAATTTTTGTGCTTAAGGCGGTCAGCGCCTTCAACATCATTTTCTTGCGCAGTTTAAGCTCTTCTCCCTCGCTTAAAGCTGGGTTGCCTGTAGGGTAAGGAATAGCTACCCCCGGGAGGATCCTGTTTGCCCCAACCGTCAGGGAGATCGGCAAAATAGTACAGACATGCACAGCGGGCACTCCCAATTTCTCAATAGCCTTTACCATCGTTGCGCCGCAACGAGTATCAGTCCCTCAGGTCGATGTGAGTATTACTCCTGAGACTCCATTGGCCAGCAGATCCTTCCCGATTGCTTCCCCATACCGGCTGGCGTTGGAAACGGCCGTCGTATTGCCCACGGTGGTGTAAAAGTAATCATACAGCTTGCCAATCTCACCCTCCTTTTCCAGCTGGCGCATGGCGTCAAGGGGTAAAACCCTGTCCGGGTCTTGGAGTGCATAAACCGGATCGTAACCGCCATGGACAGTTTCAAATTCTTGGGAAGTCAGGTCATCAATTCGCTCAATTGAATACTTGCAATATTTTGAGGCGTTAGCTGATTCGATTCGGTCCGGATTACCCTTGGGCACTATCCCTCCCGAGGTTACCAAGGCTATCACCGCGTCCTGTATTCTATCTATCGCCGGCGCAGGATTAACCCGATCAAAGACCGGCATCGGCAGTTCTGTTTCGTATGCTTCGCCCTTCATTTTCTTAAGCAGCATATCGACAGCCCGGACAGCCCCGGTCTTTTCTGCCCATATATTTACCCTGCATCCCTGGGGAATATATCCCTCTTCTTCGGGAAAACCCAGCTCTTCGCCGTTTATCATGCGCAGGGCCAGCCCGCTTAACCGGGATAAGGCGTCTTTCATTGCCACGGCTGAGTTGCCGGTTTTCAACATCAAGACATCTTTAGCATAAAGCTCCGCGCCCGGATTTTCAGGATACATCGCCGTAATAACCGGGATCTTCAGATTGTCCTTGACCGCCTGGCAGATGGCTCCGCACGCGAGTCCATACCTGCCCGCGTTAAAGGCCGGACCGGCTATGAAGAAATCGGGTTCGTATTTTTTGATGCCTTGCAGTATTTCATCGATTGCCGCTTCTGTGTTTTCGGCAAAATAGGTGTCGCCGCAAATTACCGTTGCTACTATTGTCGCATCTTTCTCCAGCAGCTTTTGTAAGGCCAGCCCCGGCCCGACCGCGCCATCCCGGATGATCGGCGTCTGGTTTCCTTTCTCTTCTCCGCCAATTTGTCCAAAAAATTGGTTTATATAGTGTACAACTCTCTGTTGGCCCATTTTTTTCTCCTCCTATTTATTTGAGTCTTGTAGTCAATCTTTCATATCCCATTTCACAACAGGAGCCCATAATACCGGCTATTTCCACCGTGATGCTTCCATCCGGATGCAAACTCCCGCTGGAGCCGCCCGTTATTATTGCAACACTCTCTATAGAACCGATGACCCTTTCCATGGGAGGTAGCGTGACAAGCTGATTTCCGTTGCCGTTGGTGATTACGGCGTCCGCCTCTTTTGTTACGTCGGCCAAGCCCTGCGATCTTCCGTCACGACCGGCATATTCATCTGTCACTAACACCGTCCTTATGCCTGCATTTTCAAGGTTTTTGCAATTTAACATTAAGTCGGTTTCGGGATTGCCCCCTCCCTCTTCCGAAATCACCGCTCCCTCTGCTCCGATTATTCGCGCCAGTTTCGTGGAGTAAAAAGCCCCTCGTTTTTTATCCGCCAGCATCGTACTTTCATTTGTTAAGATAACCCCGGCAAAACACAGTTCCTTCCCGTGTCTCCGCAGCAGGTCCAAGATAATGGGGTTGTTTTGATGATGGATTGTCGCGTTTTTATGGCAGGGCGCCGCGCAGTTTCCGCTGATGATCGCGCCGTCCAACACTTCGGTGGGTGAAATCAAAGTCGACAATATCCCTTTAACGTTTAGGCCATAAACGTAGGTGTCATGCATCAGCCCCTGGCACTGAATCATATACACATACGCTACCCGCGGCAAATTCGGGTATAACCGGGCGGCCTCAACAATTCCCTCATATGTGAAGACTTCTTTTTCATCCGGTTCCAGGTCTTGGGATGCCTTCCCCAGATAGGAGGCTGTCTTAACTCCCGCCAGCCTTACCGTGGCTTCGTGCGTATGTTTATCCAACCCGGGTATTGGCTGAATTAAGGGAACAACTATATTCATTTTGGAAAAACTGTTGTAGGCTGCGCCCGGCCCACTCATGTCAATGATCCCCTCTTGGAAATTGACTATTTTTCCGCATGTTGCAACAGCGCAGTCTTCCAGTACATGGGTTACTCCTTCGCCAACGGTCTCAAAACCGCCGATAAACCCCGGGAATACCTGCCCGTCCCCTTTTACTTTATACATCGGTTGAACTATGTCCTTTATCGGAATGATTCGCACCGATTCGCCGGGTCTAGCTAAGTCAAAGTCAACATCCGCGATATTGCTGTCCTCTTTTAGGTAATCCCCCAACTCCTTTTTATTTATATAAAGGACACCGTTCTTAATAGAGGTCTTGTCAGAAAATTGAACATCGGTAATTTTGAATTTTCCTATCTCCAGTTGCATGCTTTACATTCCTTTCTGCTTTTTTAATTATTTATATGCAATTTCTATGCCACATTCACGGCCCTTGTTTATGAGTCGTTTCCTTTTTCGCCGGTCTTTTCCCACCTCTAATTTTTATATTTAGTGATTTAGCTTTTTCGTTATCCCAGTGATAACAAACAAATACCTGCCTCTATTTATTAGATGCACTTCTAATTATTAGAGGCCCCTTCGTTCTTCAATTTACGGCAAAAAACGGCTCCTGGCATCTGCCAGTTGCCGCCTTTTGCTCTTTTTACGGTGCCGTTAGTGCAACAACCCTTTATTGGTTTTAACTTAAAGATTCTGCTTTGATTTTTTTCATCTCGGCTACTATAGCTTCCAAATCCAGCACCATTTCCATCATACCGCATTGATCTTCATAAACCTGAGAATCTACGACATCTTTCAATTCAAAAATATGATAAACATCGAGTCTCAACGAGACTCCCGCCAAGGGCCCGGCATAAGTAGGATCTCCTATGGTAACTGTCTCCGCGGCGAGACCGGCGGCTTCGGCTTCTGCTGCGCCAAAAACCACCATTAAATTTTCCCGCCCGTATTTTTCAGACAGTTCCAGGATTCTCCTCTGGTTTTCCAGGTCCATAGCTCCTGCAGCCGTTCAGACAAAACATTCCGTACTGGTAAAAACCAGTTCGGCGCCGGTCGTCTTAAGGCACTCGGCAATCGCCGGGCCTGGGATCCCGTCGCGGTCACCGATAATAACCACTTTCTTACCTTCAAACATTTTCTTCAATCCTTTCTTTATAGTTTGCTTACTATACTGCTAGTGTTTCCTGAATCATATCTTCAATTGCCTTGGGTGTGCAGTTTTCAGCCCCGCTTAGTTCTTTAATTTTTTGTCCATCCTTATAAATAATCAACGTGGGAAGCCCCAAGACTTTTTGACCTATTGCCAAGCGACGGTTTTCACTTGTATTAAGTTTACAGAACTTTAGTTTGTCTCCATACCTGGCCATCAGCTTTTCCATCTCGGGCATCAGCGCTTTGCAAGGCTCGCAGCTTGTGCCCCAGTAATCAACCAACACCAGCCCAGGGGTCCCTAAAACCTCCTGCTCAAAGTTATCCTTGTTTAGATCTAGCATATTTTCTTAACCTCCTTGTCCAAGAGCTTCTTGGCTTTTTCTTGTTCGTGTTTTTCCTCCAGATACTTCTCCGCCGATATTGCGGCTATCGCGCCGTCAGCGGCCGCGGTGACCACCTGCCTCAGCTTTTTTACGCGGACATCGCCTGCGGCGAATATCCCCTTGCGGGATGTGCACATGTCTTCATCAGTAATAATGTAGCCTTTTTCATTTATTTTAATCAATCCATTAAATAAATCATTGACAGGCTTGGTCCCTGTAAATATAAAGACCCCATCTGTAGCCATTTCCTGCTTCATCCCGGTTTTAACATTTTTGAGGCTTACTTCCTGAACAATCCCGTCGCCACGTATCTCTTCCACTACACTGTCCCATATAATGCTGATTTTTTCATTCTGTAAGGCCTTATCCACAATTGATCTGGCCGCCCTGAATTCATTTCTTCTGTGAATAATGGTGACTTTGCTGGCAAACTTGGTTAGGTAGATGGCTTCTTCAACGGCGGCATCCCCGCCGCCGATGACAACCACCTCCAGATCGGTAAAGAAGTCCGCATCACAGGTGGCGCAATAAGAAACCCCTTTGCCCCTAAATTCAAGCTCCCCCGGTACGCCCAACAGTTGAGGCTGTGCGCCGGTGCCAATGATCACAGCTCCCGCCTTGATCTGTCCATCCTTTACGTGAAGAATGTAGTCATCTCCGTGAGATTCTATCGCCGTAACTTCAGTAGTAAGCAATTCCGCGCCAAACTGCTCGGCCTGCTCTTTCATTCGCGCCATCAGTTTCGGTCCCGTCGGTTCTTCAACAGATCCCGGATAATTAGCCAGTTCCTCGGTGGTTGTTGCTTGTCCTCCCCATTTGGCTCTTTCAATAATAACTGTCTTGAGTCTTGCTCTGGCTGCATACAACCCGGCCGCCAGGCCGGCTGGTCCTCCGCCGATGATGACGATTTGACATTCTCTTAGCATAATTCCACTTCCTTAACTCCCTAAAATTATTAAAAAGCAGTTTGTTCGTTAATTTTTGTGCTTAAGGCGGTCAGCGCCTTCAACATCATTTTCTTGCGCAGTTTAAGCTCTTCTCCCTCGCTTAAAGC